>QMCD01004248.1_pt1 | contig 12525 bp, 12 predicted proteins | sample 1821841 | NCBI WGS metagenome assembly QMCD01 (sample SAMN01991225, study PRJNA193472) | Termite gut metagenome, whole genome shotgun sequencing project. | isolation source: worker | host: Macrotermes natalensis | reverse complement strand
CGTTGCATGAAAGGGATTTTCCGCGACGTTGCGCTGAATCATCCTGTTCAAACTGTTGCAAGTCCAGTGCATGAATTCGCAGGCCCAGCGAGCGGCATCCCGGTCAATCGTTGGCTCACGGTGGTTTTTGCTGCAAGCGTAAACGAGGGCAAGGCGGCAGGCGGCTTCGTGAACGCGCGTCCAGAGAATGGCGGCAATGGGGTTTGTGTGCGCATGTTTTATGTTCTGGTCGTCGGCGTAATGGCCGAAACGATTCATATACTCCGCCGCGTCCGGCGTGAGCGGCACGGTATGAAGTATCGGATGAATCAGGCCGAGATTGCCGGGCTTATCCGTGGTCGGGTCAATGGGCGTAAAACGTTGCCAATGCTCCGCAACGCCCAAAATTTCATCCGAAATGCTGTCCAGTTCGAGCGACGGCTGGAGCCGGTTACGAATATCGCTGGAAACGATAATGCAGCGGGACACAAAGCCGCCTTCAATCAAATCGACGTTAAGTGCCCGGTGAAAACGTTCCGGAGTTGCCGTACCGAAAATGACGAGGCCGGGCTGCTGGACGGAAAGCGGCTCGTCTTTCCCCGCTTTGACCCGGCTCGTGTAGGAGCCACGAACGGCGGAGTAAAGCCGCAAAATCACGGATTCCAGCGTGCGAAAGCGAGATTCCGTACCGCGTGTAAAGTCGGTCAGCATAAAGTTGAACTCATCGGTCTGCATCAAAAGCGTCTGCTTCGTCACGATCAAATCTTCCAGTCCTTCGCCGGATGCGATGGAGTCGACGATATGCGAAGTCTGGCCGATGCGCGACAGAATGTGTTGGTTGACGGTTCGCGGAAAATCCTTGCCCGTCCCCGACCCGGCAAGAGCTAAAAAATAGAGACTTGGCCTTGCCGTATCCGCCGAACGGACTTTTCGTGACACGAGAAACGATTGCAAGGCTAAGGCTCCGAGCAGGGCCAGTTGCCGGTTCGGGTGGGGGGCCGCCCGCACAGAAAATGCCGCGACCTCGTTCACAAAGCCGGGCACATTCAAGAGCGAATCGGGCATTTGTTCCGGGTTTTGGGCTGTTTTCGGCAGGGTCTGCACAAGAATGCCGGAAAGGTCAACACCCGGAACGGGAGTGGTATTGTTTTCGTTCAGTTTATGTCCGCGAGGCTTGTCATGCGTTGATTCAAGGGCCTGACGCATTTTGTACGACAACCGGCTCTCCGACCACGGAGGAAGACAGCGTGCGTTGTATTCTTGTAACAGCGAAAAACCTTCCTCCTCGGAAAGTCCAAAATCCCAGAAAATGACGCTTGCCGCCTTGAAAAGCTGGGTGTCGCCGCCCTGACCGGAGATGCAGGGCGAAACCTTCTCAAGATACTGCCTGCATCGTTCGATGACGGACGAAGGCTTCAGAAAAGATTCTGTAACAATATCTTCCTGAAGCCCGAATCCGGATACCGGAAGCCTTTTCCCTGCCAAAAATTCAATCCACGCTTCCGGCAGCGCAGGAAGCTCCGTAACAGCACCAAGCGGTGTCATCCAACGATACGCCTTGTTCGTGTCGGGATGCAAACTGGGCGGGACAACGATGTATTGGTTGCCGACTTGAATGTCGATGGCCGTCTTTGTGCCGTCCCACAAAACGCCTTTCACGCCTTTGATGTCGGCATCGGGTTTTCGGAACAATAAATGATAGCCGCCGCTTCCCGACTGGGACACCGGGCCGGGGGGCACAGGGCCGAGCCGCTTTACCATCTGCTGGAAATCGGCGTTGCCGTTCTTGCCGTGTTTGTTGTCAATATCGAGCACCAAAAGGTTGTCACACTTGAGTCCGATATTGCAGTCAGGATATTGTGTCCACCATCGCGTAATCGTTTCCCTATTTCCGGTCGCCGAATTGCAGCCGTTCGGGGCGGTGAGTGTGAACGGAACCTTGTTCCGGGGTCGGCACTGGAAAACGTGATAGCCGAGTGCTGCGAGCCGCAACGCCTCGTCGAGAAAAAGTGTCCTAACCGTTCCCATGTCAATCTCACACTAATTGATTCAATAATCCGCCCGGCATTTCTCGGCCTCGCAAGCGGTAGAGCAGCTTGACCCATTCTGTTTCCTTCATGCTCTTTGCTTCTGGAAGCAATTCCAACGCTCTGGCGTTTCCCGGTGTTACATAAAATTGCGAAAAATCGTCCGCGTATCGCACGAGAAAGAAGGGAATCGCAGCCCGACTGGACAGCACGCTCAATGCCTGAATACTCGGATGTCCCATTTTGATCGGCGCGGCGTTTTCGTGCTTAAATTCAACGATGGCCGACGGCAGACCACGATCATATTCCAGCATCAAAAAGTCAATATCCACAGCGGGACAATCCCAGCCCCACTGCCGATGTCGCCTGCTGATCCGCTCATCCCGCCAGCCGTTTCGTTCCTCGGCCACTTCTTTTATCATGCTTGATCTCCTATCCATTTTGTAAAACGTTCCTGCGACTTTTCGATACAATTTTGGTCGATGTCACAGCCGATGAAACGACAACCGAGTGACAAGGCAACGATACCTGTTGTCCCGCCGCCAAGAAACGGATCGCAGACCGTCCTGTTCGGGTACAGGAATTTTTGCATCAAATCGAACATGCCGCTCTCAGACTGCCCCCAGTGGTGATGCCGCTTGTCATTATCGTTCGGCTTACTATTCGTTACATCGCCAATCCAATCGCCGGTGTATTCGCCTTTCGTAAACCAAAGCACCGGCTTCCAAAACGTATTGACCTTGCGTTCCCAGAGTTGAGTGGCCTGACCGCCCGGTGTCAAATAGGCCAGAATCCAGTGATAACGCAGCGTTTTTGACAGTTTTTGCACGATTTCCGGCAGATAGGACTGCCCCGCCATGCAAAGCAGTGACCCGCCGGGTTTCAGGGATGCTTGCGCAAACTCCGCCAGTTCGTCATAAACGGACAGAAACTCTTTCGGATAGGGCGGGTCTGTGACGATAAAGTCGACGCTCTCCGCTTCAATTCGCTCCGAAGCCTCGGCGATGGAACAATTCAAAAGCCGAACACGATCATCGAGAGGAACAAGACAGTCTGCACGTTTATGAAGTTCACGTTCTTTTTGACTTTTTTCCTTTCTCAAACGCTTGAATTCGGCATGGATTGTCGTGTCGCCGCTGCGGAGTTTTTCCTTCGTCTTTTCGTCCGCGTTTTTGTCCAGAAATTCTACCTTGTCAATGGTGCGACTGCCCAGCTTGGCCATGTCCGCGAGTTCTTGTCTTGTTTCTTTACATTCCGGCAACATTGCCGGAATGTTGTCACTGACCAAGTCATTACGCTGTCCTTGTCGTTCCTTTGCTTTCGCGGCGATCTGCGGTTTGAGTTTGAGTGCAATCTCCGCTCGTTGATAGGCCGTCAAGTTGCGGCGACTTTCCTGATGCTGCCATGCCCAAAATTTTGCTTCATCGATATTTTGAAACGAAATTTCGCGGGTGTGAAACGGAACGCCATGCTTTTTGCAAATTTCCAGCCGATGGTGGCCATCGACCAAAATGCCGTTCCATGTCACGAGTGCCGACAGCACGCCACGGGCTAAAAGGTCTTTTTCCAGCCCGGCCTTTTCCGTTGCCGTGAGCGGCGGCAAGAGCGTTTCGAGTTCGGGTACGGTATGGATCACCGGTTTTGCTGCGTCAGAATGATCAGTGTTCGTCATTTTGTATCCTCGCTTTCGGAAAAACGTATTCCTCGACCATCCAGAGGTTTTCACGAACATCGGCGATTGGGAGTTTGAAACCCTGCGACGTATTCCGTTTGATGGTGAGTACGGGGTATTGACCCGACTGGTGTATCGCCCGGAGTGTGTTCGTTGAGAACAGAAAATATCGTTCCATGTCGCCGATCAGGTAAAGAATGGGCGGCCCGGCATAAATACCGGACGGAAAGAAGGGCATACTCAGGTCGCGGCGTTCGGCGACTTCGATGAATAAATTGCCGTAGACGGAAATCTGCGTGTCGTACTTGATTTCCAAGCCGATCAGGTTCTCGCCCCTGTTGAGTTGGTATTTTCGGGACGTGTAATTCCGAATCGGCATGCCCCGTTTGCAGAGCACATCGCCGATGAAATCCTGATACTCTTGTCCGGCGGCGAGTTGCTTTTCGTAATATTCGTTCATCATGGCGATTGATTCCCCCAGGCATCCCATCCGGTGACGGATTTTCGTGCAAACAGTTCGATTTTGCGGCCCGAAGTGTACAGCGTGTCGATCATGTTACGGAAAATTTCGGGTTTTTCGCTGTGTTTCGCAGACCGTTCGACGGAAACGACGCTGTCAAACAGTTTGGCCGTGTCCGGCGTACAGGAGCCTCGCGTCGCAATCAGCAGGAATTCGTGACGGACGCTGTTGTAGTGGCCCATGTTGTGTTTGATTTTGTCCCAAACGAACGATGCCTTGTACTTAAAGCCCCAAGCTCGAATGACGGCAAACGCCTCTTCGAGCAATGGTGAGGTCGTCCAGAGGAACAGCACGGCGTTTTCGTCCGTGATTTTCGTGACGGGCATCCCGCAAAGCCGGTCGAGGCTCATGGTCGGATAATGGTTCTCGGCGGCCCCGTAGCCGTCGACGAGTTTATTGCCGTAGCTCCACGGCGGATCGGCGTAAACGACACGATATTTCATTTCGGTCGTCAGCGGAGTGGTTTCATGGACGTTTTCACGGACAAGTAATCGGTTGGCATCGACAACGCTTTTCGCTTCGCCGGATGCGATCTTTTCGGCGATGGCCCTCTGGCGTTCCGGCTCCATGCGTGCGATTTTCAAGGCATCGCGTTTCGTGACATCCGAAGTTCGCACGACCTCTTTCGCTTCGGGAATCAAATCACGCGCAAGCTGCTTGTTGACTTGAAGGGAACGTTCACCCACGCCGATTTCTTTGGCAATACTGGCGGTGGTTTTGAGCAAGGGTGCAGAGTCTGCACTCTTGCTCTTATGTCGATTTGATCCGTTGCCGTATGGTTTTGCCCTCATTCCCAGTGCTTCCAGAATTTCGTCGCGTTTGATGGCGAGTTCGCCAACGGAAATCGGGTCGAGGTCGTTCCGAACCAGATTTTCGTCGATTTCGGCAAGCCGCCGGAGTTGCTCGTCTCCCTGCAAAACATGGGTTTCGATTTCGGTCCAGCCGAGCAAACGGCAGGCTTCGAGCCGATGTTCCCCGGCGACGAGTTTCTTTTCAGGCGTAACGGTAATCGGATTCAGGAGTCCGATTCGGCGGATCGAATCAGCGAGTTCGCGGACCTTCGTCTCGTCGACCCGTCGCCGGTCGTCGGCAACGGCGATTTCATCGATTTTCAACTTCATCTCGGTCTTTCCTCAAAAAATGCGTTGGCGTTGGCGTTTCCGCTATTGTTTTTTTGTTTCAATAAGAGATGCCATCATCGTGATTGTGATGGACTCCGGGAATTTGACTGTAATCGGGCAGGTCATTGAGTTCCGGCGGCAGAAAACCGCGTTTGATCTCCGCCTCATAATGGAGCAAAAGCAGGGCGTGCGTTGCCACTGCCGCAAGATGGTCTTCTTGATCGTTCCTCTGCATGAACAGCATCAAATGACGCTGCAAACCGGCCAGTATCCGCGAAAAATCCCGGCCCTTTTGCCATTGGTTTTCCGGGGCTTTTTCCGCACATCGCACGAGGTACAGAGCCATTCGCTCCAGCGCACTGGGAGGGACTAAAGAGGCGGGAGACGGGAAGTCGGAAGCGGGAGAATGAGTCTTTTCCTGCATCCTTTTTTCGTCCAAAAACTTTTTTGCCCGGAGCGTGACGTGCAGGAGATGCCCTTCACTCGGACCATGATAACGCAACACTTGCGTGGTATAACCCGTTTCCGCAAGGGTTTTCAAGGCTTTTTCCTTTTGCTCGTCGAGGTCATTGAGCGGAATGGTCAATTCCGTTCCTTCCTCGTCGAACCGGCCAACGAGCTTTTCGTACTCGCGTTTGGCCTCTGGAGGCAGCGAATCGTCAGTGTACGCCTGCTGCAATAAACGCAACAGAATATCTTTATCGTGAATCATTGTCGTCCTCGTTATTGAATTTGTTACACCGGGAGAAGTTCGTGGAGATCAACGACAATTCCGCGACAAAAATATTTCGCGGTCTCGCCGAAATCCTGCCGCTCTTGAATGCGAAACGGTGCGGCTTTTCCAGCAATTTCGTCGGTACAGAAATCCCAGACAGGCTTGCCAAGCCGGGCGTACAGGGCCGGGGACATTTCCTCGCCGCGACGCTTGCCGAACCGATAGGGATGGATTTCGAGGGTCTTGTCGCTGTTTTTGTTGCGCACCAGACCGTGCCGCGCGAGGAAAAACGGGACGCAGTCGGCGTAGACGCACTCGGTGACCGCACCATCAATGTGAATGAAATCCAGATGGTTCGAATAGACGATGACCAGATTGTTTTTCCGGGCCGCTTGAATCCAGTCTTTTCGGATCGGCTTGTGAAAATCCTTGTCATCGAGTTTGCGGGCGAGACTTTCTTTTGTTAATCGTTTCATAAAATGCCGGGTAAATGGTTATCAAAATCTCTGTACGCTTTTTCGATCCGTTTACAACTCATGTCGAAATACTTGGACTCGACTTCGCAGCCCACAAAACGCCGACCCGTCAGCACGCAGGCCACGGCGGTCGTGCCGCCGCCGAGAAACGGGTCCAGCACGGTGTTTCCGGCATCGGAACTGTTTTCGATGCATTGCCGGAATAATCGTACAGGCTTGGGAGTGGGATGCGGGCCGGGCGGTTCGCGGGGAATCGACCAGAGGTTGGACGGCCTGCCTTTTCGCAAAAGCGGCCTGCCCTTGTGCGCAAACAGCAAGAGTTCCACCTGATTGCCGTAATCGCCGCGCAAATCGCCCGCCGTCCAGTTGCCCTTGTCCCACACAAGCGGCGTTTTGATCTTCGCCCCGGCATCCTTGAGAGCCTGCTCCCAAATTCCGTACACATCGAAACGTGTACAAAGATAGAGGGCACTGTCGGATTTGAGCGTTTGGACAAGCGGCTCGACCACGTCCGTGTTCGGTTTTTCGTCGCCCGCCAAAAACTCGGTTTTGGGAAGTTTTCGGCGGTGGTTGCTCTGGTACATCACCCCGAAGGGCGGGTCGGTGACGACGAGGTCGACGGGTTCGAGAGCAGGAAAGACATCGCGGCAGTCTTCCTCTCGTACAGTCATGGATAACAGTCTTTTTCATCATGGTATGTCAGAGGCAACCTCGGAACATGCACAGGGCAAGGCCGAAGAGAAAAGAAGTCAGTAACGGAAAATACTGCCGAAACGACAGAGAAGGAAGGTTGATGCCCGAATTCTTCTTCAGAACGGTACTTCCTCGTCTTCCATCTCGAACGGGTCGCTGTATTCATTGATCTCCTCATCAAAATTCTCGGAAACGGAATGAGGTTTTTCGGCAAGCGTATACTTCACAATGCGGCCAAACTTTTCGCCGCCGACTTTTCGGACAAGAATGGTCTTCGCCTCGGCGATTCCGCCACATTTGCCGATTCGGGCGGCGAGTTCGGCGGTGTCGGGCACGGGGTCGTTCGAGCGTTCCTGCCACCATTTCTCAAACTTTTTGCGTGCCCAGCCGGAATGTTCCGGGCAAACCCATTCGGAATGATAGTCATTGAGACCGACACAATAATCGACACGTAACGTCTTGGCCGCATTTTCGTCCGCACCGCGTTTCGTGTGGACGGAATACAGTATCTCTTCGATGTCATATTCCGTGTCCACAATTTCGCCGGTGAGTACGCCTTCGTTTGACGCGGTGTTTTCAAGGTTGTCGCGTTCCGGCGGCGGAAACTCGTGTCCGCAGTTCGGGCACACCATCACGGCGGCATGAACGATACTTTGGCATTTCGGGCATTCTTTCGCGGGGGCCTCACCGCCGCCTTTTCCGTTTTTGTCCTTGACCTGCACGGCATCGACCGGGCCGTGACGCAAAATGTTGCCGCCGTAATCCAAAACGAGGCAATCGGTTTTCGTTTCATGAAGCCGGAATCCGCGTCCACAATTACCTACAATGGCTACTTTTCCGTTGCGTCTTGTTACGAGAGTCCCTTTTTCTGTCGTGAGACACCAAACCCATTCATTTGGTGTATAATTCACCGGCCCAAAATGACATCGTGTTGGAATCAGTTCATTCTTGTCGATTCGTGTTCCACCAACAAAGGCGGTGGATAATTCTCGTAACGCGACCATCCACTGTTCTTGAGGGAATCGATTCCATGCTGATGGCTTTTGTCGAACATGACGAACATCGCAACGAAACCCTCGTTCGATAGCCAACTGTTGAATACGGTCGGCAAAACGTTGCCGACAGCCAAGTGCAATCGTTATTGTTCGCGGTGCATAATCCAGTTTCGCATGATCGCAATTGCTGCCATTCGCTTTATCCATTGCTTGAAGCAAGATTACGAATTGTCTTTTACTCAGCGAATTGAAAATCGTGGGGATGTCTTTATCGAGCCATGCTTCCAGGTAGGACCAGCCCTTTTTTCCAGCCTGATCACCTCGCGATTCATTGCGTGGAATGACGAACGAAATGATGTCGCGGTATTTTGATAGGTTTCCTTTGCGAGTATGACGGTATTCACGAAAACCGAACCCACATCGATTTAAGATCAACCTGATCTCCTCATGAAACTTGACTTCCGACTGACTTATCGTAACAGTTCCGTTGCAATGGCTTTTATAACCATCGGTTAAAAACCATCCGATGAAGGAAATCTCCGCATCACTCAAATTGGCCTCTTGAGTAGAAACCTCGCCTTTTCCGGCAATGGGGATGTGATATCCTTCTCGACGAGTGGCGATATGTTCCGCTGTTTGTAATTGCCAATGAAGGCAGGTTCGGCCTTTGGCACGAACAACCATATTGTGGTGATTCGTTACGCGAATATCGAGTCGTGTTGATTTGATTCCATACATCGACTCGTAACGGCGCAATGGTCGATGCACTTTCTCTTCAACAGGAGAATACACGATCTCCTCGGTATTGAGGTCAAAAGTTCCTACCGTATCGCCAACAGCAATTTCATGACAACGCCGCCAGCCATTCGGAGTTAAGACTTCTGTTCCCATGTCAAGACACATCTGGACGAATAGTCCCGGAGAGGCCGTGGGGCGCAAAAGGACGATGCAATCGATATTCGGTGCGTCAAAGCCCGTGGTGAGCACATTGACGTTCACCAAATACTTCAGTGGTCGTGTTTCTGTTCCAAGAAGGTCGGCGGCAAATTTTTGCCCCTTGAATCGCCGCAAAATGCGGTCACGTTCCGCTGCCGGAGTATCACCGGTCACGAGGCCGCATTCCTGCTGCGTCCATTTTTCAATCGTCTCTTTAATCCGATTGGCATGGTCAACAGAGCTTCCAAAAATCAGGATGGAATGGCGGTCACGGGTTACGGAAATGATCTCACGCACGGCGGCATCAACGTTGTCCGTCGTGTTCATCAGGGCATCGACTTCCGCCGCGATAAATTCTCCGGCCCTGATGTGAAGGTCGCTGGTATCGACTTTGTGCCGTCCCGACTTGCTTTTTAAGGGACACAAAAAACCAGCCTGAATCAAATCCCTCACGCCGATTTCGTAACAAACCTCGTTCAAAAGGTTGTCCGGTCCGCAGAGCATTCCCGACTTCAAGCGATACGGTGTCGCGGTCAGACCGATCAGACGTACTCTCGGATTGACAATTTTTGCGTCACGAAAAAAGATTTGGTACATGCCTTCGCCGTCCGGCGGCAAAAGATGGCATTCATCCACGATGACGAGATCGAAGCGGTCGAGTTCGCAGGCTTTTTTGTACACGGACTGGATACCGGCAACGATGATGGGCGCGTTCGTTTCCTTGCTCTTGAGACCCGCCGAATACACGCCCACCTTGAGTTCCGGGGCCAGCCGGTGAATCGTCTGGGCCGTCTGCTCCAAAAGCTCTTTGACGTGCGCCAAAACCAACACGCGACCGTTCCATTTCATGACCGCATCACGGCAGACCGTGGAAATCAGAAGGCTCTTGCCGCAACCCGTGGGAGCTACAATGCATGGGTTCGTCGTTTTCGTTCGTAAAAACTGGTACACGGCATCGACGGCGGCCTGCTGGTAAGGACGTAGTCCGTAGCCGGACGGGCGGTTGCCTTCGGCCACAATAATCCGCGAGTCGTTGCCTCGCTTGTCAACATGCGAAACTCGTGTTTTCAAATGGTTCGATTCGATGCCAACCATCTTCTCACTCATCATTATCGTTCAAAAGATGTTCCAGTGCCTGCATACAATCCCTCAGATATTTTTCCTTGAAACTGTTGCGCAGTTCGACGGCGAAAAGCTGCGGATTGTCGTCCGGCAAGTGACAGGTCTGGCAATCCTTGAGGCGGCGATACTGGTGGATACTCGGCCCACGATGTTTTCGCTCCGGCTTTTCCGGGGTCTCTTCCGCCTCGTTGTCCGATTTTTTTTCGGCCTCGTCGAAATCGTCGCAGGCTTCATGCCACGGAAAAGGGTCGTCGCCCGTCACTTGGCAAACCCCATTTTGGAAATGCCTGCAATCGTTGCAGATCGCACCTTCGGGCGGCGGGGATTTCCGTTCTCGGTTTATTCCAGACGTATTCTGTTCATAAACTTGATCACCACGCTGAACGGTTCGTGTTTCTATCTGGCGGATTCCGCCAGTTGCTTCAAGTTCGTGGCGAATTCGACCAACGGTATCATGGTGAACGCCGACGTGTTCGGCAATCTGTCGGTCGCTCTTTTCCGCCCCGTTCGGATGCAGCAGGGCCAGTTTCACAGCGTTACGTTTATCCTCGTTGGTACGGCGCAGGCCGTGCGACTTGTTCGCTCCGATACTTTCCCAGCGAGCGTCTTCCGCCGTACCGGTTCGTACTTCCGCAAGGATCGGCTCATCGGGTGAAATTTGAAGGTGCGCGGCCAAACGGTGAAAACCGTCCGCAAGAATGTATTCGTCTATCGTTTCGTCCTGAAAAACAAGGATCGGCGGAAAAGCCTGACCCGCCTCCATCGCCTCGGCATATTCCGTAACGGTCTGTTCATTCAGACCGGCGCGGGATTGCGTGTCGAGGTCGGTGCGGATTCTTTGAGGGGAAATCATTTGTTGTGTCATAACTCTGTAACAGAAAAAGGTTGGTGTTCGGAAAGACTCGAAACGAGTTTTGGCAGATCATCCAAACGGACAATCACGACCCAGGGCTTGTTGTTTTTGCGATGGCAAACAACGGGCACATTCTTGCCCGCATCGTTTTGTGCCTGCTCTAATGCCGAGTACAGGCTCAACGTTTCGGTCCGTTTGCATTCAAAATGAACGCCGGGAATATCCGTAACGACATCGGGCGAGCCTGTTGATCCTTGATACTGCACGCCGCGCCGGGCCGAGATGCCCAGCACGCGCGACAGTTCGTGTGACAATTCCCGCTCGCCGCGTTTGCCCTTATTGCGTGAGAAAAGTCCCATCGAAAATGTTATCCTCCAAAAGCGTGTTGTCGGTTCGGAAAAGGTTGCCCAGTTCGCGGAACGCCCTGTCGATGTTCGGCGTGGGCGTTTTGGGTTTTTGCACAGGACCGCCACTGCTCTCCGGCGGCCTGAAATTCAAGGTGATGCGGGTGATTTCGATCTGGATGGAGTCGAGATTTTTCATGGTTCTCTCTGTGGTTGGGATAAAAACTGTTTTACAAGGCTTCCGGCTCCGGGCATCTGGCTTCATGGATGAATTTCAATGCCTTTTTCTGAAGCCCGAAGCCGGATGCCCGAAGCCTCACCACCTACCTTCACCACGGTGGTGTCATATCGTTCACCGGGGCCTGCGGGTAGGAGGTTGTTTGGGAAGGGAAGGCTGAGGGGGCTTGCGGCGGTGTTGCCGAGAGCAGCGATTCGCGTTTCGAATAGCCCTTGACCTCGTTGAAGATATTGCCGGTCGATTCTTCCTTTTTGACCTTGACCGTGACAAGGAATGGAATGTGGTGTAGTTCGCTGGAATCGTGAGGCCGCAAGACACCAACGGCATGGCAGATCGCCGAGAGGTTCGCGCGGGCGATTTCCACGGTTTTGGGAAGCGGATGGTTCAGGCAAAGCCTGTCCCAGACTTTGCGGCCCCGATATGCACCGTCGAGCACAACGTATTCGAGTTCGAGGTAGGTTCCGTCGCCCGCCTTCGTCGGCTTGACTTCGGAGCGGGTGATTTCCACGAGGTACTTGTCGGACGGTAACGCCTCGAACGGAACGGCGGGATCGACTTGCGATGCGTCAAAATTGAGTTGAACCATAATTTTTGTTCCTAAAAAAGAGTGGGTGAAGAGAACTGCCGAAACCAAAATTGTTAGATGCTCAGCGGAAAAAATTCCTTATTGTACGGCGGGAAGTCGCAGATCGATTCTCCTTTCAAAAACGCTTCCAGTACGTATTGCACGCGGCGATAAACGGCCCGGCGCGTATCTTCCTGCCGGTCACGCTGTTTGCCGATAAACTCGCGCAGGTCACGGACTAGCGGAGTGCTTGGATGGTCGCCCTCCCC
>QMCD01000584.1_pt1 | contig 12526 bp, 11 predicted proteins | sample 1821841 | NCBI WGS metagenome assembly QMCD01 (sample SAMN01991225, study PRJNA193472) | Termite gut metagenome, whole genome shotgun sequencing project. | isolation source: worker | host: Macrotermes natalensis | reverse complement strand
CTGGATGTTATGATGCCGGGTTTTAGCGGTTTTGAAGTTAAGCAGCATATGAGAACGGATATTCCTGTCATCTTTGTTACCGCAAAAGATAGCTTGAGTAGTCGCCTTGAAGGCTTGGGATTAGGTGCGGATGATTACATCGTTAAACCTTTTGAGATACTGGAACTATTGGCGCGTGTTGAAGCTGTTTTGCGTCGCACAAACAAGTTGCAGTCAGTGTTTGAATTGAATGGAATCAGAGTGGAGCTGGATACACGCCAAGTTTTTGTGCTGAGCGATAATAAAGGTGGCTCAAACGTAGAAGAAATCGTACTCACACTTAAAGAATTCGAGTTGCTGGAAACCCTCATCATCAACAGAAACATTGCACTTTCACGCTCCAAGCTTCTGGAGCTGGTATGGGGCTTTGATTTTGACGGTGAAAGTCGTACCGTGGACATGCACATACTTAGACTAAGAAAGAAGTTGGGCTGGGAGTCCAATATCCAAACTGTCTATAAGCATGGCTATCGCTTATCTACGAGAGTCTAAGATGAAACTGCGTTTTTGGCAAAAGACCTATTTGCTTAGCTTATCTCTATTTCTGCTGGCACTTTATGGCGGCATCATTTTTATCGGTTGGCAAAACTGGAACCAAATGCTCAACAGCGAGATTGAAAAAGCGCGAAGCGAGCAGCACTTCATAGCGCAAAACGTAGCAAAAGATATATCTGCAACCAATCAAGATTCGGAAGTGTTGCCGGAAGCTCTTTTTAAGTCATATGGCAATTATTATGCTCAAGACGGACTGCTCAGCCAATTTATTTATGATGGCGAAGTGCTGTTCTCTAATTTTCCCATCTTTGACGACATCGGATCTTTGATGCCAAAAGAACCCGGAGAACAACTTTGGACAACAAAGCAAATCGACGAAGACCTGCACGTTATTATTTCGAGCCATATTGCAAATGACCAGCAATCAGTTGTACTTGTCTGCGCACGCTCATTATCGGAGATGGTCAATACCTGGGGTGACATGAAAAACTCCCTGCTGGTTGGTAGTTTCGCTGTCTCTGTTCTTCTTGCGCTGAGTTTATACTTTGTTTTACGCGATTTATCCAAGCCTTTGGAGAAACTTGCCGGCAATGCAAATCGTTTTGCGCAAGGTGACCTCAATCAGCGAGCTGAGGTAAAAGGTCATGATGAGATACAGGACTTGGCGCTTGGGTTTAATGCCATGGCAGACACAGCGGTAGAAAACATTGATGAAATAAAGCAGGTTGCAGAGAAGAATGCACGCATGGCAGCCGACCTATCGCACGAGATACGCACCCCGCTTACTGCAATTAAGGGGTATGCAGAATACATGAGAATTGCCGAGCTTACAGAAGATGAACAAAGCTCCTCACTTGACTACATCATCGATGAAAGTGCGAGACTACAAAAAATATCGCAGCGAATGCTCCAGCTTGCATCCTTGGATCACGCGAGCATAGAACTCACGCCAATCAAGTTGCGAGATATCGTACAACGTGCGGCTCTATCAGTTCAAGCCGATATTAAGAAAGCATCACTGCACCTTGAAATTGACCCCATACCGGATGTGAGAATCGCATGCGACGAAATTCTCATGGAGAGCTTGCTTATCAACTTGCTTGACAATGCAATTAAAGCTTGCATGGCTTACCCAAGTGGTGAAAGAATCCAACTAAGAACCACACTGGTTGATAAACTTGTGATTATAGAAATAATCGATTCCGGGCAGGGCATGAATGCAGATGAATTGCTTCACTTAGGAGAGCCGTTTTATCGCGCGGACACCTCCAGGAGCAGAAAATCAGGAGGAACCGGATTGGGTGTATCTCTATGTTATAAAATAGCCGCACTGCATAAGGCTGATTTACGTTATTCATCAGCACCCGGCAAAGGCACAATCGCCACCCTACTTTTCAATAGCTGCTAAAGCTTTTAATAGATGGAGACTGCGTGGACAACATAGAAAACAACCACTCTGAGCAAGATAAGGTAGTGCCGCCAGCAAAAAGGATGGCCGGTATAATGCTAACCATTGGAGTTGCCGTATTCTTGATCACCTCAGGAACACTCTTGGCGAACGTAACATTATCCCTCAGCACTCATGGTGACGAAGGAGTTATCAAGACCGAAGACATCAATCATGTTCAACCTTTTGAGACCAATTCTGCTGAAACAGACGAATCAAACCAACTTCGTATATTTGTTAGTTACGGAGGAGAAAATACACCACTTGATGCAGTCACACCTCAATACGCAACAACAGTAGCCGAAGAGACTTACAAGCAAAGAACCGCAAAAGCTTTTACCAATCGCGTTTTTGTCTCCTCGCTCATTGACTCTGATTTTGCGAGATGGTATGTATCCGCAGAAATTGAAGGCGGCACTTTCTATTGTGCTGTAGATATGTCTACCGGTAAGGTTATAGAAAACAGTATAGTTTTTGAAGATAGTGCGGTGGACTGGTCTTGGTTTGATAATTGGGAAAAAGATGCACCAGTGTACGACAGTTCTGATTTTTAAGCGACAGAAACATCCTCATAATTCGCAGTAACAAAGAGCTTTCACAAGACTGACAACAAATAAGTATTTACCACTTTGTGACAACACGTAGCATTCTTCGTGACAATCAAATCACATACTACGAGCATAAATTAATCTCGTCTACAAGAATCTGAGGTTTTTATGCAAATCACTATCAACAACCTTTCCAAAACTATTAAAGGCCGCATTGTCTTAGACGACATAAATCTTGAGATGCAAAGCGGCAAGATATACGGCTTTCGTGGCATCAACGGTTCCGGGAAAACCATGCTTATGAGAGCCATTTGCGGCTTGATCAGACCGTCATCGGGAACCATAGAAATCGATGGTGCTGTTTTGGGTAAAGACATGTCTTTTCCAAAAAATGTCGGTGCGCTCATAGAAAACCCTACGTTTATCCCAAAGTATACGGGTCTTAAAAACCTTGAGCTCTTGGCAATGATACGCGGTGTTGCAACGAGCCAAGAACTCAAAGAAACGCTAGCAGCCGTTGGACTCGATCCGTTAGATAAGCGTACATACAAGAAGTATTCACTTGGAATGCGACAAAGACTTGGTATTGCAGCTGCTTTTATCGAAAACCCAAAGCTAATCCTCTTGGACGAGCCTTTTAATGCTTTGGATGAAAACGGTATTAAAGAAATTCGTGATCTGATTTTGAAGAAGAAAGATGAGGGTGCCTTACTGATTATAGCCTGTCATGACACCCAAGAGCTGGTGTCCATAGCTGATGAAGTGATCGAGATGTATGAGGGCAAGGTCACTAAATATTATGAGGTGAAAAACCATGAGCCTGCCTAAATCTCGACCGGTGATTCGTAATTTGATTATTCTGAGCACACTCGCCATCTTGCTGACTATTGTAGTCGTTAAAATAGCCTACGTAAATTCCTCAGCTCCAAACATACCTCGAGTTGAACACAGTGTTGGAGATGAGATCGACGGCGACAATTTATCCCTATCTGTCACCAAGTTTAAAGTATATGACGTTAACCATATTGAGAAAATAGCACCGGGCTATACAAGCCTCTTCAGAGATTCGGACAATCCCAATAATCCCAAGTTAATCGTTGTTGATGTCAAAGTGACCAATAGGAACACAGAAAGACTCCTCTTTGATATTAGCTCGATCTCGCTTCAATCCGGTGCTTGGAGCAACGGGGTGAGCCTTATGCTACTTGACAGCTTAAATGAGGAGAGTGCTAAAGAGCTGCGTGCTTTCGATGGTAACACCAGCAAAACCATACAGTTGCCATTTGAATTGGTTGGTACGCAATTCAAAAACAGCACAGATTGGGAGCTTGTACCTCAGCGCGATTACGACCTAGTCTTGTCAGTTTATCCCGCATATCATTTTGTCCACCTGGGCTCCCCCAAAGATTGGAGAGCATTGTGAGTTCAATTATCAAATTCGAGTTACACAGAGCTTTTCACAACAGGATGTTTGTCATCGCTTTGACTATTGGCTGTGTCATCACCCTTGCACACGTCTTTATTACGACCGTCCCCGAGTTCTTGGGTCAAAGCGAAGCGCGAGAGCTTTACGGTTCAAAAAATGCATATCCCCTCTCGCTTTTTAACTCATGGATAGGCGGTGGCAGTAGCGATTTGGAAATCAACCTCTATTTCTTGTTGCTCCCTTTACTCATCTGCATACCTCATGCAGACACGTTCTTTAGCGACAGGAGCAGTTCATATCTAAGAAATATCGCTTTGCGCAGTGAGCTGAAGGGGTATTTTGCTGCAAAAATTATCAGCATCTTTCTCAGCGCAGGTTGCGTAGCGGTAATTCCGCTTGTTTTAAACCTTGCTGTCGTTGCCATGATCGTACCTGCTTTCCAACCGATTCCCGCTACCGGTATGTTCACTATCTCAGAGTTAAGCATGATGGATACTCTCTTTTATCAAGAACCATTCATCTATCTGCTCCTGTTTTTGACACTTATTTTTATGCTTTCCGGTCTATTGAGTCTCCTAGTCATTCCCTTTTCGTACATAATCGCAAATAAAACTCTCGTTATGCTGAGTCCGTTTGCGCTTTGTGCTTTCTTGGACTTTTTACTTATCCTGGGATCTTTTGAGCTGGCAACGTTTTCGCCTTTGCGTATCTTACGCCCCGATCAACCCATCCCACTCGACCCGCTTGCGGTAACAGCAGAGTTTGTTATTCTCCTGGCTGCAATCTTGTGTTTCAGCGTGTATAAGGGCTGTAAAGATGAAGTCTACTAATCTCAGTATCTCTCGCATATTCAATTTCGTTTTACTCTATCGAGTTCTACATATCCTAATCGGTATTGTTATCGCGGCTGTTTTGTTGATAGCTTTGTATCAGGTAGGTCTTTATACGTATTATAATTTCTACGGTTACATAGAAAAAATAAAATTAGCCGACGTTTTGCTACTTACCGCTGGTGGATTTGATCATTGGATCGCTTCAACCTTAGTACCTGTGTCAGCTTTTTGCATGTTGCTCACAACGAGGTACGATGAAAATCCCAACAGGATAATTCGCAAGCACGGCTATTCTGCCATCTGGCGAGATAAATTACTCAAGTCATGTGGACTTGCCCTAATCATTTCACTTATCGTCACTATGTCGTCCTTGCTTTTTGGGGCAACATGGGCGAACGGTTTAATAGACTTTGAAACAAGCCGTAGTCTTTTTGCATCGATGACTGATGGCGAAACGATACCAAACCCACCGTTTGCACTAATCGTCCTTGCATTTTTCATCTGCTGCTTTTTGGTCTTATTTATAGCAAATGCTTTGTGGACGCTTATCGATCTTATAAGCATCAAAAAGTGGACTCCCATGCTTTGCCTAATCATCGTGGCGTTCCTGAATTCATTTGACATACCACTTATCACAGCCGGGTCGGGGATTCAGACCCTAGCCTGGATAAATACGGATTATCAGTTCTGGTTATTTGGCAGGTATCACGTCTTCTCGTTTGCAATTTTGGTATTACTTGCTATTCAAATAATCAACTTCCATCTCACAAAACGAAAGGATCACATCTCTTCTGCGTAAGTCCGATAGACACATTCTTTCAATCATTATCAATCGTAATCAGAAAGGAACCGCAATGTACAACATTAAAAGAGTGCTAACCCTGAGCGTGGCTCTACTTCTCAGCCTTACTGTTTTAGGGTGCACGAAAAGTGAGCAAGTCACAAAAGATACAACTTTGGATTTGACCTCAAGCAATACTGGTGATCCGGGTAGCCCCAATGTTCCCAAACAGGTTCCCAACACCCCTGTTGTCGAAATCCCGATGCCGGATATCAAATTAGACTCTACCCTCATATATCAACCGACCGAAACCATTGAAGATGGCGATCTTTCATTCAGTAAGTTTAAGTGCCTAAGAACCGCCCAATTGCCACAAAACATCCAAAGCGACAAGTTTATATATAGAGATGGTGATACGGAGCCCAACACAAGCACTTTGGCAGGTAGTAAGGAATATATATTTGCCGAGATAGAAATCAGCAACAATAGCCAAACAACCGTTCTTTATAACACAGGGTCTCTTGCTTTCATCATCGCAAGTGGCGACTTAATACAGATTGAAAGAACCGGAGAACCTCGCTACTTCAGTGCTGGTGGCGATGTGACTAAAAAGGATTTTTTCAACCTTACGCTAAACCCAAATGAGAAAAAGACCATTACCCTCGGATACATCCTGGACAAAGCGACCTTGGGAAATAATGCACTTTATTACACTGTTGGCAAAGACGCGGACGCCGGTTATGCGATCGGCAACTCGTCCGAACCTTTTGTAGTCTCGTCCAAATGTTTTGCAGCTAAACTATGATTTAAACAGCGCAAGTTGGCGGTTCATCAGGTTGCTCATCTTTTTCGGGAAGGCACAAAGTAAATGCCAGCAACTTATTTTAAACTACTACACCATGACCTTGTTTTTGGGTTTAGTCAAAACAAGTACAAGTACTGCATCGCAGCACTCACGTTTTTCGTGCTTTGTTTGACATTTTATATTCAATCACAAGATGTGTGGGTGCTTAATCAGGACAACGACTTCTCAAAGTTCACCGGAGCACGATCGATCAGCGATTACTTCATCTTTCTATCAAGGGGAATAGAAGTATTTGATCCCAGCAGTGGTGAGCCGTTCAACTTTCCTATGTTCTGGGCAATAATCCAAGTTTTGGTAGCACTGCTTGTAGCTACGTACCCAACAAACGATATGCATGGGTATTCTCGTAACGTATTTTATAGAACCACAAGCAGAAGCATATGGTGGTACGCCAAAATTTCTTGGGTAATCCTCACCGTGCTGTCTTTTTACCTACTTGGCTTCGCGGTAGTTGCGGCATTTGCTCTCTCGGTAGGCGACATTGCGCTGTTTCCTATTAGCGACATCAGCTTGCATATAAGCAGCATCGATGCCTGCTCTATCTCACCTGCCGACACAGTGTTGTCTTTGTCTGTTGGGGTGCTAGCCTCTATGTTTCTGGCAATTGTTCAGGTCGTATTATCCTTTTTTATCAAAGCGCCATTCAGCTTCACAGCCATAATGGCTTACATCATCGCATCAACTTTTCTCCACACACCGATACTTATGGCAGACTACTCAATGCTACTCAGAAACGGATTGCTGCTACCTGAAAGCCTAAGCAATTTGACAATGATAACAATCTGCCTTGCCGCATCCGTAGTTTTAGCCATTGCAGGCAGCCAGTATTTTAAGAAGTTCGATATTCAATAATTCTTATTAAATGGTTAGTATGTCAGACAATCCACAACAGCTAAGAGTGTAATGTGTGCCAAAAATGTATTAAACGAATAGAGCTATCCTTGAGCTAAATTAGTGTTTAGCGCAGAGGTTTCATTCCCGCTCTCTCCCTGTCATTCCTGCGAAAGCAGGAATCCATTTTTGCTAGTCTAGTTCATGCGTTTGTGGATTCCCGCCTTCGCGGGAATGACAGGGAGTTTTGAGCGAATATCGATGTGATGCGGAATGACACAACTGCTCTAAACACAAATTTAACTCCCAAATAAACTCAGACAAACAGCTGAAAATTCATTTTCTAGTAAAAGCATTAGGCAAAAGCATTAGGTCTCGAAGTTGAAATCATTCAACTTCGAGACCATTTCTTATGTCATTGTTCTTAGATCAGAAGAACACCTTTGTCGCTAGATAAGTCTAGCTTTATAGTGCCAACCAGCTACTGTCGCTGCCGGGGACTTTGTTTGTCCACCATTTGGCTTTGTAGTTCTTGCCGTTGTATTTAACGATGCTGCCGCCGGTATAGGCTTTGCCTAGGATGTAATCTACGCTGCCGTCAGAGTTTGGCTGCACGATCTGCTCCCATGCATCAGACTTGTCCGGAGCAAATCCCTTGACCCACCATTTGGCTACGTATTGCTTACCCTTGTAGATGACCTTGTCTCCGGCAACATAGGTCTTGGTTGCAGACCATGTATCTGTTGCGGCAGGAGGTGTTACCACAGGTGGAGCAGGCTTTGCTTTAACTGTGATCACACAACTGACCTTAGTCTCGTTGTCATAAGCGTCAACCACGCTGTAGGTTAAAGGATATGTGCCGGCCTTTGCAGTGTTCACGCTTCCTACAACCTTGATGGCTGATGTAAGGTTGGTGCCATCTCCTGCCTTGGCTGTAACACCGGACAACAGGTTAAACGAATCACCTTCGGTGATGGTCTTGTTTGCAACTCCGGAAATCGTTGGCTTAACCTGTGGTTTTGGGTCTGGTTTGGGATCCGGTTTTGGATCCGGCACAGGAATCACTGCTTGGCCGCTTCCAAACATCTTAGAAATGTTGGTGAACTCATAGCGCGAGTTAATGCCGGAGTTCGTTTGAAGCTGTGCGTCGCGGTTCATACTCCAAAACGATACCATTGCAATGTTTTTGGCGGCAGCCGCTTCAACAACTTTCTTGTGCTGCGTAGCGGTAAATACCGGATGCGCGCTAGACTCAAAGCCAATAGAGGTTGTAACACCTATCTTTGCGTATGCTTGCGCATTTGCAAGATTGGTATTTGTGTAGGCTTTATAAGCTCCGATCAGTTGTTTTTGAGTACTATCGATCGCTCTTATTGATGCATGTGCATAATCCCCCACCGAGCTGCCGTAACACATAGCCATGATGTTGATTAGCTCGATCTTAACACCTTGCTCAAGGTAGGCCTGAAGCACTTTGCTGTCAGACTGAGTCAAACCAAAGTCCATGACCGGAAGTGTAAGAGTTACCTGAACGCCAGTTTGATCTTGCACCTTTTTGATGGCTTTGGCGTTAGCAACGTTGCTGGTAAAGTCACCGGCATAGCCCTCAATGTCAAGGTCGATCCTGGTAAGTCCATAACCCTTGACAAGTTCGCTGTAGGTATTCGCTAAAACATTCACATCTTGAGTTGTTTTCCAGAAAGGTGTGCCGCTTGCCCCTCCAAATGAGACGCTCACATCGCCGCCCACCTCACGCAACTCGCGAATTGATTTCTTGATACCGTTATACTGATCTTTGTAGGCAGGGGTCTCTTTATTTGCCTCATTAAGAGGATATTGTCCCCATCCCCAAGCTATTTTTCCGTCTTTAACAGAACCCAAAGACTGAATAAAGCCCAGATGGAAGAACTTTGTTCCAGTATCTTGAAAAATCTTCTTGAGGTTTACAGCGCCGGAGTTTGAGAAGTCTGCGCTGCTAGTCCATGCAGTCATGTCCACAAATGGTGAGAACACCTGCAGGGGCCATGTGATGCCTTTGCCTACACCAAAGTCATCTGACGTAATCGGTGGGGTGGCAGGCTTGGTCGGCTCACTTTTTGCCACAACCGTAACTATGCGCTTGGCGGTTGTGGTGTTGTTCTTTGAGTTTATTACGGAGTAGGTAAGAACGTAGGTTCCTGCCTTGGATGTATCAATACTGCGCGGTGAGACGGTAACCTTATAAGTAATATTGCCGTCGTTTTGGTCACTTGCGCTAACTCCTGCCATCGGATCAAAAGCATCCCCAACGCTGATTGTGACATCGCCCGGCACATTAAGGCTTGGGTGCGGAGCAGGAAGTACCATGATGTCTACAACCTGGGTTGCGGTCTTACCTTTACTGTTTGTGACGGTGTAGGTGAACTTATAAGACCCCGGCACAGATGTATCAAAAGTTCTTGGGCTGACCTTGATCTTGCTTGTGATATCGCCATCAATCTCGTCATGAGCTTTTGCGCCGTACATCAAGTCATAATAATCGCCGGCTTGCAAAGCCATTTGCGGCTTATGCACTGTCAGCACCGGCGGCTTTATTTCCACTACCGGAGGCTTGGGCTCTTCCATAGGCGGTTTAGGCTCAACTACCGGAGGAGGAGTCACGACGTAGCCTTGCCCGATGAGTTGCTGCTTGGCAACTTCAGGTCCGGTCTTGATGATCTTTTGGGTCATGTACATGTCGGTGATAGGTGTTTGGCCTTTTAAGCTGAAGTTCATCGTTTTTCCGGGAAGCAGCATATTGACGCCTTGATAACCGCCGGAAAAATCAATAACTGTATACTCACCGGATTGCGATACGGTATATGAACCGTAGTCACCTTGACCTTTTCCAAAGTTGCCCTTGATGTAAAACTTAGGCAGTTTGCCGGTAATATGCTGAGCTTGCACCCAACCGATCAAACCAGGCTCGCTTCTCTGCTCGTTGTTGCTCACAGTGACTTTATAACCATGACGATCCTTTTCAGGCACCCAAGAAACATTGCTATAGGTCTTCTCGATATTCACCGAGACATTGATCTTAGGGTAAACGATGTCATATTTCTGTAAAGCAGCTGAACCAAATAAGGCGTTCTTCATAACCTTGGTCAGCGTATCTCTTTTGCCGGATTCAGAGGGAGCGTCCTGCGATGCCATCCAAGTAATGAGCCCGCCGAGCCCCTTGGACTTTACATACTTAGCCTTCTCACCAATAGAGCGGGCGTTATCAAAAGTAAAGAATGCACCGCCGTTTGGATCATAGAGATAAGGTGCCTTAGCCTCGTTATCCCAATACTCTTGAAGGCCGGGGTATGCGCTGCGCAGTTTTTGCATATTGCGCTGCGCCCACAAACCACTGGCGCGACCCTGGTCACCACTTGTCAGGCCTATATCGTTTCGAGCACCGTACGCAGGAGTTTGATCAGCATCCTTAGATATCTTTTGCGCTTGGCCAAACAGTCCGGGATTGTTAGGGTCTGTTCCGCCAACCACCTTTTCCCAACCACGGGAATAAAAAGCTACACCAACAACGATCTTGTTGGCTGATGCGCCTTTTTGCAGTAAATAATCAACAGACTCCGCAACAGAAAGGTTGTCGTCTTTTACAGTCTCGTGCGAATTTGGATAAAGACCGGTATGGTGTCCAGAGGTATCATCCCACGCACCACGTAGGTCGTAAGTCATGATGTTAGCAAAATCTACAACTGAGAAAATGCCTGCTACATCAAGACCGGCATCAACCTTCTTTTTATTAGCCGGAAGCGCAACAGACATCTCGTAGTACTTACCTGTCTCTAGGCTCAACACATTCAAAGACGCTCTGGTGTCGCGAAGCAAAGTGACAAAGTTTTCTTTGTCAGCAGGTGTTGAGTATGGTGTGCCCTCATCGTTTTTGTTGTCCACCTTGTCTGGTTGGCGTACAAAGTTTGGATATTCCCAGTCGATGTCAATAAAATCAAGGTTCACATATTTGGCAAATTTTGTCATTTGACTAACAAAGTGAGCACGTTTTGCCGGATCTGCTGCTACGCGAGAGAAGTCAGCCGATTTTGACCAACCTCCAAACGAAGCGCCGATTTTAAGGTTTGGGTTTTCTGCACGCAGCTCTTGAAAAGCCATTAGCAGACCGGAATTGATCTGTGACCAACCGGAACCATAACCGTTTTCAGCTGAGATAGCTGCATCATTATCAGTAAATACCAGATTTCCATTTGCATCAACATCGATGAAAGCATAGTTCAAGTGAGTTAGTTGATCGGCAGCTATACCTTTGGGATAAAAGTTTGATTGCCCGCCCCAAATGGACCAATCCCCATAATACATTACATTGCGAAGCTTAGGAGTATTCTTGGCCTGTTCAACTATTGCTTCGGCAGAGTTTTTTTGTTCGTCTGCATAAGCACGCTTATCCGGTGGAGAAACAAGCACACCGGAGGCTGCAAGCAATACCGCAAGCGTACCTGCAACAATGCGTCTAATAATGCCGTTTAGCATGTACCTTTTCCTTTCTCTACTATTAAGCTGGTATAAAAATACGCGCGCCGCAAAAGCAGGAGAACCCTTGCAAGGAAAATGCTAATGCATGTGACAATATATCACACAGAATGCACTATTTGGCTATTCATTTTGGTTATTTTGCATAATCTTTTACTTTTATGCATTATTTTGTAAAACTGCTACCATTCTTCAGTAAACATTGGCGTTGAAAGATACCTCTCACCCGTATCCGGCAAAATAACAACAATAGTTTTGCCGCTATTCTCCGGTCTTTTTGCCAGCTCAATTGCTGCCCAGACAGCTGCTCCGGAAGATATTCCCACCAAGACACCCTCTTTTTTCGCAAACTCCTTACCTGTCTTAAAGGCATCTTCATTGCTCACTGTAATGATCTCATCGTAAATTGCGGTATCTAGTGTGTCGGGTACAAAACCTGCACCGATACCTTGAATCTTGTGCGGCCCAGGTGTGCCGACAGACAATACGGGAGATGCCGCAGGTTCCACACCGATTATTTTAATTGAGGAATTTTTTTCTTTTAGATAGCTGCCCGCACCGGATATTGTACCTCCGGTTCCGATCCCCGATACAAAAATATCTATATTTCCATCGGTATCCTCCCATATCTCCGGTCCTGTGGTTGCGTGATGCGCCGCCGGATTGACCATGTTTTCAAACTGCGTGGGAAGTGGATACGATAAGCGACCTTGTGAACTCGTTCCGCAACACCATTCGCGACAATGTCACCG
>QMCD01001938.1_pt1 | contig 12542 bp, 3 predicted proteins | sample 1821841 | NCBI WGS metagenome assembly QMCD01 (sample SAMN01991225, study PRJNA193472) | Termite gut metagenome, whole genome shotgun sequencing project. | isolation source: worker | host: Macrotermes natalensis | reverse complement strand
TATCTTCATAATGATACCATAACAATTAAACGCCTGACAGATTATAGTGTGAATGTTTTGGAGAGGGAAGGGGTATCCTTTACGATGGAACAGAATATTCCAAATCCTGCTAAAGATAAGACGATAATCAACTACCGTATTCCACAGGATGGAGAAATATTCTTCCGAATTCATAGTGTAAGTGGTCAGATTTTATATAATAAGGTAGAAAATAGTTCATGGGGAGAGCATCAGATAGAATTAAATCTTTCGGATTACGCTTCAGGAATCTATTTCTATACGATGGAATATAAAGGTCAGCGCATCACAAGGCGAATGAGTATTAAATAATAAGTATAAGTTAAATTCTTTTCATAATTCAATTTAGGCTGTCGAGTGGCAGCCTTTTTTATTTTACTTTTTTTTGAAAATATATGATGAACGAAGTGACTTCTTCAATAATAGAAAACAGTAAATTTAGTGTATAACACCATGAATTTAATTTATAACATCAAGAAAACTTTTACGAATAGCACGACTAAAGCAGCGAAAGCATAAAATAAAGCAGCGAGAGCATAAACTAAAGTAGCGAGAGCATAAACTAAAGCAGCGAGAGCGTAGACTAAATCAGCGAGAGCGTAGACTAAATCAGCGAGAGCGTAGACTAAAACAGCGAAAGCATAAACTAAATCAGCGAGAATATAAGCTAAAGTTACGATGAGAAAAAACTATAGTACAAATAACTAAATAAGTCCTTGTACCATTGACCCCGAACTCACGTTATTATATATACTTTTAAAAATTTCATGTATATTTGTAATTCGATTTTAAAACAATAATGACAATGAAACCAAAAAAATTATATATACTGTTTTTCTTCTTTGGAATTGCCGCAGTTCCATTTACTGTTTTTAGTAACACAAGGGAATATTGCGAAGAGCAATTGAGGTTAGCTGATATTGAACGTCAAAATGAGAATTATGCCAAATCAATAGGGATGCTTTTAGAAATAAAGCCTGTTATTGAAAATAATAACTGGACGGATCTTCAAATAAAAACGCTTCATAATATCGGATTAATGTACATGATGATTTTGAATTATGACGAATCAACGGATTACCTTATAGAAAGTTATAAATTAGCAATTGAAACTTCGGATAAATTGCAGGAAGTACGGATATTAAATAATGTAGCTCAGATATATTATTTAACGAATGAATGGGGAAAAGCATACGAGTATCTGAAAAAAGCATACGAGGGAGCCTTGCAGATTCACGACACAATGAGGATGAGAACAATTGCAGCCAATCTTGGATTTATTGCTAATGAAATGGGAAATCTTGATTTGGCGGAACAATACTTGAATATTGCGATATCTATATCTGTTTATTCCTTGCATGACACGGTTTCTTTAATCACTACCTATCTTGAAAAGGGGAAAAATCTCTATTTGCGGAAAAAGTATTCCGAAGCCGAAAACTTACTTTTGGAAACAGTGGAAAAATATTCTCAAAAGAGATATAATGATTATATTGTAGAATGTTTATTAGTATTATCGAAAGTATATCAGGGGAAAAAAGATATTCCAAAGGCAATTTATTATGCAAAAGATGCATTGAGCCGGACTCCCAATTTAACATTGCAGATTTCTTTATATGAACAATTGTCAAGCATTTATAAAGAGCATAATTCGTATTTATTGGCTTTTCAATATTTAGATTCGATGGTTTTGACAAAAGATTCTTTAATAAAGATAAATGATAGAAGGCAGATACTCAATAATCAAATCCGTTTTGAATTGTTGAATACGGAGAAAGAGCTGCAAGAAAGCCAAGCCAAACAGAAAGAGGAGCGGCTTCTTTTTATTATCATTATTGTTTCGATTGCTTTTCTGGCTTTTTTCTTTTTTCTCTTATCAAGGATTCAGTTTATTAAGAATAAACAGCGGAAAATAATCGCGGACAACAGGCAAAAGATTGTAGAGCTTGAGCTCAAAGAAGAAAAAAGCAATAAGCTCTTATTAGAACAGCAGCTCAAAGAGCAGGAGATATTTGCCTTGCTGGAAAAAGAACGTCTGAATAATGAAATAGAACTGAAAAATAATCAGCTTGTTGCCAAAACATTAATTCAATCGAATAGAAATGAATTGATCAAAGAAATTATTAATACGCTTTCCAATGCACCGGATTCTTCGGAAAACACAATTCTGCAATCCATTATCCGAAAATTGAAAATGCAGTTGAAAGATTCGGCAGAATTGGATGACTTTTTGGTTGATTTCCGGCAAACAAACCCAACTCTTTTTGCCTTTTTGAAAGATAAGCATCCTAACCTGACTATAGAAGATATACGTTTGCTTCTTTATATTTATCTTTATTTGGATACAAAAAAAATTGCACATTTGTTAAATATCACTGCCGATACATATAGAAAACGTAAAGAAAGGCTTGCTAAAAAGATGCGATTGGGAACATTGGATTTATATGACTATTTGACAACTTCAATCAAATCTTCTCTCTTTAAGCCTTAGAATAGCCATAATCACTTAATCCTAAGAAAAAGGGTCACATTTTGTCACGAAAATGTCATATTTTGTCACGCCCTGTTTTTTGTTCTTAATTTCTTTGTTTTATATTTTTGTACTTCAAAAATTATTAACTTATAAATTAAAACAATTAATCATGAGAAGAAATTTGATTTTTTTCGTAACCTTGCTGTTGTTACAACACGGTTATTCACAATTGTCAAAACAGGTTTGGACAGAAGATTTTACTGGAACACCTGTTTCTTTCGTTGCCAAGCCGGCAAATTCCTGGATTTCAAATCCGATTTATTACCCACCTGCATCAGCAGCAGTAAATCCAAAATCATATTTGGGATTGGTTCCTGCCCAGACAGGTGATACAGCGTTTTTGGAAACGCCTATTTATAACTGTAACCAATATCAATATGTCTATTTGTTCTTTAGTCATATTTGTAAAGTGTCCACTAAAGATATAGTGAGGATTGAATACCGCGAACTTCAGGGAACTTTGATGGGTCCCTGGCAACCGGTTTCGGGAGGAGCATATAGAGGATCATCCGATTATCATACGACAGGTACTTTCAATGCAAGCAGCTATCCTGACTGGCGAGTTAATGACAGTACTGCTTTGCCCAACCAGTCCTGGTGGAAAGACGAACTGTTTGATTTGCGTAATGAAGCAGGCTATGGAGTTGTACAGTTCCGATTTGTTATCATACATGGAAATACACCGGGAACACAGGCATCTTACGGCTGGCTATTAGGAGATTTCCAATTGGTGGCAGCTACTTATGTACCTCTTCTTCCTACGGTAGAACTTATAGCTCCATATCCCCATGATACGATTACTACAACGGCACCACGGGAAATACATGCAAAAGTAAAAACCAATACGGATGCACGTATTGAACAGCCCTGGCTGAAATATACGGCAACATATCATGGAAGCATTATTCAATTGGATTCCATTCTGATGGTGAATGTTGATGGAGATTCCCTGTGGAAAGCAAGCATTCCTCAATTTGGCGGGGAGACGGAAGTCCTGTATTCCATTACAGGAAGAGATACAACAACAAATGAAAAAACAGTTACCGAGAAATATTACATTAAAATAATGAATGGAGGAATTGTCATTCTGCAGGAAGGGGAAACGAGGCGTCAGCACTATCCTCTTTATCCTGAAAACGGATATGCACGCTCACAGTCATTATATACGGTTGATGAATTGGATGCTAACGCTTTCGGTCTCATTGAATCCATAGGATGGAGAGTGGAAACTGCCGCTACAGGAGACATACCTGTGAAAATATGGCTAAAAACGGTTCCTGTATCTAAAACGGTACTGGATCAGGGAGATAATGTGGACTGGATGCTTACAACTACGGGGGCTACAATGGTCTATGAAGGGGAGTTTCACTTTGCAACTACAGGATGGGTAGATATTCCCTTAACTGAAAAGTTTTTTTATAACGGACAGGAAAATCTGTTAGTTCTGGTTGAGCAGAACTGTGGAGGAAATGGCTGTGTAAATCATTCGTTTCCTTATCCTTATTTTTATTGTAAGACACTTCCGGTAAACCGTTATTGCAGCAAAGCATCAAACACCTCTCCACCAACGGGACAAACCAGCCTTTCTCTTTATGCGGATCGTCCGGATTTTCGAGTGACGTTTTCCCAAACGGTAGATAGCAATTCTGTTGCTTTGGTATCAGCTTCCATAGATGCAACAAAGCCTCTTCCTGTGGGAGTTCAGCTGCCTGTTGTTGCCACTATATGGAATAAGGGAAGCCTTCCTTTGACATCGGCAACCATCAGCTATTCCATTAATGGAGACGCTCCGGTAGCATATTCATGGTCGGGTAATTTATCTTGGGATGCTAAAGGGACAGACACCATCGGATATTATATGCTCGAAGCGGATAGCTATGACAGAATTCAGGTATGGGTAAGCATGCCCAACGGTAAATCGGACGGCATCCGATACGATGACACAGCAACATTCTTGGCTTATGCCTGTGCAACGGGCGATGTTACCTATGTTGTCGGACAGGGAACAACTATTCAAAGTATCGGACAAGCACTGGAATTAATAAAAGGAGAATGCGGTATTTCGGGAGATGTTACTTTCTTGCTGACAGATAGTCTTTATTCTGAAAATGTAGATCTTCGAAGCATCAGCAATTATTTAAACGGTCATACCTTGACAATTCGCTCGGCAAGCGGAAAGAGGGACAGCGTTATTCTTCGTCCTCCTTCCGATCGTATCTTCTTTTTTGAAAATACTCATAATATCATCATAAAGGATATTACATTGGACGGAACCGCTACCGGAACACACCTTGTTGACTTTATCGGTGAAACCCGTAATGTTACTTTTGAAAATTGTGTAATTAAGGCGGCAGACAATACCTGTTTCCAGAAAGGCGGCAGTTCCGTATTGGAGAATCTGACTGTGAAATGTTGTTTGATAGATGGGGGAAGCAGAGGAATAAATATTGACCTGTCTTCAGCAACAACGAGCAGATCAGATATTAGAAAGATTTTCATTGACAGCAATATCTTTATCAATCAGAAGGATTACGGACTTTATTTTAATTATGCCTATCCCAGCAGTATTTCATACAATACAATTACTCCCCGCTCTACCGGACAGGGAGCATCCTGGACAAGTATTTATTTAGAACAGGCATGCGATATGCCGGGACAATTAAACATTGCAGGTAATAAAGTATATGCCAATAACTCGAATATAAATACTACTTTACGTGGAATGTATTTTAAGGCTATTGATTCTGCCCTTGTTGTTAATAACGAGATTTACCTGCAAACATCAGCATCAACAACCTATGGCATTTACCTGGAGATGCCGCGTGCGGCAACATTTCTGCATAATACGCTTTTGCTTGCAGGAGCCGCTTCACCTACAAATATTACAGAATTTACTGTATTCCACTGGGAAACTTTCAGAGGCACAACCTATAGCGGAACCGTAAAGAACAATATATTCTTAGCAAACAGTGAAACAGGAAACAATACCTATGCAGTTTTTCTACGCGTGGATGTATCGGACAATCAGGCGTACTATGCATTCGATTATAATACCTATTATACAACAGGGAACATTGGCTATTCAGGAGGAATAAGAGAACATTTTGATGATTGGAAAAACTCTATGACAAATGATATTCATTCGGTGAACAGCTACGTTGCTTTTGTAGATAGTACCGTGAACCTGAAACCGGCAGACTATACGGATTTGAACTGCCCTGTATCGCCACTGGTAAGTCATGACAAAGAAGGTACGCTTCGTTTGGTAGGTACAACTATGGGATGCTACGACGGATTTATGCGACACAATAATAATGTCGAACTGGTAGAGGTTTTGGGTGTACAAAACGGGTTTACTATAGGACAAACTCATGAAGCAACAGTAGTAATACAAAATACAGGTTATGATACATTAAGATCCATAGAACTGGAATGGCTTACGGATGGAAGTTTGCAGGGAACTGTTGATTCCACGCTTTCCTTGCCATACGGAGAATATGATACCATTCCGGTTGCGATCTCCTATGCTTTGGGAAGGCATGTCTTAACGGTACAGGTAAAAACAGTAAACAACATTCCGGATCAGGAAACAACAAGAGATACCCTGCACATTCCATACATATTTTGTGCAGCTCCTATAAGCGGAACGATTCAAATTCCTTCTGGGAGCTATCCTGATATTTCCACAGCAATTCTTGATATGGAACATTGCGGCATTAGCGGGAAAGTTACCCTGCTCTTAGGAGATGGCACGTTTGAAGAGTCTCTTGACTTCACCGGCATAACAGCAACTTCCGCAGATACCATAGAACTTGTATCCCTGTCGGGCAACGCCACTATTGAAGCCTCCGGATTCGGTATTCAATTAGGGGAAACGGATAATATCTATATTAAAAACATAACCGTAAATCTATTGGGTGAAGGATATGGGATAGTATTAGGTTCGGGAGATAATATTGAAATTAACGATTGCCGGATTAATCTGGATACAGCTATTGCGAAAAATCTGTCTAACCGTATGACACATATCGGTATTTACAGACCCGAAGGGACAGCATCGCATTATGGACGGATACTCAACAGCGTTATTACAGGAGGATATATCGGTGTTGCTATTGGTGCAGGAAATAACAATACACACGGAACTCATTGGGTTTTTGACAGCAATACCGTACAAAAAGCCTACTGGCAGAATATATTGATGACATACACTGACTTTTTGAGTATATCAGACAATCGTTCCTTTTCCACAGCCACTTCCGCTCTTGAAAACACAGATGAATGGAGGGGACTTAGCGTCCAGCATTGCAATGTTGGGGAAATACAGGGCAACAAGATACATACACATATTAATTTCTACAGTCCCTGTGGAATGTTTTTTGAACATTTGAATACGGATGTTGCTCCGGCAGCTATTTATAACAATGAAATAATGCTTCTTAAACGGGGCATATCCGCTGAAAAATATGCGTTTGTATTCCGGTATTCTTCCGGGAAGATATACCATAATTCCATTTATGTGAAGGAAACCAGCGGAAGCCTTTATTCCATATATGCTTTACTGTATATAAATACAGATACCATGACAAATATAAGCGTGGATGTAAAGAACAATAATATTATAGCTTACGGTAGCTATTCTCCCCCGATTACACTCAATTCCGATATAGCAACTTTGGATTACAACAACTATTTTACGAGAGGCGCTGTTGTCGGAAATTATAAGGGAACAACTGCGAATAATATCAATGCCTGGAAATCCCTTTCCGGTCAGGATGCAAATTCGGTGGCAGTATTTCCGAAGTTTTCAGACTTGTCGCAATCCATGGAAATTGTGGACAGCTTTGCTTATGTATCCTGTCCTGTATTGCCTTCCGTTGCAACAGACATCAACAACAGGGCAAGACAATATAATTTTACGGCAATGGGTGCTTATGAATTGATTATTGCGGCTTCTCCAATAGTAAGACATACACTTCGCAATTTTCCTGCAGAAGCTGTCAATAACCAGTATGTTCCAATAGAGGTAGAGGTGGTTAATTACAGTTCTGTTACTATAGACAGCATTCTGTTTGAATATTCGCTCAACGGAAATACACCCGTTAGCTATTTATACATACCGGCATCGCCTTTAGGCACGCTTGTTAATGAACAGGTGCAGATAGCTTCATTGCGTGCGAAAGCCGATACATCTGTAAGGGTATGGATAGCAAAGGTCAATAATACAGTAAACACTTTAGCGGATACCGTTTCCGGCGGTTTCCAAATGAAGCCTCTGGTTGAATTTGTTGCTCCGCGGGTAGGCAATACTGTTATCAGTCCTTCGTTTGACGTATATGCAGTGCTACGCACTTCATCCGGAGCGACTCCTCCTCCCGCATTAAAGATCAAAACAACGCTTAATAGGATTTATACCGATACATTTACCCTGCCTATGACCTTGCGTGACGGTATCTGGCATGCTGAGGTTTCCGGGCTGTATTTTGGTATGGATGTGGTGTATTCTCTGACCGTATCCGATACGGTAGGAAATACGCTGTCTCTTGTTGATTCTACTTATATACTATATGATAATTCGCGCGATACGGTAACAATAGGTACAGGAACTGCTACCAACACGAATAATCCTTATCATGCCGGTCAGTACTCTTTTTCCCGTAATTATTATATGTCTTATGAAATGAATCCTGACCGGAGGGGTGGACTTATAACCAGTTTTGCTTTCGATAATACCACTACCGCTACTAGAAATGCATCCGATGTATCGTTCTATTTTAAAGCTGTTAGTGATTCAGTGATTACATCGACGGACTATATTGATCCGCTTGCAGACGGCGCTACTTTAGTATGGGGACCGGCAACTGTTTCTACCAATCGTGCAGGCTGGGTAATCTTTACGCTGAGTACTCCGTTTTATTTGCCGCCCAATATGAATTTGCTGATATATTGCGACCGTAGAACAAGTAATGGCAATACTAATACTAATACTTATCGATATACCAATACAGGGAAAGACATGTCCCTGTCCAGGAGTGGTTATTCATTTCCTGCTTCAGGAGCTCTAAGCACGAACAGACCGAATCTAAGGCTTACGATGGAAGCGCTGTTTAATCCCTATCCGGGTAATGACCTGGCTATTCTAAATATGGTAGAGCCTGTCAATTCGGATGCATTATGTGCTCCCGACTCAACTCCTGTACGGATAGCTGTGACCAATCTGGGAGAAAATGATTATGATTTCAGCGTGGATTCCATAGAGGTGGGAGTGGAAATCATTGATCCTCGCGGACGATCTACTTTATATTCTAAAAGCATAACAAGCGGTGTCCTGCTGTCAAACACAACCGATGTTATTGAGTTTATAACAGCTATGCCTATCATCTATGCCGGAGATTACGGCATTAAGGCATGGGTTAAAAGTCCTGTAGATAATATGCCTTATGATGATTCGCTGAGTACTTCATACAGTACGGGAAGAGTTGCGTTGCCATTTGTTGAGGATTTTGACGGCATACTCTCTTATGAACTTGTCTCAACACCCGAACGTGGAACAAGCAAATGGGAGCTATATCAATCCAATGTAAATTCCGATATACAGCCTGCTTCCGGTGCAGGAATGCTGCGCTATGCGGGAACACCGGGTGCCATGTCTAAATTGACGACCCGTCAAATTGACCTTTACGGTACAGAGAACCCGACATTGGAATTCTGGTACTATCATGATACGGCACTATCTGTTTTAGACAATTCCTATACGGCAGTCAATATTGTTGCAGACGGTGTTGTTTACACGGAATTAACGCTGTATAAAAACGGCAATATGCACGGCAACACGCACGGGTGGAGGCATTATCTGGTAAACTTACATCCTTATACATCCAATCAGTGTGTCTTGATAGAGTTTGATGCCATGGATAAATCCGGCGGAACCTTACAGTATTTAGACAGGGTTGTCATATCGGCAAGACAAAACTTTGCAATAGATACTATCCTGATACCGGATCTTTCCTTATGCCGGCTTGATAACAGGGAGGTTCAGGTCGTAATACGCAATACCACTTCACAACGCATAGACTTTGCACAGGATACGGCTCAGATTCGTTTGGAAGTTCAAAAAGGTACAAGTGTTCAGAATTTTGTTTATGATTTGAATTCTATGGTTCTGGAATCGAACGAACAGGATACCATTTTAATGACCGTCATGAATTTGGAGGCGGGAACATACAGCCTGACAGCTCTTGTATCCCTCCCGATTGATAATGTGCGGGAAGATGATACGGTACGCAGAGTCTTTGACATCAATCCTGATTTCAAAATAGAGCTTGAAAAGCTAAGTGGAGAAAATACTCCTGCCTTGGCAGAGTTTGAACACTATCAGAAAATGACTGTCATCAATACCGGAAATATGGAGTTATCCTCTATTGGCTTGGTATTATCGGTTAAATCGGATGATAACGCCTATACTTTCAATGCAAGGAATACTTTTAATCAGACTTTGCAGCCCGGTGATACGGCTGAGTTCATCTTTAATTCAGCCTATACTGTTCCATGGAGCCGGAATTATGAAGTGAAGGTGCACGGGTATTTAATCTGTGATTCAACAATACTCAATAAAGATGTTTCCGTACAGGAGTATGTTGACATGACGGATTTGTTTATGGTAAGTATTGAAAAACCGGCGGATGACGGAACAATAGATGCCGTTAATACGATGAAGGAAGTAAGTATAAAGATCAAAAACAGGAATATCGCAAAAACATATAATCTTGGCGAAGCGAAAGTGTGGATGCTGATAAGCGATACTAATGGATTTCCTATAGATGTTCCTGTTCGGGAAGAGCTTCCTCCTATTGGCGGCGAACAGGAAATTGCTTATACTTTCAGCGTAAAGTATAGGGTGCCCCAGTGGTCAAAATATCGCTTGAATGTATATATTGAGAAAATAGATGAATATACAGGTAATGATACGCTGAAGATGATACGCGAAACAGATTATGGCGTAAGCCTTGCAAACCGGAAAGGAAATTCTTTCTCTGTAGAGCAGAATATTCCAAATCCTGCCAAAGAGAATACAGTCATCAGCTACAGTATTCCGCAGGATGGGGAAATTACATTCCAATTGTATAGCATCAGCGGACAGGTATTGTACACCCAAACTCAGGAACGCATTGCGGGTAAGCATCAACTGGAATTGGATGTTGCCGGCTATGCGTCGGGAGTTTATTTTTACACCATAGAATACCAGGGACAACGCGTCACCAGGCGAATGAGTGTTAGATAAGAAGCACACGTTAAAAAATCTTTTCATAATCAATTTATTTGTGGGCTGCTTTCGGGCAGTCCTTTTTTTTCGTCCTCTTTGGGAAAGCCGTGAAATGTTTTTTAATGCTTATTTGTTTAGTCGTTTATAGCTTAAAGGTGAAATGATAAAAAGGTGAAGAAATAAAACAAATAGTTTCACGAAGTAACACGAAGTATTTGACAAGAGGCTCAATCAAATCAATAAATAATTAAATAAGCAGTGAGCCCCGAACTCACCTTACTGTCTATGTTCTCCTGCGTTTATGTATATCCGAAGAATCCCACGATTGAAATCGCAATACATCGTGAATGCTACGGATAAGCATAATAAAGACCAGTAGATTGTTGTCGGCAAACCACTGTATGGCATTTTTTTCTTGCCGGCAGGCAGCGGCAAAAGTGGAAAGGAAGTCCAGTTTGTATTTTTTCAGCCAGAAAATAGCTTCATCTTCGTCATCTATGGCATCGCTTAATATGGCAAATTCGGGATAGCCGTTATCCAGCAGCCATTGCCATGCTTCGGTATCGCCATGGATAGCTGCCGATAAAGCTGCCAGTTCGGGAAAGCCACCTTGCATGAGGATATCCGTGAATTTCTGTTTCCCTTGCAGACTTTCATTTAAAGCTACCAGCAATTTTACATCATAATCTGTCAGACAATGCATATATTTTTCTTTTTGCAAAGATAATTCTTTTTGTTTTTCTTTTGGATAATCAGGGTGGGGTAGGGGAATTTGTTTTTTCGTTTGTTTACTCCGTCCTTGTGATAACGGGGAACGAGGCACGAAGCCATCCAGGATTGTACGCGGTACAATGGTGAAATGGTAAATAATTACCAATTCTCACCCCTAAATCCCCTAAAGGGGACTTTTAGTTCAGTACTTATTGTTAGTATTTAGCTCTTATTATTTTTTGATATTGTTTATTATGTTTCGTGTTAGTACGCTCTGTAAGTCCCCTTTAGGGGATTTAGGGGCAATGTCCTGGCAAGGCACGAAGCCGTCCAAGCAAATTATTTCCCGAAAAAGCCTGTTTTATCCGCACCATACTCAAAATAAATCCTGATATTCGATTTTCAAAAAGAAAAACAGTGATTTTTCATCTATATTTATTTAATAAATTAGTAGTGTAATTTTGTCCTGCCAAAATAAATAATGATTATTCAGGAAGAACAGGAATATCTGTAGCTGTTGCAGAACATCTGCTATTAATAACAAACTATCTGTATATATTGCAGACTATCTGCAAATAGTATAGATATATATTTAATAATTGCAGAGCTTCTGTAAATGTGAACCGGAAGCGGTCAAGACTTGCAGAACTTCTGCAAATAGTAACCGAGTATGGTTATATGTTGCAGAGCTTCTGCAAATGCAAACCGGAAGCGGTCATGATTTGCAGAGCTTCTGCAAATGTGAACCGAGCATGGTCATGACTTGCAGAACTTCTGCAAATGTGAACCGAACATGGTTATTACTTGCAGAGTTTCTGCAAATGCGAAGCGGAAGCGGTCAAGACTTGCAGAGATTCTGCAAATAGTAACCGGGAATGGTTGTTGCTTGCAGAGCTTCTGCAAATAGAAATTAAGTATTGGGAATACTTGCAGTATTTCTGCAATAAGAATTTATTTGTCGATGTATTTAGTATTATAAATTTGGATCTTTAAAAAATATATTTTATGGAAATAAAC
>QMCD01001804.1_pt1 | contig 12542 bp, 16 predicted proteins | sample 1821841 | NCBI WGS metagenome assembly QMCD01 (sample SAMN01991225, study PRJNA193472) | Termite gut metagenome, whole genome shotgun sequencing project. | isolation source: worker | host: Macrotermes natalensis | reverse complement strand
CAAATGCCCCGGAAAACGGTTCAGCTCGCGCTGGGCGGGCAGGACCCGTATTATGCCCTTGCGGCCCTGCGGCGCGCCGTGGCCCTGCAACCGAATATCGACACGTTGATGATCGCGGGCATCTGGCATTTCTGGCATTTGGACATCTCCGGCGCGGACGAAGCCCTCGCGCTCCGCCGGGTATTTTACCCGATACTACGCGACGCGCACAATTTTTCGGGCGATTTGCGTCCCCCGCACGCGCGGGCGAATTGCGCGCCGTTGATGGAGCGCATATTCGACCTGAACGCGATACGCACCCATTTGCGCGATGCTCTTTCGGAGGAATTGGCGAAGGAAAATTACTATAATCCGCGCAATCCCCGCCCGGAATTCGGCAACCTGCCCTATGATTTCCACGAACAGCGCCCGGGAAACAATGAACGGGGCGCCGGGCGGCGGGCGGCGTTGCATAACCGCGATTGTAACGCCAGCCGCGTCGCGGAGAATATCGCCGTTTTTCGGGCATTCCTGCGGGAAATGCGCGCTGCCGGACGCCGGGTATTGTATGTCGCCCTGCCCGCTACGCTCTGGTACCAAAGCCAGTGCGGAACGCGGCTGCGGGACGCGGTTTTGCCGCATATGGCCGATATGCGGGGGGAGGGGCTGGACTTTATTTCCCTATACGGCGATTCGGCGTTTATGGACGCGCATTTTTTGGACTATGATCATGTCAACGAGGCCGGGGCGGAGCTGGTGGCCCAAAGGATAGCGCTAAGTGGGCTGATTTAGCCGGAGGCCGGTATTAACGCCCTACAAACGCGTATACGGCCTTGAGCATCCCCGTGCAGAGCTTTGTTTGATAATCGGCGGCGAGCAGCTTCGCTTCCTCCTTCGCATTGGTCATAAAGCCCATCTCCACCAGCACGGTGGGCACGGTGGCCCAGTTATTGCCGGTATAATTATCGCTGCGGTTCACCCTGCGCTTATTCGCGCCGGTTTCGCGCGCCATCCAGTCGAGCAACAGATTGCCCGCGAGGGCGCTTTCTTCTTTTTTACTTCCCGTCTCGCGCACGAACATGGCGATGCCGTTCTTGTCCTCGTCGGTCGAGCCGTCGCAGTGCAGACGCAGATAGAGATCGACATTCGCCTCGTTCATGATCTTCGTGCGCTCGATATTCGAGATGCGCACGTCATGGGTCGTGCGCGTCATGATCACCGTCGCGCCCTCGGCCTCCAGCATATCCCGGAGCTGAAAAGCGATGGTTAGGTTCAGCTCGTATTCGGGAATCCCGGACTTTATACCCCGCGTGCCGCTGGAACAGCGGTTTTTTGTCTTTTTGCTCCCCGGCGCGATGGGCTCTTGCTCGCGGTCGGCCTTTGCCTGGTGGCCGGGGTCGATGCCGACAACGATGCCCTCCAGCGTCCGCGTCTGGGAGATGGCGAAATTGATTTCATCCGCCACGAACCCCGCCGCCAGGGCGCGCGCGTCCGCGTCATCGACGGCCATGGCGGGGGAGCCTATCATACAAAAAACCAGAAAGAGCGCGATAAACCGAGCGTTCATGGGGACCCTCCTTCGCGGGATGATTTTTCTATCCTATTATACGTATGATATAATACCACAGCATCAAAAGAAAATCCTCTCGAATGATTGCGCGTGTAGTAAGCGGGGGAGCAAATTCCGGACGCAGCCGCGCGCGTACTGCCGCGTAGCCGTGTCGTATAAGCCCATGGTCACGCATAGGCGGGAGGCGGCCTTATCGAGGATTTTCCCGGCTTCTTCGGGAGGCCATGAATGAAACATCCGCTCCAGCTCCGCGCGGGCGTTTTCCGGCATCAGCAAAACATTGATTTCCTCGCCGAGCAGCATAAGGCCCAGCGCGTTCACGCAGATATCCGTGAAGATATTGACCAGCGTTTTGGTAAAATCCGGCGCGGATCGCCGCATCAGGCGCTGTAGCGTCTCGGTATCGAAATAGCCGCAAAAGCGGTTCTCGATGATGAGCCGCCGCAGATATTCGTGAATATAGTCGATGCCGAGCAAAGCCTCGGGTACCGGCGCGGCGAGCGGGTAATCGATATCGCAGGGGATAGCATGGGCGAAAAAGCGGATATCATACCATAGGAAGAAGTCGCCGAGGGCGCGCAGGGTGTCATTGTAGGCGATATTGTTCAGGGGCAGGCGCGTTTCGCGCGCGAGTTCCAGCATTCGCCGGCCTTCCAACGTTCGCTTTTGCAGGGCGATCTGGCCCGAGCGCAGGCGCTTTTCCAAGGGCAGGGAAGCATCACCCGCTTCCGCGCAGAATTTCGCCGACTTGAGCAATTCCTCGGCGGTGTCGATGGGCAGAGAACCGCTGTCCCCGTTCGTGTATCGGGCCGCCTGCTGTTTCAGCAGCGCCAGCCAGTCGCCGGATACGGGCGTTTCGCCCACGAGCATTATTTCGTTCATAAAGCGTCCCCCAGTCGCATACGGCGGCAAATTTCCAGCATTTTGTCCTGCAAAGCCTCCACGGAGCCGCCGCATTCCTCAAAATCCCGGCGCATCCACGCGAGAAGCTCCGCGTCGGACACCGTTTCGCCCGATTCGGTCTTGCTGGCGTAGAAGCAGTCCACGAGGTCGGAAAGCGTCCGCGCGTAGTCGTCCTGCTCGATATAGGACGAATCGCAAAACTCCCGCGCGATGTCCTTGAGCAGGCCGTCCGAAAAATCCACCCGCGCGCTAATCTTCAGCGCTTCCTCGCGGTTTTCCGCGAGAAGCGCCATGTCGTCCGCTGTGAGCGTCAGGCCATAATTCTCGGTCAGGGCATTGATAACGGCGAGATTTTTTTCCTGTTGTATGAGCGAATATTCCATGCGCTTCACCTCTGCGTATCAGTATATAAACCTTTCCGAAAACATACCAGTCTTGAAAAAAACGTGAATTTATGTTATGATACATGCATAAAAAAGAGCGGATCCTCGCGTCTTAAACTTTTTTCTCATATTCGCTAATGTTCGAAGAAAAAATGCCGATATAGGATTCAATGGACTATGGATGGCAGGACGCCGTCTCGACTTAAGAAGTGGAGGGAACCAGAAATGGGAATCAGCTCGATGGATATGACTTCGATTTTGAATGCGATGAGCAGCGCGCGGAGCTTTAATGCCGTAAACGCGGGCCGTTCGACCATGGACAACCGTGTGCGCACGCTGAACGCGGAAATTCGCCAGGATAAGGCCCGCGGCATGGACACCAGCAAGAAGAGCGCCCAGCTCGAAAAATTGCAGGGACAGCTCTCGGCCATTGAGGACAGCATGGGCATCAGCAAGAAGAAGACCACGAAGGCGAAAGAGAACGAAGAGGCGGCCGCCGTCGATAATGAAGAGACCGAAACGAACGAAACGCAGGATCTCATCGACGATTTCAATAAAACGATGGAAGACCAAAAGGGCATGTTCGACAGCCTGAACCAGGACAATGCGGGCAGCTCGATATACGATATCATGACCCCCAAGGTGGATGTAAAAGTCTGATGGGAATTTGCACCTAAAAGCGCCCAATATCGGGCGTTTTTTTATGTTTTCGACAGGAGAGAAGCGATGCTGCGGAATATCGTGCCCCAACGGCTATATCCGCCGCGCTCTGTCCGACGGGTAAATTGCGAAAAAACGCTCAAGTCAGGGCCGCTTTATGCCGATAAAGGCTCTGAAAAGATGCGCGCGCGTCCGCGCGTGGATAAGAGGAGAACGCAATGCTGAGAGGTTTATATATCGCCGCGACCGGGATGCTCGCGCAGCGCAAGCGCATGGACGTCATCACGAACAATATCACCAATGTGGACACGGTGGGGTATAAGCGCGATGAGGTCATCCTGCGCGATTTCGACGATGTGCTGACCATCCGTCTGCGCGAACAGAACCCCTTCATGTACAATACGGCGGTCGGCCCCTTAACCTATGGCGTATATGTCGATACCCTGCAAACGGAGCACACGCAGGGGCCGATCGACGTAAGCGAGCGCAAGGCCGATTTCGCGATAGAGGGCGACGGTTTTTTCGTGGTGCAGACGCCGAACGGCGAACGCTATACGCGGGCGGGCAATTTTAACGTGAACGACCAAGGGTGGCTGCTCACCAACGAAGGATATTTCGTTATGGGCGAGGACGGCCCTATCAATGTGGGCACGGGAGAGAATTACGTCGTCACCTCGGACGGCACGATATATATCGGCGAGCAAAACGTGGGGCGCATGTTGATCGTGGCCTTTCAGGACCCGACCATGCTCCGCAAGGAGGGGGACAACCTCCACAACAATGATCTGGGATCGCCGATGATCGCGCCTGCCGGGCGGGTGCTCCAAGGCGCGCTGGAGATGTCCAACGCGAATATCGGCGTGGAGATGACGGAGCTGATACAGCTCAACCGCATATTCGAGGCCAATCAGCGCATGGTGCAGACGGTGGATGGCATGATGCAGAAAACGGTCAACGAAGTCGGCACGGTTTAACATAAAGGAGAGCATAGCATGAATCAATCGGTTTTGAGCGCCAAGAACGGCATCCTCGCCCAACAGCGGCGGCTGGATTCCATTGCCAGCAATATATCCAATGTTAACACCTACGGCTTTAAGGGCAGCCGCGTCGATTTCCGGGACATAATTTATCAGACCATGGCGCGCCCCGTGCAGCCGCAGTTGGGCGCGAACCAGGAAAGAGGCCATGGCGTGGTCAGCGCCATGAACCACTATAATCTAAATCAGGGCGCGGTGGAGACCACCGGACAGCCGCTGGACTTCCTCATCTCCGGTCCCGGCTATTTCGCCGTGCAGGACCAAAACGGGGATATCCGCTATACGCGCGAAGGCGCGTTCCGCGTGTCGGTGGAAGGCGACGGGAATTATCTAATGACCAGCAGCGGCATGTATGTGCTGGATGAAAACGGCCAGCGCATCAATCTGCCTAATGGATCGCTATCGGTCAATGTCCGGCCGGACGGCACCATCACCACCGGCGAGGAGGACACCTTCGTGGCCCGGTTCGGCGTGTACACCTTCCCTGACCTGGATGCCCTGGAAGAGGCGGGGGAGAATACGATGATACCCTCCATCACGTCCGGCGGTCCCATCGCCGTGCCCGCCGGAACCCGGGTCATACAGGGCTCGCTGGAAATGTCCAATGTCGATCTCGGCACGGAGATGACGCGCATGATCCGCACACAGCGCGCTTTGCAGGCCGCCTCTCGCGCCATCACCACTGCGGACGGAATGGATGGCACAGCGAACGGAATGCGTGTATAATATAAAGCATATCAACCAAGGGAATTTTTTGAACAACCATGGAGGTGTGCGATGATGACCGATTTTAGAAAATGCTCGATATGTGGCATAACATTTAGCTATATCGGTAAAAGCTACTGCGCCCGGTGCGCTTTGGATCTGGAGGATGGCTATGTAAAGGCGCGAGACTTTTTAGAGGAGCATCCCGGCGCGCGGATGATGGACATCGTAAAGGGCACGGAGATTCCCGAGAAGATCGTGATACAGCTCATCGACGAAGGGCGGCTCGTATCCAGCAATAATTTTGGCGCGGGGGAGAGCGGCAAAGTCTGCATGATGTGCAGAAAGCCCATACCCACCGGGGATATTTGCAGGGAATGTTCCATAAAAACCACAAATCTTCTCTCGGGTAAGCAGCAGGGGGTTGATGTTTCCGCCAAAAGTGCCGATAAAGAGTTTAAGGGAAAAAGCAGCAAGAGGATGTACACACGCGACATAGAATAGACCTCTCGACAGTATATCTGCGAGGAGGAGCTGACGACGCCCGGCGAAAAATTAGCCGCAAGGACGCCGGAATGCAATTCCCGAAGAGGTCTAATGAAACAGATAGCCCGAAGGGGCTAAGGAGTAGTGATCAGGATGAACTCTATCAATCCGATTCAACAGACGGCCCTGTACCGTCAATACCAGGCAAATAAGGTGTATGGCAATGCCGCTGCGCCCAATCCTTCCATGGGGACGGATAAGGCGGATCTCTCCGAGGACGCGCTGTCCTTCGCCCGGGTGTATTCCACGGCGCGGGAGATGGTGCTTGAGGAGGATACTCAGCGAAGCGCCGAAAAGGTAGCGAGCTTAAAGGAGCGGATCGAGTCCGGCGCATACCACGTGGACAGCGAATCCGTGGCCGCGCGTATGCTCTTTAAATTGCCGCTGGAGTAAAAAGCGTCGGCGACTTCGCCGCTTGCCCATCATAGAGGGCTTTCCCTTAGGGGATATCGGCGTGTTGCATCCCGGGCGGAGTCCCGACGCAGTTTGTACTAAACACATGTGAGGTGATAGCATATTGCCGGTCGGCGCGCCTTCGCGTCGGCGGCGAAGAACCTTGCGCGTATGGACGCGTCTTGAGAATAGGTTCTGCAAACGAAATATGAGAGAGGTTCCTAATGAAAGAGATCGATAAGGCGGTGCTGATCATCGCCCAGGAAAAGGAAGCCTATCGCAAGGCCCTCGACCTGGCGAAGGAAAAGCACAACTCTCTTAAGCAAAAGGATTTGCAGAGATTGGACGAAGTGGTCAAGAAAGAGCAGGGAGCGCTCTTCGAGATCAAGCTGGCGCAACAGAAGCGGGAGAAGATTCTGCGGGAAGTCGCGTCGGCCATGCAACTGCCCCCGGAGGAGCTTAATCTACGTACGCTGGCGCAGCTCGCGCCCGACAGGCAGAAGGAAAACATCGAAAATCTGCGCGTGGAATTCTCTAAGCTGGTGGACGAATACAAGCGGCAGGACACGATCAACCGCCGCATCATCGAAGACGAGCTTGATTATATCGGCTTCGTGATGAATTTCTCCACACGGGAGGGCAGTGCCGCCAATAACTATGATCAGGCGGGGAATACGGGTCGCGAACCCGCTTATAGAGCGGGCCTTTTTGACCAGAAAGCGTGAGGGGAATATGCCATCAGCATTTTATGGAATGGAAATTGCCAAGTCCGGACTATTCATGGCGCAAAAGCAGTTGAATGTGACCGGGCATAATATATCGAATGCCAATACGGCCGGATACACCCGGCAGCGCATCATACAACAGAACATCGACTCGAACTGGGGGCCGAACTTCATCGGGCAGCGCAAGGAAATGGCGCTGATCGGTCAGGGCGTCCGCCTGGATGAGCTTGACCAGATACGCTCCCCCTACCTCGATATGAAATATCGGGAGACGAACCCGATCGCGAACAAATGGGGGGTGCGCGCCACCGAGTTGCATTATGTGTCGCTCAAATTCGACCCGGCCACCCAAACCAATCTACTGGCCCGCTACAATGACTTAAAGGACGCGGTGCAAAAATTCTCGACCGAGACGGAAATAGACGCCGAGATACGCACCAATTTGCGCGATCAGGCCATATCCTTCTGCGAGACGCTTTCCACCATGCATGCCCAGCTTCTGGCCACGCAGAGCGAGCAGAACGACGCGATCGGCGTCTGTGTGGAGGAAGTGAACCGCATCGCCCAGAGCATCGCGGCGCTGAACAAGGAAATTTATCGGTATGAGCTCTCCGAACAAAAGGCGCTCGATTTGCGGGACCACCGCAATCTGCTCATCGACGAGCTTTCGAACCTGACGGATATCGGGTATTCCTATGACGATGACGACAAGCTCACCATCACCATCGGCGAAGAGGTTCTCGTGACGCATGACGAGTCCTTCGGCATCGAAATCGATCCCGAAGGCTGGGAGGACCCGATCACCGGGCAGACGCTCTCCACCATCATCTGGTCGGACAGCGGCGCGGATGTGGAGATTCGGGAAGGGGAAATCTACGGCCGCCTGAGCATACGCGACGGCGTGGTCGATACCGAAATCGGCATTCCGTATATCGTCGAACAGCTCAATATCTTCGCACGCACTCTGGCCATGTCCTTCAATGAAGTGCATGAAGCCGGCTGGACGCCCGACGATCAGGTGAACGGCCTCCCCTCGCAGACGGGCATATCCTTCTTCGACAATCCCACCGGCAGCTATGATGATGTCACGGCGGGCAATCTGTCGCTCAGCCAGGAGATCCTCGACAATATATACAATATCGCCGCCTCGAGCATCGAGGTCATACGAGGTTCCCTGCCGAGCAGCTCGATGATCGGCAATCAGGAAAACGCTCGCAATTTAATTGACATAGTATTCGAGGGCGATCAGGGCGACCTGAATGGCACCACCTTCGAAAAATTCTACCAATCGCTGGTGACCACCATCGGGGTGCAGACCAAGCACGCGGACGATAACCACACCGTGGAATACAGCGTGCTGGGTAATACGGTGGAAGCGCGGGCTTCCTATTCGGGCGTGTCCATCGACGAGGAAATGACCAATATGATTCGGTTCATGCACGCGTACACGGCCGCTTCCCGTATGATCACGACGATGGACGAGGAACTGGACAAGCTCATCAACGGCACCGGGCGCGTCGGGCTCTAAGGAAGGGGGTATAATATGAATATGCGTATAACCAACTCCATGTTGGTGAATAATTTCCTGAATAATATGAACAATAACCTGAATCGCATGAACCATCTGCAAGCCCAGATGGCCGCGAATAAGAGGATCATCAACATCTACGACGACCCGGTGGGCGTGATAAAATCCATGAACGCGCGCTCCGGGCTTCGGAGCCTCGAAACCTATAGCGCGAACCACAATAATGCGACGACTTGGCTGGCCGATACCGAGGACGCCTTGAAGAGCATGAACGAGGTCATCAAGGCCGCATATGAGACCGCGGTCAATCAGTCCTCCGACCCCGGCAATGACGGCACCACCGAGAATGGCGCCAGCGGCCGCGAGGCGATCGCGCCGTATATCCAGCAGCTCCGCGATGAGGTGTTCAATATCGCGAACAGCCGCATGAACGGCAAGTACCTGTTCGGCGGCTATAATACCACGACGCAGCCCTTTACGACGCGCATGGAAAGCCAGATGCAATACACGCATTTCTATGGGGATGTCGATGATCTGACGGATCCCGCGTCGGATAACTATGATGAGAGCGTCGAGGTGGTCAATGCGCAGACCGGCCTTCTGCGCAAGCCGATACTCGAACGCAACCCCGAAATCGACGATCCGGAAGATCCCGATTATATGATTCCTGTATACAAAGACGTTCCGGTGCTGTATTATAATAATACCGACGATGCCGCGACGGATATTACCTATAATGCCCTGGCTTTTGACCCGACCTACGACGCGGACAAGCAGTATGAAGCGTCGCAGATTATACAGTATGATGTGGGCTTCGGCTACCGGGCGGCGATCAACTACACGGGGCTGGATCTCATGAGCGTTACCGGCGTATACGAGACCTCGATTCCCGACCCCAATTCGCAGGAGGAAGGCGCCGAGATTACGATACTGGAACCCTTTCAAAAGAATATTCACCAGATATTCGATGATTTTCACAATGCGCTGGTCAATGACGATCAGGTAGGCATCGCCCGGGCGGTGCAGGAACTCCAAAGCGCCCAGACGCATATCATGCAAACGCAGGCGGATGTCGGCGGGCGCACCAATCGCTTGGATATCGTCGCGGAGCGCTCGGCGGACGACGAATATCTCTATACCAAGATGAAGAGCGATGTGGAGGACATCGACCTGGCCGAGATTGTGATGTGGTATTCCATGGCGGAATCGGTGTATAATGCGGCGCTGTATTCGGGCGGGCGCATCATACAGCCCTCGTTGATGGATTATCTGCGATAAATATCAACCATAGGCATTTTGCGAGCAGGAGGCTTGACTTATGAAAAGGATTTCAATCGACACGACGATGGCGCGTATTGATGTGCGGACGATTAACGCGAGGCTCTCCGTGCGTTCGCCCAAAATGAGCTTTCGCGTAAACAACGCGGCCCCGAAGCTCAATGCCCGGCTTCCCAAGCCGAATTTCAATTCCCAGAATACCAATACCCGCCCGCAAGAGAATATCGGTTTGCCGGGCGAGATGTCGAAGTCCGAGGCTATGGCTTTGCCCGGAAGCAATCCGCTGGCCGAGGAAAACGCGGGTGTGCGGGCCGATATGGCGGCGCAGAACGGCATGACCAGCGATACCGCGCGCGCGCAGAATCTGGGAAATCAGATTCGGGAAGACGTCGAAAACAGTTTGCGGCCTCTGGAGAATGATATTCCGACGGTGGCCGCCGAGCGGGAGATCGTATGGGAGCGCGGAGATGACGAGCTGTCCACCGCCGAGGGCGGCTGGAAGCCCGAAGTGCAGGTGGAGCCCTATTCCGTCGAGGTACAGCTCAAGCAGAAGGCCAGCGTTCGCGTTACGGTGAGCGAGGACGCCGAACCGATCCATCGCGCGGAGGGGCGGCAGGTGGATCAGGTGAGTTGATACGAGGGTTTTGAGGATAGCCATAATAAGGCGGAGAGCTTGCTCCCCGCCTTTGATATGCTTGTTTTAGACTGCGAACTATGCTATCATGAATAGCATTGAATGTAGGAGGCCTATTATGATATTAGAAACATTGCGATTCGGTGCTCTGGATACGGATGGGTTCAGGTCCATCCATTTTCCGGATGGAATGCCCGGCTTAGAAAATCATAAGGATTTCTTCCTGCTGGACATTGAGGAGTACCGGCCGCTGTACTGGCTCCAATCGCTTACGGAGGGTTCCATCGCGCTGCCCTTGGTGGATCCCTTTCAGTTTTTTCCGGATTTTTCCATCGATATCAATGACGATGAGCTGCGTTCGCTGGACCTGAACTCCCAGGACGATCTCTTCGTTCTGAGCGTAGCGGTCATCCCCGAAGATATTGAGGACATTACGATCAATTTGGTCTCGCCGGTATTCATGAATATCGATAAGGGAATCGGGCGGCAGATCGTCATCGACAAAAACGCCAACCTGTATTCGGTCCGTGAACCCCTGTTCGGCCGCGACGCAGAGAAGGGGGAGTAATTGAATGCTGGTATTATCGCGTAAATCCGAAGAAGCCATATTAATCGGCGACGATATCAAGGTTACCGTGTTGTCCGTGGAAGGCGACCGCGTGCGCATCGGCATCGACGCGCCCCGGGAAATGCGCATTTACCGCTATGAGCTGAAGCTCCAGACGCAGGAGGAGAATATCGCCGCCGCCAAGGCCGCCGCCAGCGCCCCGGCGTTTATCGATCTTTCGAAGTTGAAGAAGAAATAACGGGGGTTACGCTGGGGCTCCGCCCCAGACCCCGCTTAAGGGATTTCATCCCTTAAGAATCCCATCGTGCGCTACCCTTCGGGATACGCCTGCGGCGTGAACTGCGCAAGCAAAAAGCCACTATGTGCATAGTGGTTTTCTTAGTGGCTAGGATTAAGCATGTAAACCGAAGGCGTAGGGGCATATTGTGCGGCACAGGAAGCACTTGATTTTGAATGTTTTATCCTCGATTTTGAAATGGCTGGAGCAACCTTTCTTACCGAATGCGGAGAGGTCATTCAGCGCGCCTACCGGGCAGGCTTCCACGCATTTGTTGCAGCCCTCGCAAAAATCGGCCATTTCCGCTTTTTCGTCCGGGATCAACTCCGCGTCGGTGAGGACGGCGCTCAACCAGAGAAGATTGCCATATTCCGCATTCGTGAGCAGATAATTCTTCCCGATGACGCCCAGCCCGGCGATTTCCGCCGCGTGTTTTAGCGAAATCGTGCCGAATTGTTCTTTTCTGCCCTCTCCCTGCACCCATTTGCCGCCCGACGCGCTGATGGGTTTGGTTTTGTACCCATCCGCTTTGATTCGTTTGGCCACCGCCTTGCCCATATCGGTCATGGTGGACAACATGGCATTGCGGCTGGCGGAATATTCGTCGATACTGCCGAAGACTTCGCGCGGGAAGCTGGTTCCCAATACGACCACCGAACGGCATTCGGGAAGCGCGTCGACCGGATGGAACCCTTCGGGTGATAGGGCGAAATCCTGGGCGGACGCGACGCCCACGACGCTCGCTCCCGCCTCCCGGCCATACTCCTTCACTATTTCACTGTTTATAGGGTTTTTTGCCTTCACTATATTCTCCCCGTGGTTAAAATTCAGGCGACAGGGTATAACACCCGGTACGCATACACCTTGCCATGCGTCGAGAGCGGCACCGGGCTTTCCCCGAGAGAATCCATCACCATATACTCGCCGTTTTGACTGCCTACGACCATCAACCAATGGTAGACGCCGGTGCCCTTATATTTCACCCGCACGATGGGAAACAGGCCCGCCTGGAGATCGCCGTCGATATGCTCGGCGGAAAACGAATTATCATAGCGATAATCCACTTGCGGATACGCGGTTTTGATGTTCATCCAGAGCACATCGCCCTCGTCGGAGAAGACGCCATTTTGCAAAAAGGCGTCGTTTACCGTCAAGGGATCGGCGGCGACGCCCATATGCGTGAGCGCGGTGGCGATGCAACACACTAGCCCGCCGGAGGAACCGATCGTCAATTCGGTATCCGCCAGCGGCGCTTCCTTCCAGCGCGGGTCATCCTGCCGATAATACGCGATATCGGCGGGAACAGCGTGATTTTCCATTCCCTGGCCCGGAAGGATATTGATGCCCACCTGCCGT
>QMCD01004646.1_pt1 | contig 12545 bp, 12 predicted proteins | sample 1821841 | NCBI WGS metagenome assembly QMCD01 (sample SAMN01991225, study PRJNA193472) | Termite gut metagenome, whole genome shotgun sequencing project. | isolation source: worker | host: Macrotermes natalensis | reverse complement strand
TTGAGGTGTCGGCCATGGCTCCTTCGATGGTCTCGTAGCCCCACATCACGTCGCGCATCACGCCGTCGCGGTCGGGTACCCACAGGGCGAGCAGACGCGCGCCGTAGTTGGTGAGTTGGAGCGTTACGCCGCCGGCGTTTGTCAGAGTGTAGAGCGAGGTGGATTTTCCATCGACGGTTGTTTCAAAAGCCGCCTTGTCCAGCAGAGGCAGGGCCGGAGTGGCGTTTTTGGGGCCGCCGCAACCGGCCAGAAGCGGTGCAAGAGCAAATAGTAACAGTGATTTTTTCATGATTATCAGGTAGTGGTTAATGAATTAATACCATTTTGCGGGTTCGGCTCCCATCGTGAGCACGATCTCGCCGCCCGCGGCTATGTCGGCAAAGTCCAGGTAGGGTTTTTTATACTCCTTCCCGTTCAGCGTGATGCTTTGGATATATTTGTTCGCCGCCGAGTTGCCGGGGGCTTTCACCGTGAAGGTCTTGCCGCCGCCCACGTCGATGGCGGCCTCGTCCACGATCGGAGAGCCGAACCAGTAGCGTCCTCCGGCGGGTTCGGCCTGATAGAACCCGAGAGACGAAAGGATATACCACGACGACATCTGGCCCACGTCTTCGTTGCCGCTGAGGCCTTCCGGGCGGTCGTGATAGAGGTCCGAGAGCACCCTGCGCACCAGATCGGCCGACTTGTGGGGCTGTCCGGTCATAGTATACATATATATAATATGGTGGCTCGGTTCGTTGCCGTGGGCGTATTGACCGATGAGGCCGCTGATGTCGGGAGAGGCGTGTTCGCCGAGGTCGCACAGGACGACGAAGAGAGAGTCGAGCTTCGTGTAGAACTTGTCCATGCCGCCGAACTCGGCGGCCAATCCCTCGACGTCGTGCGGTACGAGCCATGTGTATTGCCATGCGTTGCCCTCGGTGTAGTCGTCGAAACGGTGGGTCGACCGGAACGGATTGAACGGCTCGCGCCACTTGCCGTCGGAGGATTTTCCGCGCAAAAAGCCTGTCTGCGGGTCGAAATAGTGGCGGTAGGCCTTGCTTCGCCCGTCGAAGTATTCGTAATCTTCGCTCTTACCCTCCATCTTTGCCACCTGCCCGAGGGCCCAGTCGGCGAGGGCGTACTCGAGGCACGTCGCGACAGACTCGTTGTACTTGTCCCACGGAATGTAGCCATACTCCCGGTAAAGGTCGAGGCCGCGCTCGTCGAGCATCGCAGATTCCTTCATCGCCTCGTAGGCCAGGGCGCGGTCGAATCCGCCGAAACCCTTCAGAATGGCGTCGGCAACGACCGGAATGGCCGGATTGCCAACCATGGTGTTGGTCTCGCAGCCCATCAGGTGCCACACGGGAAGTTTGCCCTGCCAACAGTAGATGTCGAGCATGGAGTTGATTATGTCGGGCATCTTCTCGGGGTGGATGATCGTCATCAGCGGATGGGCGGCGCGATAGGTATCCCACAGCGAGAATGTGGTGTATATGGCGTGAGGCGCGTTGGGCACAACAATCTCTCCAAGCGGCTCGAGAATTGCATTGCGGTCGTCCGTATATGCGACACGGTAGTCGCCATTGACGTCGTTGAAGAGCGACGGGGCGATCATCGTGTGGTAGAGCGCGGTGTAGAAGGTGCGCATCGTGGCGGGATCGCCGGTTTTGATCCTTATCTTAGACAGCTCCGCGTTCCATGCGTCGTAGGCGAGGGTTTTGGTGGTCTCGAAATCCCAGCCGGGAAGTTCCGCGGCGAGGTTTTCACGTGCATTTTCGGTACTGACCGGCGACAGGGCGACCTTTACGTAAAGGGGTTCCGTGCCGGCCTCACCGAAAAGCGCCTCGGCATACAACCGTTGAGTGGTGAATGAAGCGCCTTCCGCCGGAGTATTTCCGTTGTAGAGCTTCAGAGCAGAGAACGGACGAGAGAATTCTGCGACAAAAAATACCCTCTGGTCGTTTGCCCACCCTTGGGAGTAGCGATACCCCTCGACGGTGGTTTCGTTCACCACACGCATGGACCCCTCCACGGGAGCGTCCCATCCCTGGCCGTTGGCAAGGTCGAACACTACGCGCGCATCTGCGGCGTCAGCAGGGAAGGTGTATTTATGGAACCCGACACGCGCCGTGGCAGTCAGTTCGACATCGACGCCCCAACGGTCGAGCCGCGTGGAATAGTATCCCGGAGCGCACGATTCGTTTTCACGGGTGAAGTACGACCACATGCCCGATCCGTAGCCATCTTCCTCGACGCCGCGTGCGTGGTTCACCTCGCCAGTGGTGGGCATAAGCGATATGTCGCCAAGGTCGCCGATGCCCGTTCCCGACAGGTGGGTGTGGCTGAAACCGATGACCGTGGTGTCGGAGATGTGGTATCCCGAACACCAGTCCCAAGACTGGGGAATGCTGCTCGGGCCGAGTTGAACGGCCCCGAAAGGAACGTTGGCGCCCATAAAGACGTGGCCGTGGTCGCCGGTACCGATATATTGATCGACATACGCCGCTAAATCATTACTCCGGGTATCGACATTTCCGCCGGAAGAGCAGGAGGCCGCGAAGAGGGCTGCACACAAGACCGATAAAACTATTCTGTACATAGTTAGGAATTAGATAGATATGATTATAAGGTGTAAAAGTACGAAATAATTTCACAAATCGCAAACGGATGTGTACTGTCGACATTACAGGTAGGTGCAATCTTCACAGACGGCGGCCAGGCGTGCCTAAAAATCTCTTTGGTCGAAAAAATCAAACAAGCTCTTAGATGGGTGAAGCGGCCTCTGGTTCTGATGCCGGTTCAGTTGTCTGTTCGGATTCGGGTTTCGGTGCGATCTCGATCACCTCGTCGGCATGGCCGGCCTCGCGAATGACTACCTTAGCGAGCGTGGAAGACCTCAGCGGTATCAGCACCGAGCCGACATTGTTGCCGCTGTCGGTGTCGATCTCCATGTAGATAGTCTCGCCGTCGATGCGAACAGCATCGAGCAACGACACCGGGACGCGGACTTCCTGTTTGTCGGTCTCGAAAAATGTTGTTCTGCTGCGCCAAAAACTGCGAAGGGTTTCGGCGACATCGGGTTCGAGATCGGGCGAAAGCGTCAATTCGAGCACACGGATCGGCCCCGCGTCGAGCCCGGTGAGTATCCGGCGCGCCTCGACGTCATATCTTTTGTGCATCGCGAAAGTGATGAATACGTTCACCACGCAGACGGCAACCGAGGCGGCGGCCAGCCCCATAAATATTTTAGTGCTTGTTTTCATTGTCGTTTTGGTTTAAAAGTTTAAAACGTTCCATCACCTCTTCGGGTGAAATGCCGAGCATTGCCATCCGGTTGCGCAGATCGGGCACCTCGACCGTCATAAATATCTCGCGCTGTTCGCTCCTGATCCGCTCGGCGGCTCCGGGAGCAACGAAATATCCTATCCCGCGGCGGCTTTCGATCACCTCCTGCGACTGGAAATATTCGTAGGCACGCATCACGGTATTCGGGTTGACCTGCAGCGTCATCCCGAACTCCCGGACGGCGGGTATGCGTTCGCCTTCGGACCACCGGCCGCCGAGAATATTCCCGCTCATGAGGTCTACGATCTGCCGCCAGATTGGCTTGTCGAAATTAAAATTAGCTGTCGTCATGGATTTGCCCTCCTATTTAATGGATCGCTCCCTGAAGTTTAACCACGCCGCGAGCCAGAACAACAGCACGACTGCAATTCCAGCGCCCCATAGCAATTGCTCCCCGGGACCCTGGAATGTCATGCCGCTGAAATATTCGACCATAGAGAGTTGCGATTCGATCTTTGCATGGGCGAACGAGAATATCGGCCCGAACTGTACCGCCATATCGAGCTTGTCGCTAAGCCACATCGGGAAGATGGCTAAGGTCAGCATGGCCGCTAACCCGGTAATACCGATCAGCAGAACCGAGACCCGGTGGTTGCGTCTCTCCTGCGTGCCTGCAAACATAACCACGGCCTGAGTGATGAAGAGCGCGAAGGTGAAAATGAGGTAGACCTCCTTCGGGACTTTGTTCATCGCGTACCGGAAGTATTCGGCGAACGGCTCCGAACCCGTGATCGCCATTCCCGTCAGAACGGTCAACGAAAGTGCCACGCCGCAGAGGATCGCCGCCACGACAGTGGTATTGAGCAGCACGAACAACCACTTTTCGGTGGTCGACACAGGCACGGTGTTCTCCATCGTGAGCGTGTGGCGGCTTTTGAACGGTTTCATCACCACCATCGGGAAAGTTGCGAAAAACGCGATAGTAAGGATGGTGTACCACGGGGTTATCGAATTAAGGTCACCGTAGAAAATTTGGCCGTCATCGAATGCACACACAAGAACGATAAACAGCACCATAATTCCGGCGAATATCCCCGCGTGGACAAGATATTTTTTTGCGTAGAGGCGCCATGAGCGCACCGCGTAGGCGCAGAAACGCCTTGGATTAAAGATTTCATTCATGGCTGTCTGGTTTTTTACGGTTCATGATTTCGTCCATGCGGGCACGATTACGCGCTACGGCGTTGAAAAGCAGGGTGAGGTCGATGCTCGTCTCTGCGCCGGTATGGTTTTCGGCCACTCCCACGAGGCCCGCGAGCGAGTCTTCCTTATAGAGGCAGTCGTCATCTTTCCCGACCGGCCCGAAGGTGAGCTTTTCTTCGATCTCGCGCGTGGTAGCCGACAGGATTATGCCATTGTTGTCCATGATGGTAACGCTGTCGACGAGCTTTTCGAGGTCGACCACCTGATGGGTCGAGATGATGATCGTCGTTCCGCGCGCCGCTTCGGCAGCGAGGAGGCGCCGGAGCGAACTTTTGCCGGGAATGTCGAGGCCGTTGGTCGGTTCGTCGAGCAGCAGGCAATCGACTCCCGTCGCAAGGGCGAAAGCGATGTAGGCTTTCTTGCGTTGACCCATCGACATCGCATCGAGGCGCGAGAAGGGGTCGATCTCCATCTCGCGGCAGTTTGCCTCGAGCGCGTCGTGCGAAAACCGGGGATAGAACGGTGCAGTCACCGCAGCGAAACACCGCAACGAGATGGCCGGGAGGTCGAACTCCTCGGGGAAGAAAAATAGATTTTGCAGCGTCGAGGGAAGCCTTTTGGCAACGGGAGTGCCGAACATCGAAAGATTTCCCGCCTGCGGGAGAAGTAACCCGCAGATCGTTTTGAGAAATGTGGTCTTACCGACTCCGTTGGCGCCCAGCAGACCATGGACACTGCCCGTGGCAAAATGTCCGTTCAGCCCCTTTAGCACCGGTCGCCGCCGCCGGTAACCCACAGTAAGGTTAGAAAACTCGATCATAATTTGTGTGTATTAGTGTAATAGTGTATTAATACACCGCAAAGGTAACGACATTTCTTAAACTTCCAAATTTTTTATAGAAATATTTTGCGAAGAGTATTGCAAAGCAGGGTATCCCACTAACTACAAAAGGGGTGCACCTGAGTGCACCCCTTTTGTAGTCTCACCGCGACTCGAACGCGAATCTGAAGTTTAGGAAACTTCCGTTCTATCCCTTGAACTATGAGACCAATTTGTTTACAAATTGGTCTCATAGTCACCGACCGAGCCCCGTTAGTGCCGCGTAGCGGCGCGGAGGATGAGGCGAGGGAGGTAACTATGGAAAGAACCAATTCGTTATTTTGTATCTTCGACCGAGCCCCGTTAGTGCCGCGAAGCGGCGCGCAGGATAAGCCGAAGGAGAAAACTATGTGTTCTCTCGAATAGTCTTCGACCGAGCCCCGTTAGTGCCGCGAAGCGGCGCGCAGGATAAGCCGAAGGAGAAAACTATGTATTATCTTTCGAATAAGCGCCGACCGTCGCCACCCAAAAACTACGACACCATTTCCTTGATCTGTTGCACAAACCCCGACCTTACGGTTCGTTCGGTCTGGAGGATCATATTGCAGATGGCGCGTGGCGTCGAGCGGCCGTGCCCCACGGTAACGGCGGCATTGACCCCGAGGACGGGAGTCCCGCCGATGTTCTCGTAGTTCATACCGTCGAAAAATTCGTTGGTCGGCACCCCGAACCTGCAGATTATATCGTACATGCTTTCGGCCTGCTTCAGCACGATGTTGCCCACGAAACCGTCGCAAACTATAACGTCGGCCACCTCGCCCGTGAAAAGGTGGTCGCCCTCGATGTTGCCGACGAAGTTGAATTTCGTCGAGCCCTCCATGATCTCATAGGCCGCTTTGGTGGTCAGGTTTCCCTTTTCCTTCTCTTCTCCGATGTTGAGCAGTGCCACACGCGGATTCTCGATACCGAGAACCTTTTCGGCGTAGATGCTGCCCATCATTCCGTACTGGTCGAGCACGTCGGGTTTGCAGTCGACGTTGAGGCCCACGTCGAGAACGAGCGCCGTGCGGCCTCCCACGACGGGAATTTGCGACGAGATGGTGGGGCGGATCACTCCTTCGATGGCCTTAACGGTGTACATCGACCCCACGAGCATCGCGCCCGTGTTGCCCGCACTCGCGAAACCGTCGATCCTGCCGGCCTTCAGGTAGCCGAAGCCGACGGTGAGCGAAGAGTCCGGCTTTTTGGAGAAAGCCTGCGCCGGGTGGTCCGACATTGTGATGACCTCGGTGGTGGGGACGATGTCGAACATATCGTCCGCTACACCTTCGCGGGCCATGAGGGCGCGAATAGCGGTCTCGTCGCCGAAGAGGACTATCCTCACGTCGCCGCCAAGTACGCCCGCAGCTTCGATAGCGCCCACGACGACAGCCTCGGGAGCATGATCTCGATCCGGATCACCTTGCCGTCGGCCATCGTCTTATTCCGCTTTTTGCTCGACGGCCAACTTACCGCGGTAGAAGCCACATTCGGGGCAGACCCTGTGGTACAGGACGGGCGAGCCGCAGTTCGAGCAGGTGGCAACGGTCGGAACCGTGGCCTTGTAGTGGGTTCTTCTCTTGTCCCGGCGAGTCGACGAGACTTTGTGTTTAGGATGTGCCATATCTATCTAAATTGATAATGGATAATTGACAATTGATAATTATTGTGTTGTTAAATCTTCAAATTCCTCTTCCGTCACTATTTTGAATCGCTCAAGCATTGCGGGGTTGCAGAGCGGCTGTCCGTGGACATCCTCGGGATGTACCCTCCGGAGCGGCAAACTCAAAACGATGCTCTCGTATATATATTGTTCGAGGTCGATCACTGCATCTCCGGGATTGACCCAAATAATATCGCCCTCGAAAGGGTGCTCCCCCGCGTCGTGGGAGACCTTTACCGCCAACCTGCCGCGGAAATCCACCGGCAGATCGCAATCCTCCAGACAACGGTCGCAGGGCACGGTTACACTCCCTTGCATCGCCATTTCCAACCTCATCGTTCCCGCTCCGCCCCTCTCCAAAGTAGCGGCCACCTCGACCTCGCCGCCGGTTATACCGCCCTGGGGGTGATCTTTCCAAAAATCATCGCCCACCACCCAGTCCCGGGTGTGGGTTCCCTCTTTCAACCCCTTATAAGCGATCGTGTAGCGCTGTTTCATAACTTGCGGGGTGCAAAGATAGTGCAAGGTGAGCGAAAACGCAAATAAATTTGCAGTTTTCCGAACCGCAGCCTATCTAAAACGAGCGGAGCGAAGTTAAAGATAGGCATAAATTACGAATTACGAATTACGAATTGCGAATTTTTGTAATTTTGCGGGCATGAAGAGTTTCAGAGTCGAAGTCAGGAGCGCATTCCCCGAGTGGGGCAGGTACACGGTGTATATGACCGCCGTGTGTTTAGGAGCCGATGGAGAGATGACCGATTACGTCAATCTTGCCGATGGCGGCACGGCTCTCGAAACGCCGCCCTGCGATCATGCCGATCTATATCTTTATGTCATCGCGAGAGAGTTTCCCGCCTCGGAGGTGATCGCCTCCTCGCCTCCTTTCGACATAGAGGTGCTTGTCTCAACCGGCGGCGCACCCAAAATCTCGACCTACCCCGTCAACCAGTGGGGCGGACTTTCTGTCAAGCAAAGTTTGACTTAGTGATTAGTGCTGACGCGTGGCGGGAACGCCAGGGACGCCAGTATGCTCACGGCAAGGATCCCGACGATAATGAGAAGTGAGACCGGCGTCGAAATGTGGCCGTCGAACGCGTTCATTCCGACGAGCGGCAGCAGTTTCGTACCGATGACAGGCAGCAGCATCTTTACACCGATGAATGTCAGCAGCACCGCAAGTCCTGTCTTCAGGTAGGCGAATTTACCCATCACGCCGCTCAGCACGAAGAAGAGCGACCGCAGTCCCAGAATCGCAAAGATGTTGGAAAAGAATACGATATAGGGATCGAGCGTAACGGAAAATATAGCGGGGATGCTGTCTACGGCGAAGATCACATCCGAGGCTTCGATCACCAACAGCACAAGGAACAGCGGCGTGATGTACCAATGGCGGCGCAGGTAGACAAAAAATTTCCCTCCATAGTCGCTGCGCGTCATGCGGAAACGCTTCGAGATGAATCTGACAAGAGGGTGTTTTTTCATTTTATCTTCGCCGTCGGCGTTCCGACCGTCGTCATCGTCTTTGTCGAAGAACATTTTCATGCCCGTAAAGACCAGAATTCCGCCGAAGATCCACAGCACCCATGCGAAACGCTGAACGAGCGCAGCAGCGGCAAAGATGAATGCGAAACGCATCACCACGGCACCGATAATGCCCCAGAACAGGATCTTGTGGTAATATTTCGGATCGACTCGGAACGACAGGAAGATCATTATCATCACGAAGATGTTGTCGACCGACAGCGCCTTTTCGATCAGGTAGCCCGTAAGGTATTCGAGCGACATGGCGTGCCGATAGGCTTTTATACCCTCTTCCAATGGCGCGGCGGGGTCGAGAGTGAGGCCGTGGTTGTGCAGGGCGTTGATCTCCGCCAGATGCTCGAAGGTCGTGATGCCGTGGATCCACTCGGCCCTGAAAGCGATGAACAGCCAGAACAGGAGTGCGGTTCCGATCCATACACACGTCCACACGAGCGCCTCCTTTACCGAAACGACGTGGTCTTTCTTGTTCACAAGCCCCAGGTCGATGGCGAGCATAGCCGCCACCAACACCAGGAAGCCTCCCATGAATATGATTTCGGAATTCATGGGTGCAAAGATAGCAAGATAGAGACAAAAAATAACACGGGTTGTAAGCCCGTGTTATTTTTTTGTTCACAGTTATCACAACTTATAATACTTCTCCGACACCATTTCCAGATAAACATTAGTATGTTTCGGACTGGATTTGTCGGGAATAAACAACTCTCCTATCGTCATATCTTCATGCAGTATAAAAAAATATGGAGCAGATATCTCATCCGGCGCTATAATCGAAGGTGCGAAATATACATCGACATTTGGAATTTCAATCGTCTCGTCCTTTATTGCAATCTCTTTTCGATACGACACCGTTCGAACCAACAGAAAAACATCCACGGCCAACAGTATTGCTATCATCACGCCTAACGCGATGTACGATGCTCTGTTGTTCATCCGCTAAAGGTCGTCTTTGAGGGTGTACAAAATAACGACCGGATTGTCCTCGTCTGTGATATCGGCCAATTCGGAGGCTGTGCCGGGATCCGCATGTTTAACCACATCCGCGATGTAATATGCTTCGATCACCGAAACAAATTTGTCTCCATACGATGTCTTATCTCTCACGACAGCATTTTTGAGATAGTCTGCCACCACCGTCGGCGTATTATATATCGGCTTATTTTCAACAAAATAGACTTTACCCGATCTTTTCGAATAGAGATAATAATCCAGCCTTCTTTCCGGCGGCGTGCCGACGGATAATAACAGATGGTTGTCGGCGTCGGTGAAAAAACCGCTGAAAGTGGCGACTCTTTTCCTCAATGCATCCATCTCCGGGCCGGTTAGTTTGTCTGCGAAATTGGCCTCTCCGCCGATCCCGGACATATCCACATGATACTTCGCCTCAAGGGCGTTGTTCCTTGCAAGGTATATGGTGTCGCAGGACACAGGATTCACATAGACGTTTTCTCCGAATTTGCGAAGAGTGGGGGTTTTACGCAGACTGTTCGTGTGCGTTACGATAGGCATGTAACTGCTCTCTATTTCGAACTCGCCGTTCATAAAAAATACAAAGTCTCCTTTATGGCGGTAATCCGCAAGTCCGGGATCCTGATGTCCCATGCCGTATGTAACACACACTACCTCGTCGGAAGAGAGGTACTCCATCGAAGAAAACCAAAATTTCGCAGGGATGGAGGAGAGATATTGCCCGGAGAGAGAGAAAAAGAGCACCTTATTTCCGAAATTGTCGTATATCGCGATTTTGTCGCCCTCCGGGGTGAGGGTCATGTGCGTCAACTGTATATAGTCCTCGGGGCCGCGCCCCAACCTGTTTATCCTCGCCTGGCTCGTGCCCTGCCGGTCGAATACGAAGACCGAATTTTCGTCCGAGATCACTATGTTGTTGTCCGTAACGATGGTGTTTTTTACTCTCCCGATCAACCCGTTCTTCGAGTCGAGGCGTATTACCTCAGTTCCGGCAACCATATCCACAGGGTTCGTCCTGTTGTCCTTGGACAGTACGATACTCTCGAGGTTGGCTTTATCCGAGAGACCGGAAGGTCGCTCCCGGCAGGAATAGGACGATAACGCTATCAACGCTATTATGAATATATTTCTCATGGCTACAACGGCCTGTCGGTAAAATCCGTGATTATGGTTTATTAGCACAGCCTCAAGGGAAAGCACGACCTGTGCCCCGAATGGCATACTGTTATCTCTCCTTTCCAAGTCCTGTACTCAGTGCTTATCATATGTCCCCAAGAATCATAAACTATCTTCTCCGAATAGCATGTAACAGTGTATGTTGTTGGAGCATACTCGGCAGAACTTTCATCAAAAGTCAACGCCTCTACCGAGCCGATTGTCATGTCCGAGATGGGACTTGCGCCGCGGCTTGCGACGGTGATTGAAACAGCGGCGGCCACCATTACCAGTGCGCCGCACAAAACGATCAAATTTTCTTAATGACTTTAGCTTTTAAGATTAATACAATAAAGTTGGATTTCATACAGGACAAATGTCAAAAAAAAAGGGGATATATGCAAATTTTTGGGATAAAAAATCATTTGGTTGATAAAAAAAGGCGTCCTCAGGACGCCTTAATCAAATCACACACCTTTTGGCTCGGGCTATTCTACCATATCTTCCAAAATCGTGCGGTAGAGCGCGATGTCGTCCCACGAGGAGGCCTCGACGGCGGCGTGTGCACCTGCAACTTCGGCCTCGGCGATGAGCGCGAAGGTTTTGAGTTGCAGCGTGTAGTCCTCGGGAGCCACGGCGGCCTCCTTCGCGAGTACCCACGTCATTATGATGTGGCCGGCGGTTTCGACGAGCCTGCGCGCGTGGAAATCCTTGAACCCTTCGCCCTTGTGTGCGGACTCGATCTCGTCGACCTTGGCGACCATTGCGGCGAACTGCGCCTTCATGGCCGTGAGTTTTTCACGTATGGGCGCGAACTCCGCGGCGAACGAAGCGGGCATTTCTTCTGCCTCGTAAGCCTCGATCTGCGAGAGGTAAGTCCCCTTGGTAACGTGGTTGATAGCCGCAACGACCTGCAACTGCGAAGTTCCTTCGTAGATGTTGGTGATGCGCGCGTCGCGGACGATACGCTCGATGGGGTAGTCCTTCATGTAGCCGCTGCCGCCGTGGATCTGGAGCGCGTCGTAGGCGATAGAGTTGGCGTATTCCGAAAGGAACAGCTTCTGCATCGGCGTGAAGGCGTCGGCCAGGCGCGAGTAGAATTTCATCTCGGCGCGCTCTTCGGCCGTCAGTTCACGTTCGTGGGCGATGTGCTCATACAGTTTGTATATCTCCACGAAACGGGTCGTCTCGTAGAGCAGCGCGCGGCCGGCGGCGATGCGGGCTTTGGCGTTGTTAAGCATCTCGTAGACAGCAGGGAAGTTGATGATCGTCTTTCCGAACTGTGCGCGTTCGTTCGCATATTTCAAACCTTCGCGGTAAGCGGCTTCGCAAAGCCCGATGCTCTGGGCGCCGATCCCGAGGCGTGCGGCGTTCATCAGCGCCATCACATACTTAATAAGGCCCATCTTGCGGTCGCCGACGAGCTCCGCCGGAGCGTTCGTGAAGACGAGTTCACACGTGGGCGACCCCTTGATACCGAATTTGTCCTCGATGCGGCGCACCTTTACAGCCATGCTCGCGCGGTCGTAGACGAGCATCGAGAGCCCGCGGGCATCTTTCGTTCCCTCCTCTGTGCGCGCCAACACGAGCGAAATGTCGCCGTCGCCGTTGGTGATGAAGCGTTTCACGCCGTTCAGCAGCCACGTGCCCTTCTCCTCGTCCCAGTGTGCCTTGAGCATCACAGCGCCGAGGTCCGAACCTGCGTCGGGCTCGGTGAGGGTCATCGCCCAGGTAGCGCCCTCTGCCGTGCGGGGCAGATATTTCATCTTAAGCTCCTCCGAACCGAACTCGTTGAGGGTTTCGGCGCAGTCCTGCAATCCCCAGAGGTTTTCGAAACCTGCGTCGGCACGCGCGACCATCTCGTTGGCCATCACGAAGCAG
>QMCD01001803.1_pt1 | contig 12545 bp, 10 predicted proteins | sample 1821841 | NCBI WGS metagenome assembly QMCD01 (sample SAMN01991225, study PRJNA193472) | Termite gut metagenome, whole genome shotgun sequencing project. | isolation source: worker | host: Macrotermes natalensis | reverse complement strand
GCGCTTTTGCCCAGGTACTTCTTTAATATATTCGGATAAGATGTGGCAATCGTCTTGCCATGAAACCATTTCAGACCGTTATACTCTTCATCTTTCGGAATCGCCAGAGATAAACGGCACTTACTGAAACCAAGACGTTTAATTAAAATAGCCTCTTCCCCCTTTTCCACATACTCATTCTCACCTACAATTCCCGCATCCGCTACACCATTCGCTACAGATTGCGGAATATCATCATCACGCAGAAATAACACTTCCACCGGAAAATCTACCGCCGATAAAAGCAATGTGCGTTTTGCTTTACTCAGTTTAATTCCCGCTTCCTTGAGCAATGTCATCGTCTCTTCGTAGAGACGCCCCTTTGATTGTACTGCAATTCGTAACATTTTCATTTATTTTTAAATTTGTATCATTCAACATCATAATCCGGAATAAAAAAAGCCTACCGCAATCAGCACGGCAAGCTTTTTTATCATGTATACACACTTACATCATCCTACAGCCCACCGAACTACCGTCCGTTGTAATGATGATGGTGATGTACACTAAAAATGTTCATAAAACTTACTATTTAACGTCACAAAGATACAATACAAATCATAACAAACAAACAAAAACTTCTTTTTTTACAGATTGAAACTACGGAAAGCTATTTCTGCAAAACGATATTCCCATGCGAATTAGAAATATCCACTGTAGCCGAAGGATCTTTTTTGCTACCGGCAGTTCCGACCACTACATCTTTCTTATCCAATGTCTTCTCATAAAAAACCACATCACCGGTTTTGATACTGCCGAAATTCGTGTATAGGGTAGCCTTGAAATTATGGCTTTTCGTAAAAGCCACCTGCACTTTGGAGAAACTGGCATTTACCTTTATCGTTGAAAAACGATCATCCACATTTGCAACCTTTAATGTACCATACGAAAAATGATTCGTATTCAATGATTTTTTCAACTTTCCAATATCCAGATTCGAAAAGTCCGATTTTAAGTCACCGTTACCAAGTTCATCCATATCAATACCGCCATGCGATATACTTCCCGACAAAGCCTCTACTTCACCGAATTTGCATTTCGAGAAACTACTTTCTAATTTCATACTTTTGCATTTGTTTATGGTTGCCCCGCCATGCTGGATAGTAAGATCCGCGTCGGCTACTTCATTTGCATAAAGCTTTCCGAACTGCAATTTTGCACGAAAAGGTTTGGCCGTATTATTAATTTTAATATCTCCGAATTGATTATCCAGCGTCAACTCCGTACCTTTCGGCACATAGACTTCATAATCCACACTCCGGCCGCAATTATTACACCTGATTTTTTCAAACACTGTATTTGCCGTTATATCATTCCCTTTATGAGTGAATTTTACATCTACGGATTCCGCAAATTTCTTTGCATCTTCACTGCTTTTACCTTTCCCGGTAATCGTTATTTTGAAAGCAATTTGATTATCCGTCCCTTCCAGTATCTGAATATTGCCAAATTCATTATTGATCGAAAGTGATGCCGACGAACCTACCGGAAACTCTTTTTTTATTTCCCGTTTATGCTCCGGCGAGGCCGCCGCTTCAGCGACATGCATAGCAAAGGCATACCATTTATTATCCCTATTGGATTTCTCTTTCCCGACAGATGAGCGTAATTCCTCTCTGAGACGCATATTTGCGGCACGGGCTTTTTCGGCTGATGCACGAAGTTCCTCTCTGGCACGAGCCATTTCTGCACGCATCTTTCCGACCGATAAACGAACTTCCTTTTCCACGCGGGCCTTATCCACCTGAATCTTTCCGGCTAACAGGTCTTTCTCTTTTTCAACACGATTTTTCTCCGATGTTTTTACAGACATACGTACTCCGGCCGAAGTTGCCAACGATACGGAATATCCTGCAATAATCATCACACATATAGTAAATAAACGTTTCATAATAGTTATTTGTTAAATATTTTCTTTTATTATATTCTGCAAATTTTGCAATGTTTCAATCTTATGAGTATAAACGCCTGCAATCAGCACGATGTATTCATCATCCGTGATCTGTACATCCGGCACCGGTTCATTCTCAATCTGCCTGATATTAGCAAGTAATGCTTCCCTATGGGCTTCGTCGACACGCTGAATCAATTGTTTGGTCGCATCAACCTGCTCTTCCAACTGCATAGTGTAATAGTTCCGTATATCGGCAAGCTTTGAATCCGGTTGATTCGCGGCAGACGGATCCGGCAGAAAGACCAAAGCTGCAACGACTGCCGCTACCGCAGCAGAAGTTGCCAACCATTTTACCAACGAAATGACGTTACCCGATTTTTGCGGCTTTCCGCCCATTTGGCCGGTCCATGTCACGTTTTCCGCATGCGCCGGACATCCGGCCTCCTGACAATCGCCCGCCCTGCGGCCTGTATGAAGCTCGTCCAGTTGCCGTTCAAACCGTTCACGGTGTCCGGAAGGCAACTCCCTGTCTTTTCCGAAAATCTCCCCGGCCTGTTCCCTTATTTTATTTTCCAACTTATTGTCAGACATAACTCTTCTTTTTAATTAAAAAACTTCTCAACTTAGCTATTCCCCGCGTATATTGTACCCGTGCAGTAGAACATTTGATATCCAGCATATCCGATATTTCGGCGAAACTCACCTCTTCAAACAAACGAAGAGACAATATACTCCGATAAGCATCCGGCAACAGGGCTATCCCTTCCTTTATCTCTTCAACGCTAAAATCATATCCGTCATCATCTTCAACATCTTCCGGATCAGGAACCTCATCGCCTGAAAGAACAAAATCTTTCCGCCTGCGTATCAGATCAATCGCTGCGTTTACCGCCATACGCCTCATAACCCGTTCCATCGCCCCCGCATCATCATTCAGCAAATCCGTTCGGTCCAACACTTTCAACATCGTATCCTGAGCAATTTCTTCGGCCTCGCTTTCGTTTCCCGCAATAGAATAAGCACTCCGGTAAACAGAACGGATAAAAAAATCATAAAACATCATCTGAGATTGCGCATCGCGCTCACGTACTCCTTTTACTATGTTGCCGTAATTGCTCATTCTATCTCTATAACGTAACAATTACAAATTTGCTACATCAGGCCGGAATATTTTTTACTTATTGCATAAGAGACATACAACTTCGCAAAAGGACACAACTCTTTTGTTACCACATCTCTACTAAAGCCAGGCAAAAACATACCTGACTTTCCGACGGGGTAACGCCTTCCTGTTTCTTCAATAGGAATTTTACAAAAAACAGTTGATTATCAATAGGCCCGGGCAAAAATCACGCGTTGCGCCGAAGGTTTTCCGGTCACCATGCACAGTCCCGGCGTCTTATCTCCCTCCAACGGGATACAACGGATTGTCGCCTTCGTTTCGGCTTTAATCTTTTCTTCCGTTTCCGGCGTACCGTCCCAATGCGCCAACAGGAAGCCGCCTTTTTCTATTTCCACTTTAAATGCTTCGTAAGAATCTACCGGACGAGTCACCGATGTGCGGTAGTCATACGCTTTCTTGTATATATTCTGCTGTATGTCCGCCAACAATTCCTTTATATACATATCTATATTGTCCACCGGAATAGTTTCTTTCGTCAGCGTATCACGGCGCGCCACCTCTACCGTTCCGTTTTCAAGATCGCGCGCGCCCATGGCCAACCGTACCGGGACGCCTTTCAATTCATATTCGGCAAATTTCCAACCCGGCTTTTTATTATCCGTATTATCATACTTGACGCTGATACCCAAGGCCTTCAGTTTGGCCATAATTTCCGCCGCTTTTTCGTTGATTTGCGACAGTTGTCCGTCATTTTTATAAATAGGAACAATGACCACCTGAAACGGAGCCAGATTAGGCGGTAATACCAGCCCGTTATCATCCGAATGAGTCATAATCAGCGCACCGATAAGGCGTGTCGAAACACCCCACGATGTAGCCCACACATACTCTTCTTTATTTTCTTTGTTGATAAATTTCACATCAAACGCTTTCGCAAAATTCTGACCGAGAAAATGAGATGTTCCGGCCTGCAATGCTTTTCCATCCTGCATCAACGCTTCGATACAATAGGTATCCAACGCTCCGGCAAATCGTTCGCTGGCGGTTTTCACTCCTTTGATTACGGGAATAGCCATAAAATTTTCCGCAAAATCGGCATATACGTTGAGCATTTTTAAAGTTTCTTCTTCCGCTTCTTCACGGGTGGCATGTGCGGTATGCCCTTCCTGCCAAAGGAACTCAGCCGTCCGGAGGAACAGACGCGTACGCATCTCCCAGCGCATCACATTCGCCCACTGATTTACCAGCAAAGGAAGGTCGCGGTAGGACTGAATCCAACTCTTATACGTATTCCATATAATTGTTTCCGACGTAGGACGGATAATCAATTCTTCCTCCAGCCGGGCCGCCGGGTCTACCACCACCCCGTTTCCATCCGGGTCATTCTTTAACCGGTAATGTGTAACAACGGCGCATTCTTTGGCAAAACCTTCCACATGATCGGCCTCACGGCTCATAAATGATTTGGGTATCAATAACGGGAAATAGGCATTCTGATGTCCGGTTTCCTTGAACATATCGTCCAACGCGCGCTGCATCTTTTCCCAGATAGCATATCCGTAAGGTTTGATCACCATACATCCGCGCACCGCCGAATTTTCCGCCATATCGGCCTTTATAACCAAATCCTGATACCACTGCGAATAGTTCTCACTTCTGGATGTGAGTTCTTTTAATTCTTTTGCCATTATTCTATTTGTTAATATTGTTCTTTTTCATTCGGAAAATCATTGCTTTTCACATCTTCTATGTACGATTGTACCGCATTGGATATGATATCGTACAAATCGGCGTAACGTCTCAGAAAACGCGGTGAAAACTCCTGATTGATGCCAAGCATATCATGCATTACAAGCACTTGTCCGTCAACGCCGCCGCCGGCTCCTATGCCGATAACGGGAATCTTCAACTCCGAAGCTACCCGGGCCGCTAATTTAGCCGGAATTTTTTCCAGCACAACGGCAAAACACCCCCACTCTTCCAATAAATGGGCATCCTCTATCAATTTATGAGCTTCTTCATCTTCGCGGGCACGCACGGCATACGTACCGAACTTATTGATAGACTGCGGCGTAAGCCCCAAATGTCCCATAATAGGAATACCGGCGCATAAAATCCGCTGGATAGACTCCTTTATTTCCGCGCCGCCTTCTATTTTTATACAATCGGCATGCGTTTCCTTCATCACACGGACGGCCGAAGCTAACGCTTCTTTCGAATTACCCTGATAGGTGCCAAACGGCAGATCCACCACAACAAGCGCGCGTTTTACGGCTTTCATCACCGACTTACCGTGATAAATCATCTGGTCGAGCGTGATCGGCAAAGTCGTCACATTTCCGGCCATCACATTCGAGGCCGAATCTCCGACAAGAATCACATCCATACCTGCCTGATCAATGATTTTCGCCATCGAATAATCATAAGCCGTTAACATTGATATTTTTTCTCCGCGCTGCTTCATCTCCATCAAACGATGGGTGGTCACTTTTCGATTATCATCTGATGCTGCTGTTGACATAGTTTTTAAATTTTGAGGGTACAAAGATATAAGATTTTGGATAAACAATGTATCTTTGTTACAAAACAAATATAAATCTTATGTCTTTTGAAAAATCCATAAAAAACACGATTTGGTAAAAACAAATAAAGCATTACCTTTGCATTCGTTTAAGAATATTTGCTTCCGGCTATATATAAAACAGGTTTTAATCGTTGAGTTTACAGACTACGCAATATGACGACGGAAATTATAATTGTATTTTGTGTAATAATCGTTACGGCAATATTTTTTGTCTGGGGAAAAATCCGTTCCGACATTGTCGCCCTTTGTTCTCTGATAATCTTGATGCTCTTCGGGCATTTTGCACCCGAAGGCAGTCATATACTCTCGGTCGAAGAAGCCTTATCGGGTTTTTCCAACAATATTGTCATCATGATGGTATGCCTTTTCATTGTAGGGGGCGCTATTTTCCAGACGGGACTTGCTAAAAAAATAAGCACATACCTGCTGACACTGGCAGGAGACAGTCAACTCAAATTATTCCTGCTTGTCATGCTTGTTACCGGATTTATCGGTGCATTCGTCAGCAATACGGGGACTGTCGCGCTCATGTTGCCTATCGTTGTCAGTATGGCAAACGGAGCCCATTCCGACCCGAAACGTTTTCTGATGCCACTCGCTTTTGCAAGTAGCATGGGAGGTATGTTGACATTGATCGGAACCCCTCCGAATCTGATCATAAGCGACATGCTGGAAGCAAACGGATACGAACCGCTCCGGTTCTTTTCTTTTCTTCCGGTAGGTGCCATCGCTTTAACTCTTGGAATCATCTGCCTGTGGCCCATGAGTAAAACACTATTATCCAAAGAGAAAGGGGAGAAGAAGAAAAAGAAAAAAGAAAAAACGCTGATTCAACTTGCCAACGAATACAAGATATCCAATAACCTGTACAGGGCGACCATAAAAGAGGGATCGGCTTTTGCCGGCAAGAATCTCAGGACGCTCGGCATCACCAAGAAATACAATGTCAGCGTGGTCGAAATCATACACGCCAACCAGCGGAAAGGATTTCCGTTATCTTCCTCCTCTTCCATCCCGGATGAAGTTGTAGGACCGGATAGCGTACTTCACGAAAACGATACGATTTACCTTTTGGGGCATTTCGAAAATATACAACAAATGGCTAGGGAAAACAGGTTGAAAATGCTGGATTCGCATCATCTGGAAGGAGACAGCAGTCCGGCCGGAAAAGTCCTGAATTTTCAGAAAGTAGGGATCTCCGAACTTGTGTTGATGTCATCGTCCAAACTAATCAACAAACCGGTCAGCGAATCCGGATTCCGTACATTATACAATGTGAATATATTAGGAATCAAACGTCAGGATAAATATATGATTCAGAATGTCAAAGACGTAAAGATGCATTCCGGAGACGTTCTGCTCATACAGGGCGAATGGGAAGACATTGCAAAATTAGAGAACGAAGACTCGGAATGGGTACTCGTGGGCAAATCGCTTGAAAAAGCGGCCAAAGTCCCGATTGACAACAAGGCGCCCGTAGCCGCCGTTATTATGATCCTGATGATATTATGCATGGTTTTCAACTGGCTTCCGATGGTCACCGCGGTGATGATAGCATCTATCCTGATGATATTAACCGGTTGTTTCCGCAATGTCGAGGCCGCTTACAAAACCATTAACTGGGAAAGTATATTTTTGTTTGCAGGGATGATACCTCTCTCAAAAGCAATGGAAAATACGGGAGCGTCGGTTTATATTTCCGAGCTGATCGTTAATTTTGTCGGTTCTCAAGGACCGGTTCCGGTTCTTGCAACCATCTATCTCGCCACATCCATACTTACGATATTTATCAGTAACACGGCAACAGCCATCTTATTCGCTCCTATTGCCATAAAAGCGGCCATAACGCTGGGAGTAAACCCCTACCCTTTCCTGTTTGCGGTATCAGTAGCGGCAAGTATGTGTTTCGCCAGTCCGTTCTCCACCCCGCCGAATGCATTGGTTATGTCTGCCGGCGAATATAAGTTTACGGATTATATAAAAGTAGGACTTCCGTTACAGATTATCTTCGCAATAGTTATGATTCTTGTTTTGCCGCTTATATTCCCGTTTTAAAATGAAAAAATTTTCAACATACAAGGTAATGATGACATGGCTGCTAACAGTCATCTTCCTATTTCCGTATGTTGTAAAATCCACTCATTTCTTTCAATATGAACACGGATGCCATAGCGATACATGCCATACGGAAGAAAATTCACAGCAAAAAAAGGAGCATGCTGCTCACGACTGTATAACCTGTCTGATTTGTAAAATCACGTTTTCGTCTTTTACGGAAACAGACCCTTTTGATAAGATTGAAATTCCGCAAACACAGAATATCCGGATTTCCACCGGATACGATGAAGATATTTATATACCATCGTTCACCTCTCATTATCTTCGCGCTCCTCCTTGCCGAACCCCCAACAACGTCGATGCATCTTATGCCTAACCGGCTACAAATAGCATTCAGGCATAACTATGCAACGACTATCGATTATGCGATTATACAGTTAAATAAACAAACCGTATAACAAAACAAAAAATATGCATAACAAAATCATTCCGGTTATGCTTATGTTTGTATTCATGCCGTCCGTATATGCTCAGCATGCAGATTCTATCAAAACAATAGAACTGGACAGTATTACGGTTATTTCAGAATCTTTTAAAAAGTCAAGTGACCATGCTTCAACTTTATCAGTAGAAGTAGCTGAAAGGGAATTTCTGAAAGATCATTTTACAGGCAACCTGATACAGACATTAGCCTATTTGCCGGGAGTACGTTCGATGGACATCGGTTCCGGATTTTCAAAACCGATGATTCGTGGAATGGGGTTTAATCGTATTTCGGTCACCGAAAACGGAATCAAGCAGGAAGGACAGCAATGGGGTAGTGACCACGGCCTCGAAATTGATGCATTCAATATCGAACGTGTAATCATACGTAAAGGTCCGGCATCGTTATTATATGGTAGCGACGCCATAGGAGGCGTTATTGAAATCATGCAAATACCGGCGCCCGGTGAAAACCATGTTTACGGTGATGCGGCTCTCATGACTAAAAGCGTAAACGGCACATTCGGCGGATCCGTCATGCTGGGTATGAAAAAAGATGCATGGCATGTCAGGCTACGCTATTCCGAAAAACAATTCGGCGACTACCGGATTCCGACCGATACGATTGTATACCTGACCCTACGGATCCCTATCTACGAGCATAAACTGAAAAATACGGCCGGTATCGAAAGAGCGGTCAACTTCTATTCGGAATACCGCAGGCGTGGCTATTATTCCAACTATGCCGTAAGCAATATATGGCAGAAAACAGGATTCTTTCCCGGAGCGCACGGAATACCCGACGTATCCGCAGTACAGGACGACGGAAACAGCCGTAACATTGAGCTGCCGTACAGCAAGGTAAACCATCTGAAGGTAACATCACGCCAGCAGTATACATGGGATAACCTGTCGGCTTCGTGGGATATCGGATATCAAAACAACCACCGGGAAGAATGGAGTAAGTTCCATACGCATTACAGTACACAAAATCCGCCGGAAAAATATCCGGATAAAGAACTCGGATTTGCACTGAACACGTTCAGTTCATCTGCAAAATTACGTTCCGTTTCTTCCGGAGATTTTGAACACAGTGCGGGTTGGGACGTACAGTATCAGCAAAACCGTATAGAAGGATATTCGTTTCTTTTGCCGAGATATGACCGGTTTACGACCGGCGCGTCCGCATTAACTTCATGGCGGCCTTCCGGACATTTTTCGTTAAGCGGCGGCCTCCGGTATGATTACGGCACCGTTGATATATCGGCCTACAAGGATCCCTATCTGGAGACTTATCTTCAGGAAATGGGATACGGCCCCGAGCTTATCGAACTATATGAATGGCGGAGTTATCCCGTAAACCGTGATTTCGGAGATTTTTCAGGCTCTCTGGGTATCGTTTGGAATCCTGCCGTTACACATCTGTTTAAAGCCAATATCGGCCACAGCTTCCGCCTGCCGGGAGCCAATGAACTGGCTGCAAACGGCGTACATCACGGCACATTTCGCCACGAACAGGGTGACCCGTCGCTTACATCGGAACGTGGCTGGCAACTGGATGCTTCCTATCGCTACGATAACAAGGGGATCTCTTTGTCTGCCGGCACATTCTTCAGTTGGTATAGCAACTATATATACCTGAAACCGACGGGAGAATGGTCCATATTGCCGCATGCAGGGCAAATATACCGGTATACGGGGGCGGAAGTCATTTATGCAGGAACCGAACTTTCACTGGATGTCAACATACTTTCATTTTTAAAATACACGTTGCTGGGAGAATATGTTTATACTTACAACAGGGATGAACATACCCCCTTGAGCTTTTCTCCTCCTGCATCATTATGCAACATACTGACGTTAAATGTTAAAAACATGCAGGTATATGCTGAGTTGCATAGCATAGCAACCCAGAACAGAGTAGCAAAAAATGAAAGTAAAACAGACGGCGCTAATTTGGTTAATCTTGGAGGTAACGTACATATTCCTATCGGACATACGATGTTGGACATTTCGTTATCCCTAAGAAACCTGTTCAACACAAAGTATTACAATCATCTGAGTTTTTACAGGAAAGTGGAAATCCCCGAACCGGGACGAAACTTCCAATTATTAATTAAAGTACCATTTAAAAGTAAAATAAAATGAAAACAATAAACAATATTCTATTTGCAGTGATTACAATTATCGTATCAACTTTCACATGTGTTTCATGTGAAGAAAGCGGAGACACGACTCCCCCCGTCATCGAACTTATAGCGCCTGCCGAGGGAGCCGAGCTAATGGCAGGGAAAGAGATTCATTTCGATATGAATATTTCAGATAATGAAATGTTGAAATCGTATAAAGTCGAAATTCATGATGACATTCAAAAGCCGCATGATCACGAAGCAAGGTTATTGAGCCTGAAAGCGGGAGAAGCAGTTTATTTCTCATACCTGAATTCATGGGATGTTTCCGATAAAAAAAATACCAATGTACATACGCATGAGATTACAATTCCGGAAGATGTCATACCGGGCGCTTATCATTTCATGGTATATTGTACGGATGCTGCCGGAAATGAATCTCATATAGCGCGTAATATCACAATCATTCCTCATGACGGCAGTGAAGAGCACGAAGATGATGATCACGAAGGTCACGAACACTAATCCTGGGTATCAGCATTAACCGGCTCACGGTTAAATCAACAAAAAAACAGGAGAGAAACATACCGCTTTTCTCCTGTTTTTTTGTCCGGACTACACCTTATTCCATCGTTCGATTTGCCGGATCTGTAGTCTTTATGCGCATTTATCCTTTTTTCTTCTCTGCTTTTGCAATGCGTTGGGCAGCAAACTTACCGGCTATCGCTGCCAACGGAAGTCCTCCTGCCGGAAATGTACACTGGCCGGCAATGTATAAATTTTTTATACCATCTTTTACTCCCTTGTGTACCTGCTTCTTCACGTAACCCGAGGGTATAAACGACATATAAGTACCGCGATACGAATGACAATACCGGTGAAATGTCAACGGCGTCGCAACATTCGACATTTCAATTTTTGCCTCTATTTCCGGAAAAACCTTTACGATACCTCCGGTCACCCAGTTTGCAAGACGTTCCTTCTCCGCTTTATACGCATGATCAGACTTTTCTTTCAAAGCCTTCCAGTAGTCAATCTCGTCTTCAGTCAATAAAACCGCCATGACGGTTTTTTCGCCTTTGGCTAATTCGGGGTCAAAATTGTATATTTTAACATTGAAATCTTTTAACTCCGTTTTATTTAAGCGGAATGGTTTTTCAGGCCGAACATAGACATTATGAGGATACTTACCAAGATCCGCCGCGATCCCCAAACTAACGTATGAACCTGTCAGGAGCAGGTAATCCTGCGGAGCGGCAAACCGTTCTTCAAAATATTCATCCGGATATTTTCCTTCCAACAGCTTGCTTAACAACATATCCGCATCCACCGCAGAAATAATATAATCAGCCAATACTTCACGGTCATCTTCCTTTATCCCAATCCCTACAGCCGCATTCTCTTTTATAATTATCTTATCAACCGTAGTATTGGTATGCATGTTGCCGCCTAATTCCTCAAACCGATCTTGCATTCGTTCCATAAAAGCCAACGATCCGCCCGCCGGCCATCCTCCGTCGCCGGAACTTCTGATTCCCAGGCAATAGAACAGGGTATAGGCCGGCATAACCGTCGGGAAAACACAAGCGAGTAACTGACGGATCACCGGAGATTTGAATTCGCTGATGTATTCGGCAATGGTCATATATTCCGTCTTCTTCTCCGGCTTTCCGGAACGAAGTATTTTCCATAATAAGGGTATGAGTTTCCATTTGTTCATATCTTCAAACGGTTTTTCGATAGGCGCGTTCAAATTCTGAAAACAACGGATATTTTTGATCAGTTTCCTGATTTCGGCTTTATCATCAGGCGAAACAGTCAGAAACTCCTGTTCCGTTTTTCTTAAATCGGAATACAAATGATATGTTCTGCCCTCATAAATAGTCGTTGCTATTTCTTCCGCATTATAAATCTGCGTATCATCGGATAAGGCGCCGCACGTTTGCCATATTTCATGAACTCCCGTCCCTTTTTTTGTGCCCGTAAGCCATTGTATACACCCGTCAATATAATAACCTTTACGAAACCAACCCGTACAGTTACCTCCCACAATTGAATGAGATTCAAAAATGTCAACGTCAAACCCGGCTAAACGCGAATAGATTCCGGCAACAAGACCGGACACGCCTGCGCCTATAACAACAACTTTTTTACTCATACATTAATCAATTTTCAATATAACTCCAACCATTCATACATATTCCCGGTATCATCCAGAAAGCGGATAAAATCTTC
>QMCD01002569.1_pt1 | contig 12547 bp, 18 predicted proteins | sample 1821841 | NCBI WGS metagenome assembly QMCD01 (sample SAMN01991225, study PRJNA193472) | Termite gut metagenome, whole genome shotgun sequencing project. | isolation source: worker | host: Macrotermes natalensis | reverse complement strand
TATTTAGATGAAATATTAATATTATATATACGCTGTTGGTACGTTGGTTATTTGTTGGTATATGTTGGTACGGTTTTTCGGTGTTGTTGGTACGATTTTTATTAAAACTTGATTTGTTGGCGTTGTTGGTATAATATTTTACACATTTTTGTGTAATAATATTTTGTGATTCTGTTTACATTCAATAACTTAGCTAAATAAATATATTTTTTGTTGGTATGTTGGTACGTTGGTACAAAAAAACGCATCGCTATAATTAGAAATAATATGTATCCTCCAAATTCAGTCATCGTAAACATGGATTCCTATCTGGTATCTTTTGTTGTTGGAATGCTTCATGGTGATAATTCGTCGGTTATTGTCCCCCATGATCATTACATAGGGAATATGCTCTATGATCTGCTGGAAAAAGTTCCTGAGAACTGTCAGTTTAAACCTCCGGTAATAGAACGTAAAAAACAGCTTACACTCTACGTTTATACACTTGGTCGCGCTGTTGATGGTCGTAAGCGGACCGACACGCATTATTATTTCCCCCAATCTCGCCAGCAGGCATTCGAGAAAAATATACGTATGCTCTTTGATGAACTCTTTTTTAATACTATATCCATTACCAAGGAATACACCGATGACCAGATACGTAAACTTATCGAAAGTTTTTGCCTTACCTATAACATTGATTATCCGCAGCACTCTGATGCCCTGATAAAAAAATATTATCGCGAACGTAAAAAAAGAGAAAAAAATGCAGAAATTTTTCAAACATAGGTGTCCTGTATTTTTTAACATTCTACCTTTATTTTATCACTTTTTTTTCAAACATGGATGTCCCGCAAAATTTAACAATTTATGAAAGAAATATGCTCCAATTTCGATATTATTCCTGTAGCCGATGTTGCATCGGTTATAGATAATGAAGTCATACCTGTCGAAGGTGCTGCATTAGATACTTTTTCATCCGAAGTATTATCTGTAAGCCTTACCCCGGAAAACTCTGATGCAGGTATTTCTTTTTCTCTGTCTCAGGATATTGTAATAGATAAGGTTTCTTCTTTAAGAGCTGCGAAATATAATTGGGCACGGTATTGTATACTCATTATATATTATACCGATGGTACACATACTATCTACGGTTCTTATGAGTACCCGGTAGTGGTATATCTAACCCCAGGTATCCAACGCGACACGCTTTCTATCACCCTCCAAACTACCGATGTTCCTGTAATATAAGTCCTTTATAGAGCGCTGTTGTTTACACACTTTTGTGTGTAAATAATAGCGTATGAATCCGTACACACAACTAATATCTCTTCTTTCTTCTGTTTCGGCAAGGTTTTATTGCGACGAAGCAGAGATCGCTTCTGCTTTATTGTCTGTTATCCGTTTTGCTGATCAGTCACACAACACAGAAGTACAATTTCCCCTATACAAATCCATTGCATTATCCTGTTTTGAGTCGGCTACTATAATAGCTCAGGAAAAAGAGATAAGCATTACCACCGATTACGCATCCGAAGAAGTTACTCCGGGTTCTTTAGCTTATTACCCCGTCATAGGTATGATCCTGGCTGATTCTCGCTGGTGGTTTTCTTCCAAGCAATTTGTAAAGGATCTGCAGGCATCGGAAGCTAACCCTTTGGTTAATGCCCATTTTCTGCATATAAAATCCGGAGGTGGTGAAGCCTGGTATCTCGACCGTGTGGCCGAAACGCTTAAATCGCTGAATAAACCTGTTTATTCATTTGTCGAAAAAGTAGCTGCCAGTGCGGCTTATTATATAGGTGTACATGGGACTGCTATTAAAGCTGCAACGCAAAACGATCTGATAGGCAGTATAGGTACCATGATCGACGGCATCGATTTTATGCCCTATTTCGAAAAACTGGGTATCAGGCGTATCCGTGAAGTTGCTACGCGGTCCGATCTCAAAAACAAAAAATACGAAGACTTAAAGAACGGTAAACCGGAACAGTTTATCCGTGAAGAACTGGATCCGTTGCAACAACAATTTGAGGCAGCCGTTCGTTCTGCCCGTCCCCAGTTAAATGACTTACCGGATGATGATCCCGTTTTTCGTGGTGAATCGTTCTACGCATCCCCTTCTGCTATCGACAAAAAACTGATTGATGGACTGGCCACTTTTGATGAAGCGCTTTCTGAAGCCGATATACTTGGTCGTGAATGGGCCACAAAGCAAAGTAATCGCAAATCCCTTATGTCTTACATTTAATTATATCTGAATGAAAAAATTTTTTCAATCTCTAAAAAGTATTTTCCAGAAACTAAATCTGACTGATAAAGCTGATGCAGGCCAATTGTCAGAAGATGAATGGAAAAGTGTAGCCCAGGAATACAATACACAAAATCCGGGGCGTGATTTCGATACCGATGTTGCAGCAGCTCTTAAAGAAGAGCGCGATGCTAAAGAACAGGCAGAACAGCAACGTTCACAGATACTGGCTATTGCTTCACGTGTATTACCTGTTTCGTCTGAAAGTGAAGGATCTCCTGAAGATACTACAGTCCCTCAATCTGAAAAAACGGAAGAATCTCCTGTTGATATCGTTGAAAAAATGGCTTCTGCTATCGAACGTCTTGCTGCAAAAGCGAGTAATGATAAACCTGAAGACGAAATTAAACCGTCTCTGAATATCAATGGCCCTGGTACAAATAAAACCCATTTCCTTGGTATAGCTCATTCTATGTTCTCTCTGGATAAGCGTTGGAATAAGATTGCTGCTAATACCAATTATGTAAATCAGAGTCCGGAACCAACAAAAGCCGAAGTAAAAGAATTTACACAGGAATTTGAATCATACGGACAAAGCCTGGCACAGCGCTATGCATATCTGAAAAACAACAATATGTTGGATGCAAAACGCTTGATGGCTTTTGAAAATGATTATTCAGGCCTCGCTCCCGCCAATCTTCCGGATTATTATCTGATCCGTCGTCAGGATGCTTTAATAGCCCGTCTGATTACAATGTACAACGTTTACAATGTATTTCCTCGCCGTTATGGTGTGCAGGACCGCGAAGTGATGTTCTCCGCTTTCTTTGATACTGTATCCCAGTCATGGCAACAAGGCGAAGTTTTCAAAGGAAAAATGGAGCTGCAACCGGAATTGGCTTATGTAGATGATGCAATGATAAAATTGCTCTTCAAGCCAATGAAGGAAATAGAGCGTATGTATATTGGTTACCTGAATACCGAGGGATCTGATCCTATGAAGTGGTCGCTTATTGAGTGGCAGATACTTAATGTAATGACTCAGGCCGTCAGTGAGCAAAATCACCGTCGTATCATGGGTATTTATGTACATCCTGAAACAGGTGTTCCGGGACATTATCTGAATGCTTCTACTGGTATCATTTATACATTGATCCGTTATGCACATGAATTCAAATTAAAAATTCATGACGATTCTGCTTATATGGGTTATACCGAAAGTACATTCCTTGAAACGGTTCAGGACTTACTTGAGGATATTAAGTTATCAATTACCGAAGACTATACTGTTCCCTTCAATAAGCTTTCTGTTATTCTTAATGATAATCATAAGCTTTGGTGGAAAAAGAACTGCCGTGCCAAATATGGTAAAGATATGGACTTTACAGGACCTGATAGCATGCTGGCTAAGGTTCCGGATATCGATACGCCTATTATATGGTTACCTAACCTGGGTACAATTCCTTTTATCCTTGTTCAGGAACCGGGTAACCTGCAATGTATAGAATATCTGCCTGGTGAAATGTTGGCGCTTCAATTTGAGCGTGCTATGGAGACATACAAAACTTGGAGTGTATGGAAGGAAGGTTCTTCCGCTTCGTTTGTAGGAATGAAATTCACTACAAAAGCTGCTCTGGATGCTAATAACTTCATGCGTCAGCGCATCTTTATGAACAAACCGGCTTCTTTCCTTGCCGATGGGGCTACTACTATCGACGGTGCAACCGGTTTCTGGTTCGTTACTCAGGATAATGCTGCCGCTACAGCGCTTACCGATATCACGAATGTACGTCCGGGAGTCGCTTATATTCTCGAAATAGGTAGTGTTACAAACGCTACAACTATTGCCAAGTCAGGTAAGTTTGCGCAATTGACAGCAGCTTTCAACCCTACGGCCGAAGGTGACTATATTATGCTTGTTCCAAATTCGGATAATACACTGTTTTTCGAACTAGAACGTATGATTGGAGGTGTACGTACTATCAATGCAGCGTTGCAACCTAATGTACCGGGAGTACGATAATTAATAATACGCCGGTTAGCATATTGCTGTTAATATGATAACCGGCTGATTTTCAAAATTTGCTAATTATTTCAAAATATGAAAAATTTTAATTTAGATAATCACATGAAATATGTGAATCAAAAAGCTGAAGCGCGAAGGCTTTCTTTTTATAAACCTATTATGATGGCTATTGCGCTCCTGTTTGTATCGCTGGCTGTCTATAGTGCCGTATCCGAACCGGATAATGCTATAAGTAATATTTGCATTACTGCAGGTACGGGATCTATGGCTATGTGTGCAATGGTTTCTATAAATGACGTTGCAGATAAGGATACTTCTGGTAATGCAATAGGGTATAAAGTCTGGCTTATTCCTGTATCCGATATTGATGATACAGTTCCTTTCCCTACTGTAAATGTAAATCGGGAGGTCGCTTCTATCCCGTTGAAATCCGGAAAGTTTATGCATTACTTTGAGGCACATGTTATACCTACATTTATATCCAATGGAACCAAGGAAGCTAATGCTGTTACAATTACAGGTACCAATACATTTACGGTCATAATGGGTGGTAACCGTGCTGAATTATTGAATTTTATTGAAAATTATGCTGGTACCAAGTTTGTAATTATATTCCAGGAATGTGAAAGTGGTATTATGCAGGGTATTGGTAATCCTTGTAAACCTGTTATTCTAAGTACCTATGAAAACAAAAATGATGCTGATAGCCGTTCTGTTACATTTACTTTTACTCAGATAACTATTCAGCAACCTTGGACGTATATTGGTAGCATAATTACACAGGATCCTGTTACAGTGCCTGCCGGTACAACTGCGCTCCCTGTCGTTTCCGGAAACAACCGTTATATTATACCTGATGGTACTTCTGCAACATATGCCATCAATGCTATTTCCGGAATCACAGCCGCTGATATAGGGCGTGTTATTACCCTTATTGGAGACGGTGCTGCGAATGCTGCTACTATTGCTGATGGTGATCCTTTCCTTTTGGTTGATGGCGCTACCTGGACAGCATCTAAAGGTAAAGAACTGCATCTTAAAGTCTTCGATACTAATACCCTGATCGAAGTAAGTCGGATATAAACTTTAAAACTATTGAATTATGAATTTAAATAGAGAAAAAAGAGGGCATTTTAATAGGCTGCGAGCTGCCTCCCATTTAGATGCAGATACGGCACTATTAAAATCCATCGATCCTGCACACCCGTTATTAAATGGTACACCGGTAAAAAGTAACAAGTATTCCGATGATGTATTGATTGCTTTACTTGGCCTTACTTGTGATTGCGACATTGTAGCTTATCGCCGGAAGTTTGCAAAGGAAAAATTACAAAAAGTACAGGCTGATATATTGAAAAAACGTTTTGCAGAGTATGTGACAAAATCAGATCCTAAAAAAGCAGTCGATATCGAGAATTTACTTAAAGCAATATCTTCCGGACTATTTTTATTAGTTGCTGCTATTGATTGGCCTCTGGGAGAGGATGTACTTCCTTCCGAAATCGAATTGGAGTCTGTAGATAATGAAAAACACAATATTCGCCTGACTTCCGAAGCTGTTGCTACACGTGTAAGACTCAAAAAGGAAAAAGAGGAAGTCGAAGCTGCTGCTATTGCTTTGGAAGAAAAGGAGGCTGAACTAGACGAAAAGGAAAGTGAACTATCAGACAAAGAATCCGATTTAGAGGAAAAAGAAGAGCAAATAGCAGAAAAAGAGGCCGAATTAGCTGTTAAGGAAGCTGATCTGGATAATAAGGCTGCCGTAGAAAAAAAAAGCGTCTCAAAGAAGAAGAATACCCCAAAATAAAGTGGAAAAACTATCTGGATGATGACGTTAAAACGGCTACACTTATTTATTCAGACCGGATAAATACGCACAATCAAATGAAGGTTCTTGATGTACTGCTGGATACTAAGCCGACTGCAAAGGCAGTAATGGAGATTGCAGAGTTACGCATCAGGAACCTTATTTGTTTCCGGGAGCTACAATCGTTTAATGACTCAGGAAAATGGCTACAAAAACATCCATTGATTACTCACCGTAGTACATATGCCCGGCTCGAAGAGATGTTTGTAATGGATCATACCCGGTTTATGGAAGAATATAACCGGTGTTGCTGTAATATTTCCCGTTATGATTCTTATTTACGCAGTGAAAAGCGTACCGATAGACGTGATACTGATAAGGCTCTTCTGCAAAAACATACCGAAACTAAATCTGTATTTGAATCTGTAATTGAAAACAACAGGATATGACGCATTTCGAAATATTATCGAAGCTGGATCCGGCTATTATTTCTCATTTTCTCGAAACCGGCCATTCCGAAGGCATACCTCCCGAAACACAGCAATGGCTTCAGGAGATATCCATGGCATATGAGGAATATGATAAGGATCGTAATATATCAAGTGCTGCAAAAAGTCTGCAACCTCGTATTGTTGCCAGATTCAAAAAGAAAATTAGTATTCGTACATGCCAGGAACGTATTTATGCTGCCCTGGAATATTTTCATGTAGATAATACGGTATCTGATAAGGTTTGGTACATCGATTTTGCAAATAAATATGAAGACGATGCGAAGAAAGCTATTGAGGCCGAAGATTTTCGGTCTGCATACCTGTTTCGTAAAGCTGCCGAAGAATGCCGCGAAAAATCAAGTATTGCTGCTAGTCTCGATGTCGATTTTGTACCTGTCTTTCTTATTTCTCCGGATATAAGTATTCTCGATATGGGATTCGAATCCAAAAAACTAAAAGAAATAGCTAAAAAACATAACGAAGGCTTTTATCTGAATTTAATTAATACGTTACCTATCGACGAATCAGAAAAAAAGAGACTCCGTATAGATGCCGATCTTCCGGAATCTCCATACGAGGAAATTGAAAGTGATTAATATGATCTGGGACGAACAAATAGACTGGACACAGCAATATTACATGAATATGGCACAAATGAGATCGACATTAATCGATCCTAATGTGCTGATAGCAGAACTTTCACGTGCTGGAGGTAAAACCGAAGGTATTACAGGCCCTCGTGTGTTGCGTGTTGCAGATGCCATGCCTCGCGAATTGGCTTTTCTGGTACACAAAACATACGCAGCTCTGTTATCTAATATTGTACCAAATTTACTATCCTATTTCAATAAACCGATTCACAATGGACAAAGATGTATGCTGGAGGAAGGTATCGACTATGTGATAGGTACGGCCAAACTACCAAAGCATTTTTCACGCCCACGTTATCCGATACATTATCCTAGGCATTCAATTGTTTTACGTAATGGGTTTAACTTGCAACTTGTTTCTTCCGATCAGCCTGACTCTGTAGCCGGACGTTCTGGAGTTCATGCTTTCATTGAAGAAATGAAGCATAACAAGGGCGAAAAATTGAAAACGCGTCTGTTTCCTGCACTTCGGGGTAGTGATAACCGTGATGTACGCAATCATCATCTGTATCAGGGTATAACCGGTGTTTCAGATACTGCCCGTGTCGATTTGGGTGAAGATAACTGGTTTGAAGAATACGAATCCAATATGGATATCGAGTTGATTAATGAGATCGCTTCGGTTGCTAAACCTGTGAATGATGCCATGGTTATAAAAACGCACTTCGATTGGTTACAAAGAGAAGTGAAAGCCAAACGTCGTAATATTTCTGAATTAGCTCCTTTATATCCTCAATATGAGAAGGCGCTTAAAACATTACATTTGTGGCAGGATCGTCTTCGTACCATGCGTACACAGGCATCTTACTACATGCGGGCATCTTCTTTTGTGAATAAAGACTTTCTGGGGCAGAAATTTTTCAAAACACAGATTGAGACACTCGATATGGAAGAATTTCTTACTGCTATCTGTGCCATCCGGATCCGTGCTGTTGTAGATCGGTTCTTTGCAAACTATGTGCCTAAAATCCATCAATTCAGTAAGAGTTATAAAGATGAAATGTTATTCAAAGTCGAACTAAGAGAAAGCTTCCGTATTACTGCCGGTTATCTAAAATATTACAATCCGGATGATGAATTGCTACTGGGATACGATCCTGGCAAATTTCAGAGCCTTACTGTATCTCAGGAGCGTGATTTTGGTCGCGAGGTTCGTACTATCAAAGAATTTACATGCTACTCTCCGGCAGACCAGACACACCTGGCGCTCGATTTTTACAACTTTTTTGGTGATGATGCCCGCAATAAACATATCAAGCTATATTATGACCGTGCTGGTAATAAAACTAAAGAAGAACTGGAGCAGATAACTACAGATGCCAGGCTGATGAAAGCCGAACTGGAACGATACGGTTTTTATGTCGAACTTATGAACGAAGGTCAACCCACAATTTACTACTGGCAACAAAAGAAACTGCTCGATTACATGTTCAGTAATAAGTTTGCAGCGTTTCCACGTCCTTACATTTGCGAAAACCAGTGTCCGAACCTGTGTTCGTCTATCATGCTCAGCCCAATGAAAAAAAGTACGGACGGCAAAATAGAGCTTGATAAGACATCAGAAAAGAAGGTTCCTATGAAGATGCAGGCCGGCAGGTCTACGCAGTTGCCATCCGCACTTATTTACTTCTATTTTGGTCGTTATGGTCATCTTCTACCTAACGAATTTAGCTCAATACCAGACAATTTGCCTGAAAATGCTATTATTTGATATTTTTTCAGCACAATAATCTCATTTCCTATCTATAAAATCATATATGTTTTCCATCATATCAAATATTAAGGCCTTATCATTCAATCTCTATTTTTGAAAAATAAAAAAACAAAATTTTTTAAAGATTTTATTTCAGCCGCGAACGCTGACTTCGTCGCGTGCAATGCATGTGGGGTGGACCTTGGGAAATGTGATAGGGTGGGTGTAGGTTAAATGTTAATTTATTTATACATTTACGGAAACTTAAAATTAACGCTATGAAGAAATTAATGTTAAGCATGCTATTTATTATTCCTATTCTATTGTGGAGTCAAGAAAGAATTAATAAAGCATTACCACAAATGTCTCTACCTTTATCTGTATTAGATAATGCGGATGGTTATGTTGTTGATGGAGCGGGACAATGGAGTGAAGGAAGTAAGAATAAAATTAATGGTATTGATTCCTTTATTAAATACGAATTTCGCACTATTACATACAGAAATGAGTCATATCTTTTATTTATTAAATACAAACGGTCTTGGTATTACAAATATCCAGCAATCAAAGAAGGAATGGAATTTTATACTTCAATTCATTATTATTTAATAGATATAGATTCCTATAAGGATATAATATCTAAAGTGATTAATAATAATATTATTGAATTTGATGTTTTATATTCAAATTCTAAATCTGATGATGTTTCTGGTATAGAGCAAGATTTATTAATGTATTTTTCAGGAAATTATAAGCCGCTGAATAGTATAAAACTGATATTTCAAATGCGATTATTTAGAGATAAAAATATTGCTCAATTTTTATTTTTCACTGAAACGTGTAGTATATCAGGAAGAGCGGGTAAAAAGAAGAAAAATAAACTACTTGATTGTTTTTATTCTGGATTGGAAAATAACTATATAGAAAAAGTTTTTCCGAATGCACTCAAAACCGACAATTTATATAATAATTTTTATTACGAGACAACATTTAATAAACTAAATGATTTTCTTGATATTCGAAATGTTGTATCAAAACCAAGCCATGATGCTATAGGTCTGCCATTATAACAAAAAAAGAACCGGCTTATTTTTTTATCTCTTCTATTATCCCTTGCAACTCCTCTATACTACTAGCCTTATATAGTCGCCCCCGATGATCTACCAGGGCGGATAACTCTTTTTTGTTTGTTTCAAAAAGATCTGTTATATCCACGTCTAAAGCTTTAGCTATTTCTAATAATGTAGAATATTGTGGATTACCTTTTTCCAGTGTAGCGTGCATTGTTGCTCTAGATTTGTTTAATCTTCTTCCTAGTTCAGCTACTGATATGCCTTTTTCTTCTAATATCTTATTAATTCTTAGTGACATGTCATATTATTTTTAGACAAATGTATGTATAAATAAGTATTTGTCAATTTAAACAAATACTAAAATTGGTTAAAGTCAAAAAATAATTTGACTTTTGTTTTTGTTTGTCAAATTTATATTATACATTTGTCACATAATAATTAACAATTAAAAAATAAACGCATATGAAAGCAACAGAATTAAAAAAAGGAAACAGCTACTTATTAACAGATAAGTATTTCACCCGCAAACAAGACTCAATACAAGTGACTTTTATCGAATGCCTTTCGGATGGAACGCGCCGGTTCTCATTTATCAAGGATGGACATGAATATACTTTCGGTTGTGGTAGTGATTATGTAGAGAAGTATATAGTAGAAATCGCAATTGTAAAATCATTACAAGCCGATTTTAATAATGCCGGTATATCGAATGAAGATATACAAATACTTCCGGAAGATAATAATACATTTCGTATAAATGTGTTTAACGGCTACCAGTGGGACAATGTAAAATCAGTACTTCACGAAGCCTGCTACCGCGAAAATATAATAGAAGGCATCTACTATATGCCACAAGGTGAGATAGTTTATATCAGATAATAAAAACAACGGAAAAAATAATTAAAAAATTAAACGCATTATGAAAAAATATTCAGTCTACACCAGTCTTTTAGATAACGGTATGAAGTTTGGCTTCTTTTGCCTTACCTCTGAAGCTGATAAAGTAGATGCCTCTTTAAAAGAAACTTTTGTAGGCTACGCCTCTACCCAAAAAGAAGCAAGCCGTTTTTTGAGACATCAAGATGTCGTTAACTATTAATACCTACAGCTATGAAAGCAACATCTTATCTTATACCGAAACCGGATTTTATACCGGTTGGTAAATATACTCCTACAGATTTAGACGATCAGAAGCAAAAGGCAGACATGTTGATAACATCATGCGATGGCGGTTCATTCACTATCAATACCAATGGTATAGAGCTATCAGGACGAGGCGTAAAGCACCGCTACGATAATGGATATTATGAAGTAACTGAAGGCATGCTTAACAAGCTAAGAGCCAAATATAATATAATGACTGATTTTTGATTATTCACCCCGGCGTAAGCCTTACGTCTTGCAAAACTTAACCATCATGATAAAACTCAAAGGTTCATTAGACTGGGAATTAACCCGTCTTGGATTGGAGGCGGGTGATGTGATCACTAACCACACCGCCCCCGGTAAGGTCAACGGTGCTATATCTTTCGATACGCACTATAATGGATTCACTGTAAGCTGTGTAGTTTGGCCCGATAACTATGAAATAATAAACGAAAAGTAATTATGAATAAAGAATATATTATACCCTCAAAAGAAGATCCGATCTTCAGAGCCTATTGCTCTGACTTTGGATTTATTGAACATGATTTTTATAAACGCTGGGAAGTTAAAACTGATGAACATTGGGTAGTAGGTTCGACATTCGCTATTAATTTAACTGATGCTATAGTACGTCTACACGAATTCATAAAGTCATATAAAAGTGAATATCGTAACAGTAAAACAAAATATGAGATAATCATGTTTTGCGGCGAATTAGATAAATATGGATACACAAAAGAAACTAAGGTTTATTCTATTACCCAGTTTAATGCAAAAAAATATAGATTAATATGACAGCAATCACCAAAACAAAATCCGTTACGCCGGTTAAAATCCGGTTCGGGCGAATGATGGACTATCTGCACAAATATGTAAATCATATTAGTTGCCTTCAGGTAAAGGCTAACGGACTGACTAGGAACGAATATTTCAGGGTATCACGAACTCAGACACCCGGAAGTGATACCCATGTATTTACAGGCAAAAAGTATACAATACAAATAACTATTCGGATGAACGAACCGGAGAAAGGAGGCGCGGCATGAAAAATGATCTGATGAAACAAATTGAGCAGGCTTGCGAGAATAAAGAGATACATTACAATGATCTGATAGAACTCGGCCTTAAATACCAGACAAAGCATATAGATGAAATTGTACGTAATCCGGAAAGGGTTAATCTACATACCAGGTCTATATCGCGAAATAAAGAGCCGGATAAAATAAAATTAATTCCGTTTGATCAATGGGATAATATAACACTGGATTAAATTGTATATGTGCGTTAATTTTTTTTTGAGAGTCCCTGCCTGTGAAGGTCGGGGCTTTTTTTGTTAAAATTAACATTTCAAAAAAAATCTCCGGGCCGCGAATTTTCCTACATGCGTATATACATATATGGCAACCCGGATCATTTTTATTTGAAAATCCA
>QMCD01002761.1_pt1 | contig 12549 bp, 5 predicted proteins | sample 1821841 | NCBI WGS metagenome assembly QMCD01 (sample SAMN01991225, study PRJNA193472) | Termite gut metagenome, whole genome shotgun sequencing project. | isolation source: worker | host: Macrotermes natalensis | reverse complement strand
AGGCCGAGACGATGTGCCTCGGTGAAATACGGGCTGCCATTGCGCTCGCGTGGAAGGCGCAAGTGGATGCTGTCGGCGGTGGTAGTGCTTGGACGATTCGAGCCATGACTAACGCGGGAGGAAGTATTGGAAAAGCGCTGAAGGAATTGCGTGGACTGCTTGAAAAGAGGCGGGATACCGCAGGGAAGGAATCTGAATGTCGGAACTAAGCATCCTTTTTTTTCAACGACTTGCCAAAAGGTGTCGTAGCGATCGCACTGTTGTGGCGCGTCTCCGAAGGAGTCTGTCGTTTCCTCCGGGAGAGTGGCCTCTTGCCTTTCCATATGTCGAACCTTTTCTTTCTGAAAGGGCGAGCGAATCACGCCGGCGGGCCTTTTACCTTGCGGCTGGATTGTGGGCGTCGGCCAAAGAGAGAGATGGCAGTATGCCATTTGGGAGAGCCGTCGGTGAATATATGAAGAAAATGCAATCGGATTCGATTGAGAAGCGTTTTATGGCGTTGCTGGATGCCGATGCGGAGCAGCTTCCGCATCGTCTTCGCCAGATGTGCGCGCTGCTGAAAGACTTTCCATTCGATTTTGCATTGTTGCTTGATGGCTTGTTGTTTTGGGATTTTCCGGGTAAGAGGACGCAATTGCGGTGGGCTCGGGATTTTTATTTTAGCCCGGTTGATGCGACTGCGACGTCGGATATTGAGGAGAACGAAGGGTGAAAAAACTTATTGAAGTTCATGTACTGCAAAACTTTGCCCCGTCTAATCTTAACCGCGACGATACAGGCGCTCCCAAAGACGCGCTGTTCGGCGGAACACGCCGGGCACGTATCTCCAGCCAGTGCCAGAAGCGCGCCATGCGCTGTATGTTTGACTGCGGGGCACTGATTGATCGCGACAATCTCGGGGTATACACCAAGCGTCTTGCCGACGAAATCAAGAAAATTCTTGTTGAAATGGGTCGCCCTGAGGATGACGTACTGGGGAAAATCTATTCCGCCCTCGCCTCAACCGGAATTTCGGTGACGGATGACGGGAAAACTCAATACCTTATTTTCTTCGGAAGGCAAGAAATCCGTGCGCTGGCTGACATCATCGATGCGAACTGGAATGATCTTGCCACAGCAAGAGCCGTGCCGGAGGCGGACAAGGAAGAGGAGAGTCGCAAAGCGAAAAAAGAAAAGGAAAAGCAGGCAAACCCGAAAATCGCCAAGGCAATCGGAAAGATTCTCAATGGAGGAAAGGCGGCAGATGTAGCACTCTTCGGGCGGATGCTTACAGATATGCCGGAGAAGAATCAGGATGCTGCTTGCCAAGTGGCTCATGCGATTTCTACGCATGTGGTAGAACGGGAGTTTGATTTTTACACAGCCATTGATGATCTCAGACCTGCAGAAGTTTCCGGTGCCGATATGATGGGCTCCGTCGATTTCAACTCAGCATGTTTTTACCGCTACGTCTGCCTCAATGTCGATCTTCTGGAAGGAAACCTCCAAGGGGATCATGAATTGGCGAGAAAGGCGATTCGTGCCTCTCTCGACGCCTTTGTTCGCTCGGAGCCGACAGGCAAACAAAATACCTTCGCCGCACACAATCCCCCCGAGTTCATTCTCATCAGGATCGCCAAGGATGCCGCTCCACTCAGTCTTGCCAATGCTTTTGAGTCTCCTGTCCGTGCGGGAAGAAACAAATCTCTTACCTGTCTTTCTGCAGAGAAGCTTGTAGAAAAGGCGATCCGCTTACGGGAGCAATACGGGCTTTCCGGCGATTCTTTTATTCTCAACGTCTGCGATGCTGAAGTGCCGGACAATCTTGGAGAGACAATACCTTCTTGGCCAGCGCTTCTTGATAAGGTAACAACTATCGTGGAGGAGTGGTGAATGCCAAGCCTTTTGCTACGTCTTGTTGGCCCCATGCAATCATGGGGTACGGCAAGCCGCTTTCAGGATCGGGATACTATTCCTGAGCCAAGCAAGTCTGGAGTTCTCGGCCTCCTTTGTGCTGCAATGGGAATCGACAGAGAAGATTGGGATGGCCTCAAACCGCTTTCCATGCTTCGTTTTGGCGTGCGGCGGGATCGACCGGGTGTTGCCAGATGTGATTATCATAGCGCGGGCGGCAATAAAGACGACAAGATAATAAAAGCCAATGGTGAGTTCTCTTCCGATGGTATTGTCTCGAAACGGTATTATCTGGCTGATGCGGCCTTTCTTGCTGGTTTGGAGGGGAAGGATCGAGGTTTTCTCGAAAGGATAGATGCTGCGCTGAGGAATCCGGTATGGCCTCTGTACCTTGGCAGGAAGTCGTTTATCCCGTCCGAACCTGTATGGCTGGAAAACGGCATAAGGGATGAGCCTCTGGAAGATGCTTTGATGTCGTATCCTTGCCTTGATCTCCGGAGGGAGAAAGAGGACGATAGAAAGCTTCTTTTGTCGTTAGAGGCGGATGAGCCGGCGGGGACGCTTCGCATGGATCAGCCATTATCCAGCTTTGCGGAGCGACGGTTCGGGGGACGCTATGTCGTGTCGCACTCTATTCCTTGTCCCACTTCCTTATCATAACAACAGGTTGTTCCTTTTATAGAGAGACGTTGCATGTTTTTGCATAGAGTATATCTCAATCTCCGCAACCCAGGAGCCCGACGGGATCTGACCGATCCGTATGGCATGCACTCGACTCTATGCCGGGCATTTGCTCCGCCTGAACAACCTATGCCTCCGGGTACAGTGTTGTGGCGGCTTGAGGCCCCATCCAAGCCGATGGTTTTGGTGCAGAGCGGCGCTACTTCGCCAGACTGGAGTGGATTGCTTGCGGCAGGCTGGCTGGCACGAACCCCGGAGCCTCCATTGAATCTTATCGAGCGTCTCGAACTTAACCGATTGCGTCCTGGAACATTATTCCGGTTCCGTTTACGTGCCAATCCAAGCAAGTGCATGAATAGGAAGCGCTTGGGGCTGTTGAGGCGATCTGAACAGGAAAAATGGCTTATGCGGATTGGAAAGGAGAGAGGGGGATTTTCTCTGCCCGAGTCTCCGTCATTTTCCGGGGAGCCGGAGAGCATGGGGCCGAATATCCAGATTAGCGAAGAGGCTATGCTGAAAGGCCGGAAGCACGCCGAAGGCACGGCTTATATCAGTGTATTTTCTGTATTGTTTGAAGGGCTGCTGATCGTCGATAATCCTGACCTGTTTGTGCGGACGTTATCAAGTGGCATTGGACGTGGCAAAGCGATGGGATTGGGGCTGCTTTCAGTCGTTCCGCTTACCTTGGGAGATGCAAGGGTGAGCTGTGCGCAGGGATGACAGATAGGTGGTTTTGAAATTCACCATTTCGACGTGTATTTCCCGCATACGTGGGGATGAATCGAAGGCAAAATGGTGCTGGCAAGAGTTTTCTAACGCTCCCCGCATATGCGGGGATGCTTATAATGATCCGGTGCATCAAAATTCCTATTTGAACAATCAGGGAGTAAACGATCCAGCGGATTTTTCGCCAAGATGCCTCCTCTTGGCACAAGGCTTGCTGTGAGTTATGCGTTGATGCTTGTGCTACTTTGGCAACAGATCGTAGCTTCTCGCGGTAAATTTCGCTGGAAGAAGCTCAAGTTTTGCCACATGCTTCCGATAATCACAGTGCGGGGATCTATGATTCCCCACCCTATTGCTCGAAAGGATGCATCATGACGACGTCCGCGACTTCCTCTTCTTCTTCGCTCTTTAGCGGCAAGGCTAGAGTCACCGGCCTTGGTAGCAATGGCAAGTTTGACACCCAATCTATCGTTGAGCAACTCATGTCCATTGAGCGTCAACCCTATGACAAGCTGGACGTCAAGCGTCAAACCGAACAGCTTCGACTTCAGGCCTATCAGGCTGTAAATACTTATCTCCTAAACTTCCGGAATTCGGTTTCCACCCTTTCCTCTCGGACGCTGTGGAATGCAAAAAACACCACCTCAACCAACGAGAAATCACTCACCGCAACTGCAAACCAGTATGCGGTAAAGGGATCTTATAGTTTCAAAGTGGCGCAGCTCGCGACCGCAACGCAGTACATGTCGAAGGGTGTGGCCGACTCCAAAGCGGCTCTTTCGCCTGCCAAGAAGACCATTGATGCCAACGGCAACGAAGTCGCCGCAGCAGCGGAAAAGCTCGGCAGCATTACCCTTGCCAGTGCCAAGACGCGCGTTGATAATTCTGCGAAACTCGAAGATTTGAATGGTGGAAAGGGCGTCTTCCGGGGATCCATACGAATTACCGATTCATCGAATGGCACAGCCAATATCGACCTTTCCAGTTGCTCCACCCTCGACGATGTAGTTCGCACAATCAACGAAGCCACCGGCGTTCGCATCAATGCCTCCATGCGTGACGGCAGCCTTTACATTGAGGACGAGGCTGGCGGCGGGAGTACGATGAAAATCCAGAATGTCGGCGCTGGCACTACTGCCACCGACCTCGGTATCGCGATGTCGAGCGTCGAAACCACTGCGAACGGAGTTACTACCAAGGTAATCGCTGGCCGGAATGTCTACACCCTTGGCCGTGATATGTCCTTGGAAATGCTGAATGATGGTCTTGGCGTCGAAGAGGGTGAATTTGGCCTTCGCATATATGGTAAAAATACCAATGGCGACGATGGCTATGTCGAGGTTCTCGTCGATATCGACGACTGCAAAACAGTTGGCGACGTCATGGATCGCGTCAATAAGGAATTAGAAACTCTCCGTGCAAGCGACGCTCCCGACGGCGTCGGTGGCGGCATACCATCGGAGATTCTAAAAAATCTGAATTTCGGCGTCTCTTCTGATGGCACCAGCTTCGGTTTCACCGGTGTTACACAGGATCATTCGTTCGTATTTCTCGATCTCAACAATGCCAGCATGCAGGGGCAAGCGACGCCTGCCACCCAGCTCGGACTCACAGGTCAAGTTTGGGCATCCACAGCCGAGCGTCCGCGTGAGGTTTCTTTCGGCCGGGTTCTCGGGGATGCGAACTCACCCATGTTGAAGAATTTAGGTGGTGCCGACGGCTTGGGCGTCGGAAGTTACCCCACGAGCAATAGAATCCCCGTCGCCTTCAATAGTAATACACCTATCTCGGCTCTCAATGGCGGGAAAGGGCTGGATACGACGACTGGCTTCCAGTTCATCCTTCTCGAAGGCGGGAAGGATGTGAACGGGATCGATATAAGCACAGATATAAATATCTTCAATGATGTCATTGACCTGAGTGATCTTCGCACGTGGCTGGATGAGGACGCCGATGGCGACGCCAGCAATGGAATCCAGGAACACACGATTGGGGATCTTACGGAGTATCTGAACGAGGCAATCAAGGAATATGCCAGCCATCCTGAAAACAAAGCAGCCGGCCTCAAGGGTATGCAAATCACCCTCGACGAGAACAACGAGCGACTTGTCATCAGCGGTCTCCAGCCCGGATATTCAGTGCAGATTGCGGGTGGCGTTGCTGGCAGCCTTGGCCTCACCCGCGCACGTAGCGGGAACAACATCGGATCCGCCATTGAGTTGGACAGCGAACTCGACGCCGAGCTCCGCGAGGCGGTGGACAAGTTTTACGGGATGGGCGGCAATAACGTGGATCTCCGTGCCAACGGCAACAATGGCGACATTGTCATGTCGGGCGATAACGCAACAAAGCTTGGAGATTTGGGCATTGACTGGGCGAGTTACTTTGGATCCGGAGAAGGCATCACGATTCTTCACGACTATGAAGACAATGCGAGCTATGCGCCCATTGCAGTCACCGTCAAGTGGGAAGACCTTGGCATTCAGATCAACGAGAACACGAAACTTGGTTCCCTTGTCGATGCAATGAATGCAAAGCTGAAGACGGAGTTTGCTGTGCAGGATCAGGGCAATGGCAGCAATTATAACGGCTATGTCCCGGAACTGCGCCTGAATTCGCTGGCGAGTGGGCTCCAGTGGTCAAATATGGATTTCTCCGGGCAGTATTGGGAAATGGCGGATGCGGGTACTGGCGGCGGTCTTGAGGCAATGGGACTCAAGCGTACCCTTGCGGACACGGCCGCGCTTACGGAGGGAACCCAGGCGGCAAGCGTCAGTTCCACCAAGCTCAATCCACGCCAAATTGGTTATATGGAATCGGTCAAAATCGATGCCGAGACCGCCAAGACTGTTACCGTTGGAGAGTTGAACTATGGCGTCGGCATCACGTTGCAGGGCGAGGACACCGACACTTTTGAAATCGAATTCAAAGCGAGCACTACTGGTGAGGGAGAATCGTATAACGGCAAGAAAATTTCCTTTACCATGGGGGAACTCCGTACCGCCGTCGAGGACTGGTGCAACGCTTGGAATGGCGACAACGCTAATGCCGGCAACCCCAAAACATCCGTCTCTCAACTTACCCTCAACGAATACATGAGCGTCCTGAATAATCTCGTTGATGAAAAAATAGACGCATACTATGCGACGAAAGAGACGGGTGTTGCCGAGAGTGATAAGTTCTCCATGGAATTCAAAGTCTCCAATGGAACTTTTATCGTGGGAGATCTCGAAAATGCCGAGAGCCTGAAAATCTCGGGGAGTACCCTCAGCGACCTTTATGGCACCAAAACCGGTATTGCGCCCATCCTCTACACCCAAAAACAACTGGCGGAGATGGAGTCGTCCGGAACGGAAATCGTCGTCAATTATGCCGAGAAAACGGCCGGTATTCTCCACCCGCAAGAGGTCGAGGGCTTGGGCGAAATCTACTTCACCATTGATGGCAACGACGACCTTAATGCTATTGTCAAGCTCGACACCAAAGGACTGAGTCAGGACAGTACGCTGAACGATCTGCTCAATCACCTGAACGATCAGCTTGCTGAGAAAGCGGTCGCAGCCGCAGCCGCAGTCGATCCAAATGCTTCTATCTTTAGTGAAATGAAATTCAAACTGAATGATTCCGGCACCGGCATCGCGCTTGACAATGGCTCGAATGCGCGCATAACCTTCATCGACACGTTCCAAGTGGATCCGGATGATCCTGATAACAGAATTTCCGATGCGCAGCGTCTAGGACAGGATCTTGGCCTTGTCGGTTCAAACAACGAATCGAAAACGGTCGAGGCCTATTCCTTTTATAATGCGGGATCGCTCGGCAGGAACTATATCAGCCGCGCCACGTCTCTGGAGGACTTCGTAGGCAAGAACGCCGAAATGGGCGGCATCACAGTCACAAACGCGGGCGGTAATTCCACCACCCTCGATCTCTCTAATGCAAAAACTGTTGGCGACATTATCGACGCAATCAATGCACTCAAATTCGGTGTCTACGCCCAGATCAATGCCCGCGGTGACGGGATCGATATAATTGAAGCCTACGAGGGTGAAGTTCCGGATCCCTCTGAGCGCCAGGGCAACATCAGCATTGCCGATATTGATGGCGGTTCCAGCATCGCGAAAAAACTGGGTATTGCCGGTACAGGTGATCGGAATGATCCGACCTATCAGGGGCAATCCGTTTTCCGAGGCTCTCTCTCCACAAAAATCGACGTCATGTCGTCGGATTCTCTTGAAGATGTTATGTATCGCATTTCAGCGGCTGGCTACAAAACCGCCATTATCAACGATGGTTCCGGCGCCAATTCTTATCGCCTCACCATCAGCTCCAGCAGCACTGGGGAGGCTAATGATTTTGTCATTGAATCCGACGTTATGCAACTCGGCTTCAATCAGACATCGCGCGGCAAGGATTCCAAGGTTCTCTATGGCGACCCCAATTCCTCTGCCAGTCCCATTATGCTTTCTTCTGCCACTAACTCCAACTCCAATGCTATTCTTGGGCTGACGCTCGACATCAAGGCCGCCTCCAGTGAATGGACGACCATCACGGTTGATGACGACAAAGAGGCTGTGACGGAAGCAGTGAAATCCCTTGTCAGTTCATATAATGAACTGTCTCAGATTATCAAATACCTTGATGCTTATGATCAGGAAACGGGTGAGGAAGGCATTCTTTTCGGTGATACCAATGTCCGTGGTCTGATGGATCAAATCAACGAATTTTTCTATGATGTCTACAATCCGAATAATGTGTCCATTGGTTCCGTCGACGATGAAGGGAAGCAGCAGACTTGGACATGGATGGATCTTGGGATCACGCTCAGCGCTTCTGCATCCAATGCCGATGGCACCGGCGGCTGGTACAACCAGATCGATCTGGATGAGGACAAGCTCGCGGATATGGTTGCGTCCAACTGGGATGTCCTGTCGAAGATGCTCTCGAACGAGCAGAATGTCTCCAATGTCAATGGCAACCAAAACATTCGCCCCACCGGCAGTTTCAACGGTGATCTCGATGGCGGGTTTACCGCAGAAGGTGCCCTGAACGGCGACATCAGCAAGAGTACCTTTGGCAATGGCAACGGAATTCAGGGCGCAGACACCATCGAGAATGGCGATAATGCCTACACCATATGGTTTCAGAAGGCGACTACTATTAGCCGGATGAGTATCTATCATACGTCTGCGGAGACGGCTCTGAGGGATTTCACCGTTGAGTATCTCGACGCCGCCACCGGCCAATGGGAAGAACTCAGAAACATTGAGGGAAACGTGACGGACGCGAATCACTTGGGCATGTCCATTCCCGTCAGCGCCTCTGCCGTCCGCATCACAGGAAAGTCAACGAACGCGGATGATGGCAAGTTCCGTCTTCTTGATGTTCAGATTTATGAGCAGTCTGGGCTGGCAGGCAAGATGAACCAGCATACGACGACGGTGGGGGATACGCAACTCGGTTTCCTCGCGGAGATGAATACAGAGATCCAAGCGAACCTCACTGAGATCGAGGAGCAGATGGAAGCGTTGCAAGAGAAGCTAACCGCGAAAGAAGAAAGTCTGTGGCGTCGCTTTACCACAATGGAGACGGCACTGAGCAAGCTGAATAGCCAGTCGACTTATTTCTCGAACATGATGAGCTCAATTAACAATAGTGGGTCATAAAATCACCCTACGGTGGAACGCTTGGTTAACGATCATCCCGCCAGTACAGGGAATATTTTACCCGTCACAGATGGCGTGGGGGTGAATCTGATTCATCCCCACGATCGTGGGGAATGCCTCTTTTAACCATGATGGTGCCGCTGGCAGTCATCGATTCATCCCCACAAATGTGGGGAATACACAATTGACACTTAGTGTTTACAGCAGACATCGATTCATCCCCGTGGATACAGGGATATGAGGCTCTCTCTCTTTCGTTTACTGGCTGCGCGTCTTAATTTAGTATCAAGAATACCAAGTATTTTGGGTGATCGCTCTGGGATTCCCTGATCGCCGTTTTCGTATTAGAAACGCACTGGACACCCACTGTTTCAGCAACTTTCAGGATCGCAGTAACGGTATTATATCAAAGATCCCGGTGTTTTTCAAGCACTGGTTACATATTACCACGATGCCGTCGTTAATTTCAGATGCCAAGGTAAAGGAGGAACCAGCGTGAGCCAGGCGGCCTAGTTGCTGGATGTGGCGCTCTTACCACGCATAGCAGTAATCAGCACAGTGAGGTGTCACTGGGATAACGGCGAAGTTTAGCCGATTCTTGGGGATTTCCCGTTTTGCTTTTCATTCTACATGATATACCATCGATGTCGGGCGCATAAATAAATGAGGGTAGGCCGTTGAAAGCCCACCCTCGTCCTATTTGATGTCTAACGAAGAACACGTTTGGCTATTGGAGCAGGGAGAGGACGTTCTGGCTGACCTGGTTCGCCTGCGCCAGCATAGACGTACCCGCCTGCTGCATGATTTGGAAGCGGGTGAACTGCGTCGACTCCGACGCCATATCCGTGTCACGGATTGCCGCCTCAGTCTTCGTGATGTTCTCGACGGCAACTTCCAAGCTGTTGATGTTCGATTGCAGCATGTTCGACTGGAATGCTCCCAAGCGCGCACGAAGCGTCGAGACATCGTCCACGGCCTGAGCGAGAACGCGCATTGCGAGAATCGGATCCTTGCTCAAACTCGCGAGGCCACCGCCAAGCACGTTCTGTAAGCAGTATTCCTCCCCGTTCCAGCTGATCCTCCCCAACTCCGACATCGCCATCGACTGAATGGAGTACACTGTTCTATCCTGATCGCCCTCGGTGTTTCCAAGCTGGAACTGCATGCCACCGAGGAAATTATCCATCGATTCCGACGTATTCGATCGGGGATTCGTCGCGTAGGTCTTGACTTCCAGCATCACGTCACCCGATTCGGGAGTCGTCACCGGCGGGGTCGGCTCGTAGGCTCCTCCGCTTCGATTCAGATCAACCAAGTCGTCAGCCCTGATGTACAGACCTTTAAGGGCAGGATCGGTGACGTAGTAACCGTCCAGGAGGTTCTGTGGATCCACCTTGACTGTGACGCTCATCTCATTCTCGGGGTCAGTTCCGAGGGAGTTGGCGTTGATGGTGAGCATGTTCGGCTCGGTGAAGGATACCCTGATGGGGCACGCTTGACCGAGATTGTCGATTTTCACCTCCACAGTCGGGTCGACCTGGCTGAAGTCCATGTAGAGGTTGACGGGGTTGCCATTCTTGTTGAGCATCCCGGCTTCCTTCACAGAGTTGTCACCCATGCGAACAGACATGGCAGGCGGTTCAAAGTGGCGGCGTAGCTGACCAATTTGCGCCTCGTTCTCTTCGACTCCTTGGAGTGCTGTCGCTCTTGAATAGAGTTTTCCTGTATCGTGTCCTGTTACGGCGAGAGTAGCTTCACCGAGGGTGCCGGCGTTGAAGACAAGCGATCCCGAAAAGTCGGGGGTGGTGGTATTCGCAACGAGACCGGTTGTGAAAACGGGAGCTCCGTTCAGACTGATTTGCGCATCCTGTCCCGCAACCTGTACCGTGGTGTCGGCTTCCACCATGATTTTTTCAAGCGTATCCGCCTCACGGTACTGGTAGAAGAGGTTGCCTGCCTTGTTCTGAATCCGGATGGTTTCAGCGGAGCCATAATCGACAGCATAGACACGGATACCGAGGTTTGTGAAGCTGATGCTGCCGCTCATATTGCCGGAAGGCATGTGGATTTTGCCGCCTCCAGCCCCTTCACGCATCGATTTCGCCAATGATTCCAAATCGGAAATCTCTTGGAGGTAGGGATCCGCCTCGCGGGAGAGAACTGCGAATTCCGCTGTCGCGTAGTGAAGATCCTCCACTGCGTCTTTCACATTTTCCGTCAGGTCGAATATCTGATCATCAAGCGCTTCCTTCTGCTTGCCCTTTTCCTCCAACTCGACTTTGAGCGCTTCGACCTTGTTATACTGATCCAAGTATTTCTTCACAGGGGAGACGGGGATGTAGTCGTCGCCGGCAGTGATAGGGTTAGGAGGATACTCCATGTTGGCGGTGACGCCGATATATTCCGGATTCGCTATGGCGGAAAACATCTTATCGACGATTTTTTGCAGATCCGCCATATCGGCAAGGGCGTCTGGATCATTCGAGTTCGCAGTGAGATCGGCTTGGATCGCCTGGTAGATGGAGGTTTGCGCCATCATTCCTTTGAGGTGTTCGTAGACATCTCCGTTGCCATTGATGGTATCGTTCCAATTGATTGTCGTTCCGAGCTTGGCCGACGATTCCACGAGACCTTTGACATAGTCGCCAAAAGTCGCGGCAAGGTCAGTGAGGTCGCTAACGCCGCCGTAGCTGTCCGTCAATTCCTGCCAGAGTTTTCTTGTGGTGGCGCTGGTCTGGGCTTTCAAGGGCGCATCTTCGATGCGCTCAAGGTATCTGGCGAGGCGAGCTTCAGCACGCGGTATCGCGCCGCCGCCGGGGAGCATGGCTTCAAGTTCAGCGTATTCGGAGACAAGATCCGTGTAGCCAGGAACATAACCGGATTCAGTATCGGTGGCGATGCTGATAGCTGTAGAGCCGGGCGTTGTCTTATTCACATAGGTGGAGTAAACTTCCGTAACAAACTGCTTCATAGCTGCTTCACCGACAGCGCCAATGGTAGTGGGATCGATTTTTTCAAGAATCCCATTGACGATGAGGTCGATGTTCGTCTGGTTGCCAAGATTGGCAGCGTCGAGCGTGATTCCTTCCTGCGCGAGGATGAGCAACTGTTCCTCAAGAGCGTCGGAGACGGCCTGCTTGATATTTCCCGCGTCCGTAGAGGCAACTGCAGTAGCAAGCGTTGTAAGCGCTGCAGCGGCGTCAGTTGCCGCAGTTGCAGTGGGACCACCCGGGGAGCCATCTCCCTCTCCAAGAGCAGATTTTGCAGTGGCCAATGCGGTAGTGGCTGCGTCGAACTTCGCTGCGCCAGTGACGTATTTATTTGCCACCGAAGTTGCGCTCGTGACGGTATTCGGCCAGATGGAATCAATAAGTCCGTTGATGACGCTCTGAGCATCGGTTGAATCGTTGGCAATTGCTCCACTACCTATATTGTTAATCTTCAATGCAGCATCAAGTGCTGAATAAGTACCTCCTGTAGCGGCTGTCACATAAGTAGAAAGTGCAGTTGTGACGGCCGTTCTGAATGCACCACTTGTACCCAGCCCCGTAGACCAGTCTGTAGACGAAGAATTTACGTTTGT
>QMCD01002290.1_pt1 | contig 12549 bp, 15 predicted proteins | sample 1821841 | NCBI WGS metagenome assembly QMCD01 (sample SAMN01991225, study PRJNA193472) | Termite gut metagenome, whole genome shotgun sequencing project. | isolation source: worker | host: Macrotermes natalensis | reverse complement strand
ATCGCCTAACAAGCCTAAAAATCAGAAGATTTTCAAAGAACTATTGGAATTCGGAACTTTAGCAGCATAAAGATTTATAAATTTTGAACGAACTATTGTAAGATATAAAATTATAGTTATAATGAAAAAAATATATTTCTCTCTTTTGTGCTTACTGGCAAGCACATTTTACGGACAAGAAACAACCTTGTCGTTAAGCGAATGTATCCAAATTGGCTTAGAAAACAATTACGCCTTGCGCATTATCCGTAATCAGGAAGAAATTAGCAACAACAACCATACGTTGGGAAATGCCGGATTTTTGCCTTCATTGGATTTGGAAGGCAGTTATAAAGGTTCGTTGATGGATACTGAAAACGAACTCTCAGATGGTTCCACAACTTCTTATAACGGACAGCACAACAACAATCTAAATGCAGGTTTGGCATTGAATTGGACTGTCTTTGACGGATTGAAAATGCAAGCTTCATACGCAAGGTTGATGGAACTGCAAAAAATGGGCGAACTGCAAACCCGCCTTTCAATCGAAGAGCTAATTTCGAAAATAGCTTCGGGCTACAACAATCACATCTATCAGCTGCTGCGTCTGAAAAATATCAAAGCATCTGTTGATTTATCCACAGAACGGGTCCGGATTGTAGAGGCACGCTATCAAATCGGTGCGGCTTCGCTTTTGGATTTGAGCCAGGCAAAGGTTGATTTGAATACCGACATTTCCAACCACATTTCACAAAAGGAAGTTGTTAGTTATTCATTTGTAAATCTGAACAAACTTCTTGCAAATGAAGATATTGAAACCTCATTTTTATTGGCAGACAGTGTGATCAATTTTGATACATTGACCGATTTGGAGTCGCTTCGATCCAACACCTTGCAATCGAATACAGATATATTACTTGCAGCCAAAAACGTGAAGATTTCCGAAGCTGATCAAAAAGCAATTCGCTCCCGCTATTTCCCTTATTTGAAGTTGAATGGCAGTTACAGTTACGGATTAAACCGGTATGAAACCGGCACAACAAGAGAATCTCAATCGTTGGGTTTTAACTATGGTGTTACGGTCGGCATCAATCTGTTTGACGGACTTAACACTAAAAGAGAGATGAGGAACGTTCGAATCGAAATCGAAAACAAAGAGTTGCAGCAGCAAGACATCCGGTTAAATTTGATGGCAACGCTGTCAAACCTTTACCTTTCTTATCAAAACAACCAGGAGTTGCGCACCATTGCCAAGCAAAATAAGGCAGTTGCCCGCGCCTATTACGAGGCTGCTATCGACAAATATAAGTTAGGTACTCTCTCCGGGCTTGAGCTGCGCGAAGCCCAACAAAGCATGCTGGACGCAGAGGAACGCTTGATTCTCGCAGAATACAACATCAAACTTTGTGAAATTTCATTGAAACAGTTGAGTGGCAATATCCTTTCTTATCTTTCAAATGAATAAACAAATGAACAAATTAAATTTAATGACACAAAAGTGCAAAGTAATTTCTTCGTGTGCTTTCCCCCCTTCCCATACCTTCATGCCTTCGCGCTTTCGTGCTTTCGTGCCTTCGTGCTTTCGTGCCTTCGTGCCTTCGTGCTTTCGCGCCTTCGCGCCTTCGTGCCTTCGTGCTTTCGCGCCTTCATGCCTCTTCCTCTTTTCCTCCTGCATTCAAGAAGAACTGCCCAACACCGAAGCCGATATCTTGGAATGTATCATCTCCGATGCACCAGTGAATACTTTGAATCAGATCATCGTGGAAAACGATGCCGTAAAAATTTGGGTAAAACCTGATGCGCATATTCAAATCCTTACGCCTGAATTTGTGTTAACCGAAGGTGCAACGGTTTCGCCGCCAAGCGGAACACCATGTAATTTTGAAGAGAATTCCGAATATTTCTATACTGTTACTTCACAAGACGGTAAATGGCAAAAGAAATACGACGTTTCGGTTTTGTCGTATGTCTTGACACAAACGGAGTTTCATTTTGAGCATTATGAAAAAGCCATTGAAAAGGTTAATTTCCATCAGTTTTACGAGCTGATAGACGGAAACAAACAATATGTTTGGGGTTCGGGCAACAGAGGTTTTGCTATTGTGAACAGTTCGGCGGATGCCGGAAATTATCCGACCTCCTCATACGCCAACGGCCAAACAGGACGCGGAGTAAAATTGACTACTTCATCTACCGGAGTCGCCGGAAGTTTTGCCGGAATGCCGATTGCCGCCGGAAATATCTTTATCGGTTCTTTTGATGTCAGCAAGGCGATGACAGCAACACTGGAGGCTACGCAGTTCGGTTTTCAATGTAAAATCGGTGAACCGGACAGCTTGAAATTTTGGTACAAATACCAGCGCGGCAAGGAATATAAAGATAAAAACGGAAATGTATTGCCAATAGACGACAATCCGAGCATGTATTCCGTTTTGTATGAGCCGGTTAAAAGAGCGGATGGGACTATCGAACGCTTAAACGGTACAAACATAACTACCGCCGGAAATATCCTTGCCATTGCTCAGGTAAACCCGGTAGATATTGTTTACAGCGATAATTTTGAAACAGAGGAATATCGCCAGCTTTCTATCCCATTTGTCAAAAGAAAAACGATTGACCCAGAAAAATTACATAACGGAAGCTACTTTATCACCATCGTTTTTTCTTCAAGCGCAAAGGGCGATTTGTTTGAAGGAGCAGTGGGCAGTACGCTTTGTATTGATGACGTTCAATTAATTTGTAAATAGATTGTATGAAAAAAAGTAAAATATTACTATTCTTCCTATTTTTTACTACTTTTGTCTTCGCTTCGGAAAAAGAAAATTCCGGTAGTAGAGACTACCGTATAAAAGCCGGATTTTCAATCGGCGGAACGTCGCCGTTACCTTTGCCGGCTGAAATCCGGAAGATTGAAGGCTTCAATCCTCTGCTGAACGTAATGATTGGCGGTGAGGTACGGCAAAGAATTCATAAAAACTGGTCTTTGCTATGCGGTTTGCAGTTTGAAACGAAGGGAATGGAAACCCAGGCGCAGGTAAAAAATTACAACCTGACAATGGTATCAGGCGATAACGGCGAAATTTCAGGCGTATTTACCGGGAAAGTGCGCACAAGAGTTCAAAATTCGTACCTTACGCTGCCGTTTTTAGCAATATGGCAACCCGGCAGACAAGCCAAGTGGGGTATTAAAGCAGGAGTTTACGGCTCGTTTTTGCTTGACGGCGCATTTAGCGGTTCAGCTTACAACGGCTACCTGCGCGAGGGAAACCCGACCGGACAGCGGATTGACATCACAACCGCAACCTACGATTTCTCGAAAGAGTTGCAACGTTGGAACTGGGGTGCGCAGCTTGGTGCGGAGTGGCGGCTTTTTCCGCATTTTTTGGCGGGCATTGACTTTTCATGGGGCATCAACTCAATTTTCAAAAAAGATTTCGATGTGATTACCTTCAAGATGTATCCGATTTACGGTACGCTAAGTTTCGGTTACATTTTTTGAAAAAAGAAAAAAGACACTGAAAATAAAAATGGTTTTTTTCTTTCATCTTTTGTCTAAAATCTAAATAAACATTATTAACTAAATTTTATAAACTTAAAAATTTCAAAGATGAAAACATTAAAATTGATGATGCTTTTTATGGCAGTAGCAACAATGCCGGTATTTACAAGTTGCGACAAAGATGATGACAAAAAAGGGAACGGGAACGGAAACGGAGCAATCGGAGGTACTTATACCGGAACAATATCCGTAATAACCGGAAACAGTGATGCAACTGCTAATTTAACAAAAATAAGCGACAAGTATTCGCTAACATTGATGGATTTAAAGATAGCTACGCCGCCGGCACCTATCCCAACAAACGGAGCAATAATTGAAATTGGAGATGTAACAATTGAAAATATAACGATTTCCAATGGACAGTTGTCTGATGGAGACGAAATATCAGTACCGGTTACCTTGCCTGAAGGATTATTAGGGTTACCTGGAGTAACAGGAACAGAAATAACACTTAAAGTAGCTTTAACATCAGGAGCAATTGTAAAAGACAACTTGAAATTTGCTTTAAAAGTGTCTGATGTTCCTATGATACAGACAGTTGATGTTATGTTTGACGGAAACAAATAATTGAAAATAATAAAAAATAAATCCTTGCAGTCGATTGATTGCAAGGATTTATTTTTATGGAGATTATTACTCTGATAAAAACTTACTTAATATCAAAATGCAGCATAATTCATTCTGAATTAATGATGTTTCTCGCTGAAAGTGTAGTCCCTACCGGCAAATAAATTTACAGCATTTTTCTTCTACATCTTCTTTCCAACATAAAACACATAGCCGTAATACGCCTTATACTTGTCATACAATGCATTATGAAGGCGTTCGCTGCAGATAAATTCCCAAGCAGCCTTGTTGCCTGCGTGTTTTTTTAGAAAGGCTTCCTGCACGGCAACCTGTGGGGCAAAGAAATGATCCGTCCAGCAAGTTTCGGGCAAGATAAATGTGGCAACCGGAATATATCCTGCCTGTTGCATTTGAGCCACTTTAACCGGAATAGTGTCTGTCCCCGGCTCTGCTTGTTGTATGAACTCCTGAATTTCGGCGGGACGCTTCCCGGTAAACCACGACATTTCTGATACGGCGATATATCCACCCGGCTTCAGAAACTTCCTCCACTCGTTCAAGCCGCGCTCAAAGCCAATGTTATAAATCGCTCCTTCCGACCAAATTAGGTCAAATTCCTCTTCGCGAAACGGAAGGCTTCTCATATCGCCGACAATGCCTTTCACTCTGTCCTGAAGATTTTTGCTTTGGGCATTTTTGTTAAACTGACGGATAAAGCCGGGGAAGAAATCGACACCGGTAATACTGCCCGGCGCATTTTGTGCTAACGTCATGGTCTGTCCGCCTGTTCCGCATCCAATGTCGGCAATTTTTGATTCCCCGGTCAGTTCTTTTATAAAACTCAATGCTTTAAGCGTTGCTTCGGGACTTCCGGGTCCCTGCCGTTCTACGTTTGAATAATATTCGCAAACCATATTCAAATCAAAGTCATCAATTGTCTTATTTTTGCCGCTCATACATTCTTTTTGCAAATCCTTTATCATAATATAATCTTCATTACCGGCATGGTCTGTCCTATCGCCTGCTATTTTGTACCCCAAGCGTTCGTAAAACCGTACTGCCGGGTTGTCTTTCTGCACCGAAAGCGAAGTTTGCAGGCAGCCCCGTTCGCGAAGCAAATCGAAAAGATACCGCATCATCCGGCTGCCGATTGATTTTCCGCGCCAGCCGGGCAAAATAGAAATGGCAAGTTCGGGCGTTTGATTATTGATATGTCCGTATGCCGGAATGATGCGTGTCCACGCGGCGCCTACGATTTTTCCATTTTCCTCAGCTACTACGCCGCAATCGTCCTTACTACCGAAATCTTTAATATAAATAAAAATTTCCGGTTCAAAAATAATCTCTCGCGGTACCGGCTCTACACCGGGAGGCAGAAAGATAGCATGATACAAAAAGTCTTCTAAAACAGGGTACTCCTGTGGTCGAATCTGACGAATTTTTAAATGATCCATTGTCGTATTTTTTTTGATTGATTATTTCCATTTGTATGCAACAGCAAACAAAATAACTTGTTGCGAACAAATGAAACTTTAAATAATATAAACAGGAAAACAGTTTTCGAAAGATATTCCGAAAACAAAAGAAAGGACAATCTATACAAAAAGTACAGATTGTTTACAATACAATATCCGAATTAGTAATAAACATCCAACTGTTTTTAGTGGGGTAAAGGTAAGAAAAATAATTTTTTAGTAAAACTTAAAATGTTTTATTTCTTTTTTAATTGTGCACCAACCAAACCTCGTTGAATGTTTGGTTTTCCCTTGCAGGAAAGTAAAAAAGTTTTAATGAAAACCGTATTTTCAGCTATAAAATCGTGAGTTTCTCGTTGATTTTAGTGCTTTTGTTTCACTCTAACAAGAAAATCATTTTAATACCTGATAAATAATATCCAATTTTTCAGATATTTCTGTTGGAATATCTTCTTTATTTAATAAGGAAATAAGTTGATAATAATCTCGTTTGTAAAAGTCTTGCGGGATATTTAACTGCTTATAAAATTCAGGAAAAATTTTATCTAACCATTCGTCGGATAATTTTGTATCATTCCACCAATCATTATATAGTTCTCGCAAATTTTTCGGGATCGTGTTATCATCAATGACTTGTTGCATTTTTTCTTCCAACTGTTGTTGAGTGAATTTTGGATGTTTCACTTGCAATGATCTTGCGTGTTGCAAAAGCAATGCAGGACGTGCAAAATAATTTTCTAATTCCCGTTTTTTCCAACAAAGAATAGTTAACGGTTTGATATCACCTACATTCTTATCAATTCTATCAAATAGAGCCAAACCTTTTAATTCGGGAAATATCTCTTTTAGTGCAACAAAATTAGCAACAGCGGTGCTTGGCACATTATTATCCGTGTAGTCAATATTGGCATTTCGCAATAATGGCTCAACTTTATGATTGAGTTTGCAAGCAAACTTCAATAACATTTCCCTGTCTGTTGTCCCTTCTAAATACAAAACGTGTCCTTTTGCTCGTGCTAAATAATACTTTTCCCACCCTATATCTGTTAGTGCTTTTTGGATATATTTAATGGATTGAGTTTTAGACGACACATTCAAAGGTATTGCTTGATTTTCGATAAGAGCAATGATATTAGACGATTTTGCAGCCTCATTTAAAACCACTTCGGAGTGAGAAGCAATTAGCAATTGAGAATTAGTTGCCTCTGCAATCTCATTAACAAATTGAAACAATTCTCGCTGCCGGATGACTTCCAAATGTGCATCCGGTTCATCTAAAAGTAAAACAGTATTGGGGTTGGCAAACATATAAGCGAAAAGCAACAATGTTTGTTGAAAACCTCTCCCGCCCGAAGAAATATCATATTGAATATCATCCTCTACATATTCCAAACTGATAAGTCCAGTAGATTTTATAAATTCAGGTTTTTTCAATTTTGCACCAAACATCAATTTGACAACATCACACAATTTCTCCCAGTTCTTTTCTGTATCAATAACTTCTTTTGATTTGATTTCGGGATAAAGTATTTCGTAACAAATATTTCTTAAAACTTCTGCCGTCTTTCCCTCGCCTAATTTTCTGTCGATAGAACCTTGTGTGAGTTTGTCTTCCGAAGTTGAAATTCCAGACATCGGCTGTAAAAAACCAAAATGAATACCATTGTCGTTTTCATATAAATCTATCAAATCTTGAACGCCTGAAACTAATTTACAAGAGAAAGATTCTGCGTTCGAGAACGTAAATTCAGCTTTACAGATCCATTTTTTCCCATTCGTATCGCCTTGCAATTCTATTGTTAATGGAATATGTGTTTGTCCATATTTTTTTTTCTCATTTCTTTTAGTAACTTTTTTATTTTTCCATAAAAAACGAGCATCTGAAATAGGACTATTTAATAAATCACGTCTATTGATCGTTACGGCATCCTGTCTGTTTAAATCATTTTTTTGAAAAGCCGAAATAAAACTCTTTGCACCGATTTCCCATAAGCACAAAGCTTGAAAAATAGTAGATTTTCCGGAATTGTTAGGACCAATAATTACAACAGACGAAGAAAGAGGAAATGACACCGATTCCAATTTCTTAAAATTTTCTATCTTGATATTTGTAAGCATAATATATTCATATTTTAAAGCACAAAAATACGAGTTTTTTTGAAATACGAAATAAACCTTTTGGCTCGCCATCCGCGTATTGCCAATAACTCAAATATGCGCAATATAAAATATTTTTCTGCATTTGCAATGAATCCAAACAGTGATTTTACTAAAAGCACAAGTAAAATCAACCCAATTTTTGTATTGATAAATATACATTACCATATTAAACGAACTTTTACGGTAAATATATGAGCTATTTTTCGCATTTTATAGGGCGAATAAGCTATTTTTTACCGCATAAGAAACTTTTTATGCCCGGAAAGTTTGACAAGCATTTTTGCGATCCTGTCCACTTTCGTTTGGTCTGTCTTTGCGGCGTATATCCACTTGATGTAACTGTGCTGTTCGCTTTCGTTGAGCGAATTGAAAAACTGCCGCGCTTCGGCATCATCTTGCAGGCACAAACGCAGTTCTTCGGGAATTTTCAGCGGGTCGTTATCGGGATACAAAATAATATGAACATAATCGCCCGCCTGTTTTTTTATCTTCTTCCGGATTTCGGATTTGACGCACAGCATTAATGTTCCCTTCCCCGACGGCATTAAATGGTAGTTGCCGATTTCAAAACCATCGATGCTGCCTTTTACTTTCACCCAGCTGAACGGGGCGTTTTTGTCGGGCAGAATTTCGGGGATAATTGTATATGTCCAACCGCCTTTGCCGGGAAACTTTTCAAGCAAATACTCCTTATCTACCAATGGTTTTTCCATTTTTTAGTGCTCTATTTACAATTCTTTGTATTCTATCTGTTTTTTCTTGGGAAGTTTTTTGATAACTTCTTCTGCGGAATGCAGGACTAATTCTTTAATCAGCTCATCAGGCACATCGCTTTCCAATGTTACCCAATTCCATAAAAACGTTTTAAAATTGTCTGGATTTATTCCGTTGTATTTTTCGCGCAGTTCAACCGACCTGTCCGGATTACATTTGAGGTACGCTTTAAATAGTCCGTCTTCCGGCTCCAACTGTATATAGGCAAAGACCTTTTCCATTACTTTACATACTAATATTTTGTGTTTCTGTAAAGAATTAGATACGGTCGCGCCTTTTACGGAGAGGCAATGGTTATAAAAATCTTCAATATTCATTGTTTATTCCTTTCTCGCCTCTTTCCGGTATATTATTTTCTTATTCGGAACATCGTAAATTTCTGTAATCGGACTTTCGGCATAACCCTGTTCTTTACAGAATTTGTCCAATGCAGGATACACCGTCATAATGCCAAATAAAGCCGAAAGTTTTCCCTTAAACGGAAATTCCGCTACTACAAATTCGCTTTGAGGCAGTGTTTTTACCAAATATTTTTCCGCCAGTCGTGCCACGGTTGCGCTGTCTGCATTTTCTACTATACAGCCGATTTCGGAGCGTAACTTATCCTTCGCAACATTTTTCGGATTGTCGTAATAAATGCCGATGCCTTTTGTTGTTTCTATCTTTTCGTCATTCAGCAGCGCGTAATAAACCCTGTCCGAAACTTTTGGCGATTGGCTGTAATCTCCTACGAGGTTTTCGTAAACAATAAATTCTCCGCCCTGTTTTTCGACGCTGAAACTGATATTCTTAAATCCGCCGTAATAAGCGTAAACGGCGATTAATGATACTACTAAAACGGCAAGAATGATTAGAACGATTTTCATAATTTTCATATTTAATTATTTTGATTAAGTTATAAATTCTTATTTTAATTCTCTTTTTGTAATTGTTGCAACTTGTTAAAACTTACCATATTGTTAATTTCGTTTTGCAAAAATGTAGAAAGTTGCCTCTTTTCTGTAAATCCTGCAATTTTGGCTTTGTAATTTTCCGCAACAGATTGATTTTCAACCTCTAATTTTCTGTTTTTGCTGATTTCAAGAAACGCCAATTCTCTATCAATCCCAAGAAATCGCCGATTTAAAAGATTTGCCGAAATTCCTGTTGTACTGCTTCCTGCAAACGGATCTAATATCCAAGCATTGGATTTTGTAGAAGCCAAAATAAGACGGGTTAAAACAGAAAGAGGTTTTTGTGTAGGATGTTTGCCGCACGATTTCTCCCACGATTGAATGGCGGGCAATTTCCAAACATCTTTCATTTGTTTTCCGCCATTCAATTCTTTCATTAATTCGTAGTTGAAATAATGAGGTATTTTTTCGTTTTTCCTTGCCCAAATAATTTGCTCGGTCGAATAAGTAAAATACCGGCACGAAAAATTGGGCGGCGGATTTGTTTTCTCCCAAGTTATGATATTTAAAATCTTGAAACCTAATTCGGTAAGAATTTGTCCGATAGAGAAAATATTGTGCATTGTTCCGCTTATCCAAATGGTTGCGTCTTCTTTCATTTTTTCGCGAATGAGTGAAAGCCATTTGCGATTAAAATCGTTAATATATTCAAATCCAAATGATTTATCCCATTCGCCTTTGTTCACGCTGACAACTTTTCCGTTTTCAATCGTCAGTCCGCCATTTGATAAAAAATAAGGCGGATCGGCAAAAACCATATCAAACTGAAAATCAAATTGAGGCATAAACTATTGTATTAAACTTTTAAGTCGTTCCAATTTTAAAAAGATATGGTCATTGGGCTTATCTAATTCTTCAAAATGCGTCTTTTCATCCAAATAAAGATAATCAACAATGTCTTTTATTAGATTATCTTTTTCTTCTATCAATTCAACCGGAAGTATATTATGCGCTGATAAATCAGTATAATCCAAAATTATTTTCTCTGATTTATACATTTCGTTTACAGACGAAATGGCTTCTTTAATATTTTGAGCTTGAACATCTATTGTTCTTGATAAGATTTCTTGAATTTGAATTTTAAATATTTCCATAATTTACCTTTCTATAATTACCTCGACTAACAAATTCAATAATGCCTTTATCTCTTAAAACTTGTAATTGTTGTCTAATTTTGTCTTTAATAAAGTTATTTTGGATATTTGAGTTTCAGTTGTGATTCAAAAATATAAACTTCGTCGATGGTAAAAGTTGCTTTTGTTATCGAATCAATACAATTCATTATATCTAAAATCCAACCTTTTGCTTCTTTTGACTTTTCTCTCAAAAAAAGTGTTTTGTTGAATGATTCGTGGACGATTTTTGAGTCAATTATATGTGTGTTTTTTACTAAAAATACTTTTCCCGCATCAGTTACTTTTGAAATATCAATATTACATCCAACCCAACCTGCACGTCTTGCAGTTTCTTTTAATGGTTGTCTCTTGACAATAATTTCAGGTGTAAAAAACTGCTTTGGGATAATCAAAAAATCATTAACAGACCACTGTTTCGTGTAAGTAAGAAAAAAGAAGTTGGGATTATTATCTGAATTAATTCTTTCAATCATTGTTTCATAAGCTCCGTCCGTTATTGTATTGGATAACTTTCCTCTTTTACTTTTTAATTCAAATTCTTCTTTACAACTTTTACAATAAAAATCAGCAACAGGGCGATTATTTTCAAATTCTAATAAAGGAATACCGCCACAGTTTGGACAATATGAATTATTCAAAACCCAATCTTCTGTTAACCGTCTTGCGATTTGGGAATTGCTTTTATATCCTTCTGCTAAATTTATATTAAAATTCAAATTCATTCTACGCTATTAATTTTATCAATAACTCTTTTTGCTCTCCATCGTTAAATTCGTCTTTCGCATAAGAATTGAAGTTCGAAGTTTCGCTCAAAGGCTTGTATGGAGGGTCGAAGTAAAACAGCGTATTTGAACTTGCATAATCAGCCGTTTGTTCAAAATCTCCGCAAAGTAATTCTACTTTTTGCAGGGCTTCACTAACGGAAAGAATGTTTGATTTGTCGCAAATTGTCGGTTTTTTATAACTTCCCATTGGAACATTAAACTCATTTTTACGATTTACTCGATACAATCCGTTAAAACAAGTTCTATTCAGAAAAATAAACAATGCTGAATGTGTTATTTGCTCCTGTTCTCTGTTATTAAAAAGTTCTCTTTTCCGGTAGTAATACTCTTTTTTCATGTCGGCTGAATTGTCCAAGGAATGATATTCTTCTTGTAAGATTTCTAAAACCGAAATGAGTTCTTTGGGGGTTGATTGTATTGTTTTATAAGTATTTATCAAATCTTCATTTATATCGTTCACTACGGCTTTTTTCAATTGAGAAAATTCATTCAGCATCCAAAACAAAACCGCTCCGCTTCCAACAAAAGGCTCTACATAAGTATCAATAGTTGAATGTGGCAGGTTTTTCTCAATCTCGGAAATCAGTTGAGTTTTGCCGCCCGCCCACTTCAAAAATGGTTTTGCATTTTTTTTCATCATATAGTCTAAACCTTTTAATACTGTACAAAAGTAGTAAAATTACGGAAAGATATTTTTAATCCGTTTGGTTTATTTTTATATTGATTAATTTATTCGGTTGCAAGAGGAGTATAAAGTTCTATCAAATTTTCTTCCGGGTCGCGCAGGTGAACAACCCGCATTCCCCAGCCGGGCATATCCGTCGGCTCGTTGATAAATGCAACGTCTTTCGCCAAAAGGGCTTTGTAGGTTTCGTCCACGTTCTCTACCTCGAAACATATCATTGATTTTTCGCGTCCACCGACAGGCTGCGCCTGCTCCGCATTGCCGACCACCGGAGCCATATAGTCGCTCAAGAATATGGCAAGCCCTTCGATACCGATGGCTACTTTGAACGCGCCGTAACATTCCTCCACATCCCAAAGCGGTTCAAATCCCAGTTTCTGAGTGTAGAAGTCGAAACATTTCCGGTAGTCTTTGACTAATAATCTTACATTGTTGAATTTCATATCTGTAATTTTTAGATGAATAATGATACAAAA
>QMCD01001846.1_pt1 | contig 12564 bp, 9 predicted proteins | sample 1821841 | NCBI WGS metagenome assembly QMCD01 (sample SAMN01991225, study PRJNA193472) | Termite gut metagenome, whole genome shotgun sequencing project. | isolation source: worker | host: Macrotermes natalensis | reverse complement strand
GGACGGATAAAAAACTTTCGGCTCAAAACCCTTGTATTTAAGAGAGGGCGGCAGCATCCCCCTAATTTCCATGCTCAAAAAAGAAACGGGGCTCGACTGCGTGATGATGGGGCTTTTCACCCCAACCGACCGGGATAGCCCCGAGCCCATCCGCCGCACGGCTGCCGTCAGCCCAGATTACGGTGCGGCTGTGCGGATTAAGGCTCCAGTTTAGATATGGTATGATGACAACCTTGTATTGGAGTCCTTTGGCCTTGTGGATCGTGCTGATCGTAATAGCATCGTCGTTTCGCGGTATGTTTACCGAGAGGCCGCCGCCGTTCTCCTCCCACCAGCGAACGAAAAGTTGGATGTCACTGATCGAATTGCTTGAGAACGAGAGCAGTTGTTCGTGGAATGCCTGCAGATAGGCGATGTCCGATTGTGAATCGTTCAGCCCGAAGCGCATCACCAGCGACTCGAACGCCTCTTCGGGGGCCATAAGGCGCAAGCGTGTGAGGAATGCCGCTTCATCGTCAGACAGTTGAGTATCTAAAGGTCTGGATAGCCATTTATTATATATTGCAAGTTGAATCGTTTGTTTAGGTGCTGAGGCAAGCCGGAAACATGCCAGAACGAACCCAATGGCAGGAGACGAGTTTATGAGCAGCGCCTCCTGTGTTACCACGTCATAGCTCCACTGCGAGCCGGGATTGGCCTGCTTGTGGTCGAGCAACATATTGGCGACTGCGATCCCGTCGGCACCAGCGCGCACGAGGATCGCTATGTCGCCGGGCCGGTAGCCGCGCGCCTGAAGCTCCTCGACGCGCGCAATCACTGGCGGTACAGCCTTATCGTCCTCATCCCGCTCATACACAGTGATGTTCACATAGCCCTCGCCGTCGCCTTTCACGCTTTTTTGGGCGTGGTTCAGGTATGCCGTCCGGAGCATTCCGGATAACTCACCGTGAAGTTCGCGGCCGATCAGACTACTCGCTTCCGCCTCGTCCAATTCGGTGTTAAGGCGCTCATTATCCGTTGTAATACAGCGTTCTATGATGTCGTTATTGAACGCGACGATATTGCCGAGGCTGCGGTAGTTGGTGTTCAGGTCGAGTGTCAGCAGGGCGCCGAATTCGCGCTCGATCTCACCTGCGAGTATGCGCCAGTCGCCACCGCGCCAGCGATAGATCGACTGCTTCACGTCGCCGACCAGCAACACTGGCGAGCCATCGCTTTGTGATACAGCGTTTTGCAACAACGGTATAAAGTTCTCCCACTGCATCGCCGAGGTGTCCTGGAACTCGTCGATCATAAAGCGGTTGAAGTGGTTGCCAGCCTTTTCAAAGATGAACGGCGTGTCGTTTCCCGCGATCAGCCGGTGGAGGATCGCATTGGTCTCCGAGATCGGCAGGATGCTATCGGCGGCGCATATCGCCTCGATCTTTTGCGCGAGGTCGGTCAGCAATGCGAAATTTCGGTAGTTGCCGCGCAGGAGTTCGATGCTGTTCAGAAAGCGGTGGTGGCGTGCGTATCCGTCCGCAAGTTGCTGAAGCATAGGGCGCAGGGTGGGGATAAGGGCTTGGATATCTGCCCTGCGTGGCGAACTCTTGGAGTACCATTTATCGTCCGATGCAAGCGCGCCTTCAACCCTGCTCCCCGGCTCGGCGATCACACCCTCGGCATACTTCACGAAGAAATTTGCAAAGCCGCCTTTGTTATAGGGAAAATCACTGATCCATAAGTTATTGCTATCTATTATCTCAAGCGCCTGTTGAGCTGTGGTGCGCAGTGTATTTACGATCCGGACCGCTTCTGCGGAAGCATCGGAAACTATCTTCGCGAGTTCGTCCTTCGACACACGCGCCGCGTCAGACCGGCGGTACTCCTCGCGGAAAACCTCGCGCCCGAGCCCGGTAAGTTCGCTTTTAATCTCCCAGCGGCGGTTCTCGCCGATCTTCTCCTCGATGAACCCTGCGACCCATTTTTTCAACTGTTCGTCGAGCGAAATCTCGTCGATAAGCCGGTCGGCAGCAGTCGAGAGGAGCGTTCCGGTTTGGAGTTCGAGGTTGAAATTCAGGTCGATGCCGAGTTCGCGGATGAACGAGCGGATCAGCCGTTGGAAAAATTTGTCGATGGTGAGTACAGAAAAATGGCTGTAATCGTGCAATATGCGCCCACGCGCTTCGGAGGCACGGCGGCGTATCTCATCCGGCGTAAGATCGAGATCCTCAATGAGTTTGCTAAGGTAGCCCGTTGTGCGTCCCTGGGCAAGGTCGTTGATCTCGGCGACGATGCGCCGCTTCATCTCCTCGGTGGCCTTGTTGGTGAAGGTTACGGCGAGGATGTGGCGGTACTGCCACGGTTCGGCGACGACGCTGCGCACGTATTCGTACGCGAGTTGGTATGTTTTGCCCGATCCGGCCGAGGCTTTTAGCAGTTTGACGCTTCCCATGACATAAAGGTATAAAAATAGGCGTTGCTGTGTACTGTTTCCGCGCAAAATCCGTATCTTGGCGTAAAATTTGACCACAAAATGATGAAAAAAACGATCCTTTCACTCGCGCTGTTGCTTTTTGCCGCGAGCGCGTTTGCCCAAAGCGTTATCGAGAACAAGGAGCTGCCGGATTTTACCGCAATTGCGCTGTCGGGGAATATGAATGTCGAACTGATCGCTGGTGAGGTGGATGCCATCGAGGTGCAGTTGTATGAGTCTGATATCAAAAGGTTTACGTGGAGCGTTGATAGTCATGGCGTGCTGTCGGTCTCGCTGCGGCCGACGGTGGGGCAGAAGGCGCGCGCGGATGTGAGGTTGTATTACAAGGCTGATATTAAGAGTGTTACGGTGAATGGCGCGCGGCTCACGGCGAATGATGAAATTGTGTCGTCGATATTCAGGCTCGCGGTTTCCGGGGGCGGGAATGCGTCTGTGGCGGTCGCGGCGGATGACGTGGAGGTCGAGGCGGCGGCCAATTCAGCGGTCGTGGTCACGGGCGAGACGACTTACCTCTCGATACGCGCCACGGAACGGAGCAAGGTCGATACGCGCAAATTGGATGCTGTTTCATCTGAAGCAGAGGCAGTTACTGGCGGCGAGATACACGTCTTCGCATCGGAACGCCTCGTTGCGAACGCCCGCAACGCATCGACGATATACTACACCGGCAACCCCACGATATTTAAAAACCGCACTTCGCGTTCGAGTGTCGGCTCGGGAGTACACAAAATTGATAAATAATGATTAATGGTTAATGAATTAAATAAGAGGAAATCCTAATCATTAACCATTGACCATTACCATTAACCATTAATCATTATTGTATGAACGGTTTTCTCGCGCAACTGGCAGGGAATCTATATGAAAGATACGGGGACGAAATATCGTCCCTTCGTATTGTTTTTCCCAGCATACGCGCGAGGAAATTTTTCACAGACGCCCTTTCCGCGATAGTTGCGCAGCCGGTTTGGCAGCCCGAGTTTCTGTCCATCGACGAGATTGCGGAGGGAGTTGCCGGATTGCGTGGCGGCGACCGTGTGAGGCTGATAACCGAGCTGTACAAAGTCTATTCGCGATACCACGACGAGCCGTTCGACTCATTCTATTTCTGGGGCGAGGTACTGCTGAACGACTTCGATTCGATAGATAAGTACCTGATCGACGCGCAGATGCTGTTCGCGAACGTCGCCGACCTGAAGGCGATCGAGAACAATTTCGACTTCCTCACGGCCGAACAGCGGGAGGTGATCGCGCGCTTTTGGCGCAGTTTCGGCGAGGAGGCCGACTATTCGCAGGAGCAGCGGCGGTTTATGTCGATCTGGGACACGCTCGGCGATATATACCGCGACTACCGGCAGGTGCTTGCCGCCGGGGGGCTTGCCTATACCGGGATGGTTTATCGGCAGGCGGCTGAGCGTATCCGTGCGGGGCAGGCGCCGCAGGAGGAGCGGCGGAGGTACGTGATTGCGGGGTTCAACGCGCTTTCGGAATGCGAAAAGGTGCTGTTCGACCACCTTGCCGCGAATCACGACGTCGAGTTTTTTTGGGATTACGACCGCTATTACCTCGACGACGAGGCTCAGGAAGCGGGGCTTTTCCTGCGCGGGAATATGAAGCGTTTTCCGCAGTCGGCAGAGTTGCCGTACTCTTATAAAGGATTTTCGGATGCGAAAAATATCACGGTCGTCGCTGCGCTGTCGGACAGTTTGCAGTGCAAGTATGTGGCTGAATTTCTGGACGATGTGAGGCGGGCAGGCGGTGCGGCGACGGGCAAGGAAACGGCGGTGGTGCTCACTGACGAAAACCTGCTGATGCCTGTGCTATATGCGATCCCGACCGAGGTCGACAAGATAAACGTCACGATGGGCTATCCGCTGCGGCTCACCCTTGCCTACTCGTTCGTCGAGCGGCTCGTCATGCTCCGATCGCGCGTTAGGGTGCGCGACGGGGCGGTGTTGTTCTACCATGAGGACGTGCGCGGATTGCTCGACCATCCATATATGGCCGGAGGTCTTGCCGATATGACTGCTAAAGTCGCTGAGGCACAGCAGGTTTATGTCGACGTGTCGGCTTATGCGCCGGATGGGGTGGCGGCGGCTGTTTTCCGGACGGTGGGGGAGGGGTGGACAGACATTGCGGCGTGGCTGCGGGAGGTGATCCCGATGGTCGCGGCGGCATCAGCGTCGGATGAGGGCGATGTGGAACGGCGGCAGCGGCTGGAGTTTTTTAGCATCATATCGGAGAACCTCGACAAACTAGTAAATTCGCTCGATGGGTGCGGGATCGCACTCGCGCCGAGGACTTTCGCTTCGCTTTTGCGGCGCGTGCTGCAACAGGTAAGGGTACCATACGAGGGCGAACCGCTTCAGGGCGTGCAGGTTATGGGTATTCTCGAAACGCGCAACCTCGACTTCGAGAACGTGTTGTTGCTGTCGCTCAATGACGATACTTTTCCTGGAAATCGTGCCTCTTCGCCGTCGTTCATCCCTCATAATCTGCGGCTTGGCTATGGACTGCCCACGCCGCAGCACCACGAGGGGGTGTGGGCGTACTATTTTTACCGCCTCTTGCAGCGCGCCCGGAACGTCCATCTGGTCTACTCATCACGCAGCGACGAACGGAGCAGCGGCGAGCAGAGCCGGTATATTTATCAGTTGGAGTATGAGTCGCCTCACCGCATCGCACGCCGCGAACTTGCTGTTAGTGTGAATGTTGCGCCATGTAATCCACTGTCGATAGCGAAGGATGGGGATGTGATGTCGCGCTTCAGCGAGTTTTGCCGCGATGGTGGGCGCACGCTGTCGCCGACCTCGTTCTTCAATTATGTGCAGTGCCCATTGAAGTTCTATTTCCACTCTGTGGCGCGCCTGCGGACGGAGGAGGAGGTGAGCGAGGAGGTCGAGGCGCCGATGTTCGGGACGATACTCCACCGTGCGATGGAACTGCTCTATGCGCCTTTGGTCGGCGATCCGTATCCGGCGGCGCGAATTGCGGAACTGCGCGGTAGCGGGCAGGTGCAGTCGGCTGTCGACCGGGCGATCGGGGAGGAGTATTTCCGTGACCAGCATGTGCCGCCGGAGGATTATGCGGGGAATTTACTGTTGGTTAGAGATATAATCGTCAGGTATATAGATAGTTGTATATTGCCGTTCGATGCTGCTCAGCGTGATCTGGTTATTCAGGAACTTGAGAAAAAGATCACGGGGAAGTTCAGGTTCGTGCGTGCGGATGGCGGGGTAGGCGAGGTGTTTTTCGGAGGGGTGTGCGACAGGATCGACCGGCTTGCGGATGGCGCGATGCGTATCGTGGATTACAAAACCGGGCCGGATAAGTTGATTTTCAAAGATATAGAGTCGCTGTTCTCGCAGAGGCCCGCCGATCAGAACGCCGCGGCGCTGCAAACGATGATCTATGCGATGATGCTCAACCGCCACACGGGGCGCGACATTCAGCCCGCACTTTATTATGTGCGCGCGATGAACCGCCCCGGCTACTCTCCGTTGCTCGAAAACAAGGCGGCCGGGGCGGTCGTGTCATATATAAGGTATAAGGACGAATTCGAGGGGCGGCTCGCACAGGCGCTCTCCGAACTTTTCGACCCTGCGCGCCCATTCGATCAGTGCGCCGACAGCAAACTTTGCCGTTGGTGCGATTTTAACGAGATTTGTAAGAGGTAGGGGCGACGTTTTTACAATTCGGGTGATTCGCGCCGCATCCGTACATGTGGGATCCCGTCTTCGAGATAGGGGGCGCTGACGGTTTTGAAAAGGTGGGTCCTGTAGAAATTTTCGAGGTGGCGCTGGGCGGAGATGGTTATTGGGATCGGGCCGAAAAGACGGCTTGCGGCTGCGATGGCAAAGGACATGAGTTGGTGGCCGACGCCGTGCCACCGCACCGAAGTCGCCACGACCACGCGCCCGATCGAGCATTCGTCGAAGTAATCACCAGGGGCGAAAATCCGGGCATAGGCCACCAGTTCGCCATCCCTGCGTCCAAGTACGTGCCATGCTTTACGGTCTTTGCCATCGGTGTCGAGGTATACGCACTCCTGTTCGACCACGAAGATGGCGGCCCTCAGGGCGAGGAGGTCGTACAGTTCGTCGGTGGTCAGCTCTCCGAAATTCTTTAATTCCCAGTGGATTGTGTTCATATTTCGATCTCATTCAGCGGATTCCAGAATATTTTCCTCCAATTACTTATACGGTTGCCCGCGACTTCCACGCCCTCTGCTTCGAGGAGTTGCTGCATGCGTCCGGGGGCGCCGAAAGCCGCCTGGCCAGTGAGTATGCCGCCGCTGCCCACGACTCGGTGTGCCGGTATATCCTCCGAACCCGCCGCCATGATCCTGCCGACCATGCGCGAAAGGGTGGGGTGGCCGACGGCTTGTGCGATCGCCCCGTAACTTGTCGCCCGGCCGTGCGGGATCAGACGCACTATGTCCTTAACTGCTTCTGCGAAAGCGGCTTTGTCCATGATGGTCAAAGCCTACTGCGGAGTATCTCCCGGGCTACATCGCCCGTCACGTTGCCCACTTCTCCGTATTTCACACCCGTTTTGTTGAACCGTTCGGCGATCTCCTCGACGGTCTTTTCGCCGATGCCGACTTCCGAAAGCCGTGTGGCAAGCCTGAGGGAGCGAAAGAACTGCTCCGTATGTTCGATAGCGAGTTCTATGCGCTCGTCGTCGATGCCCTCTTTAAGACCGAAAACACGCTCGGCGTACTGCAAAAGTTTCGCCCGTTTCTGATCCATCAGCACGCGCATAACGCCCGGCAGTACGATGGCTAATGATGCGCCGTGAGTCAGGCCGTGCAGCGCGGTGAGTTCGTGGCCTATCATGTGGGTCGCCCAGTCCTGCGTGACGCCCATGCGGATCATGTCGTTGAGCGCCAGCGTCGCCGAGAGCATAAAGTCGGACATTAGGTCGTAATCGTGCTGGTTCTCACGGATCTTGGGCGCGATTTCGAGAACGGTAAGCAGTATCCCCTCGGCCCAGCGGTCCATCACGCGTGACTGTCCGGGTGTGGTGAGGTACTGCTCGATCACGTGTACGTAGATATCGGCAAGTCCAGCCGCGATCTGGTTGGCTGGGAGCGAATAGGTCGCCTCGGGGTCGAGGATCGAAAACTCGGGGTAGCGCGTGTAGAACGACACTTTTTCCTGCGTTTCGGCACGCGAGATCACGGCGCCGCTGTTCATCTCCGAACCCGTCGCAGGCAGGGTCATTACCGATGCGAACGGAATGCTCTTTTTTGCCGCCCGTTGTTCGACTATCTCCCATGCGTCGCCATCGTAGACTATCCCCGCGGCGATAAGTTTCGTGCCGTCCAACACCGACCCGCCGCCCACGGCCAACAGGAAATCGACGCCGTTCTCCTTGCCAAGCGCGATTGCCCGCCGCAGTGTCTCGACCGTCGGATTGGGTTCTATTCCCCAGAATTCTATGTATTTATGTCCTTTAAGGGCCGCTGTGACCTGGTCGTAAATGCCGTTCTTTTTTACACTTCCGCCGCCGAAAGTTATCATTAGTTTACAGTCTGGCGGGATAAGTCCGGCGAGTTTCGCGATCTGGCCCTTGCCGAAGACAAGTGTGGTGGGGTTATGGTAGATAAAGTTTTTCATGTGGGTAATTTTGGATAATTGTTTTTTGGCGGCGAGCGTCAGCGAGCTGCAATTGGCCCGCCGGCAGGCGGTCAAACGCCGAGAGACTGCAGCCACCCCGGCGGAGGTCTGCAATCCAACGCGCGATGCCCCTACACGACATCCGCTGGCTTCGGTCTGAGAACTAAGTCATTGACAACTATTTTTTCCACCGCTTGAGCTGCGGGAAGAACTTGCGCATCTCCTCGCGGGCCTCATCGCGCGTGTACTGTTTCCCGGAGTCCTTGTTGAACATGTCGAGGTATTCCAGATTGTGCTCGATCATCTCGTCCATCGTCACGTCTGCGGTGAATTTTCCGTCCTTATAACAATAGATGCAATATTCGTGGTTGGGGCTTCCGTCGGCGTGCGTGCCGTAGGTTTCAGGCGCAAGCGGCATTGCGCAGCTTTGGCAGATAAGTTGGTCTTTCATACAGTGTCAGTTTTTTTTATTCTTACAAATATATGATTTTTTGACTATATTTGTACAACGGCCAACGATGATCGGGATGAAAAAGGAAAAAATTGCCAACGGGAAAAGCGGGTTCGGGACGCTCCCGGTCTTCTTTACCTCCATATCGACGATCCTTGGGGCGATCCTTTTCCTTCGCCTGGGGTTTGCCACGGGGACGCTCGGCTTCTTCGGGGTGCTGGCCATCATCATTCTGGGCCACATGATCACGATACCCACCGCGTTGGCCATCTCAGAACTCGCCACTAACAAGCGTGTGGAGGGCGGCGGCGAGTATTTCATAATTTCACGCTCGTTCGGACTCAAGATCGGGTCGACGATCGGGGTCGCGCTGTTCCTTGCCCAGAGTATCAGCATCGCGTTCTATACCATTGCTTTCGCCGAGGCATTCCAGCCGCTTTTCGATTGGTTCGCCGGCAGGTATGGATGGGAACTGCCGCGACAGGTGATCAGTGTGCCGACGCTTCTTGCCTTGGCTTATGTTATGTTGCGCAAGGGCACGGGGTCGGGGCTGAAGATGCTTTATATCGTCGGCGGGTTGCTTTTTTTCGCGCTCCTGATGTTCTTTATGGGCAAGCCGCTGCCATCGATCGGCGGAGCGCCTTTACAGGTTACGGGCAATAATTTCTGGTTTATCAACAGCGATAATTTCTTTGTGATATTCGCGATATGTTTTCCCGCCTTTACGGGAATGACGGCCGGGGTGGGGCTGAGCGGCGATTTGCGCAATCCCGGGCGCTCGATACCGCTGGGAACGATGTTCGGGACGGTCACTGGGCTGATAGTTTATATATTGGTCGTGTGGAAACTTTCGGTGTCGGCATCGGCCGCGGAGCTTGTCGGCGACCAACTTATCATGTCGCGCATCGCACTTCTGGGTGCGGTCGTGGTGCCAATCGGACTTGCGGCGAGTACGCTCTCTTCGGCGCTTGGAGGAATGATGGTGGCCCCCAGGATATTGCAGGCGATCGCGGTGGACAGGACGTTCCCGTTCCGCAAGATCAATATTTTCCTCGCACGTGGCAAGGGGCGCAACCGCGAACCACAGCACGCCTCGGTGGTCTCGTTCGCCATTGCGCTGATATTCATCATTCTTGGCGACGTTGACTCGGTGGCGGGGATCATTTCGATGTTCTTCCTCATTACCTACGGCACGCTCTGCCTCAGTTCGTTCCTGAACCATTTCGGGTCGCCGCCGTCCTACCGTCCTCGTTTCCGGTCGCGGTGGTACCTCTCGTTGGCTGGGTTCCTGATGTCGGTGTGGGTGATGTTCATGATAAGCCCGCTGTACACGGTAATTTCGTATATACTCATAATCCTTATCTACCTTTTCGTCGAGCACACGAACAAGGATAAGAAAGGACTTGTGAATATAATTAAGGGTGCGCTATTACAGCTCAACCGCCGGTTGCAGGTCTATATGCAGAAGCACAGCGCGACGCTGGAGCAGGAGGAGTGGCGGCCCGCTGTGTTGTGCATCTCGCACCACTCGTTCGAGCGCGAGAAGGTGCTCGAACTGATGAAGTGGATCAGCCACCAGCACGGGTTCGGCACCTATTTCCACCTTATCGAGGGATATTTCAGCCGCCAGACCCACCTCGAGGCGCAGGAGATACAGGCGCGCCTGGTTGCGACGCAGATCGAGCGCGGGAGCACGCTCTATATCGACACGATGATCTCGCCGTCTTACACTTCGGCGATCGCGCAGGCTATCCAAGCGCCGTCGATCTCGGGAATGGAGAACAACATGGTGATGTTCGAGTACGACAAGCGAAGGCCCGAAGAACTGCACCGCATACTCGAAAATGTGAACCTCGTGCGGGCGGGCGATTTCGACGTGGGTATCTATGCGATCTCGGAGCGGCCGGTCGATCCGGCGAACGGTATACACGTGTGGGTGAACAATATAGACGATCTGAACACCAACTTCATGATCCTGTTGGGCTATATCATCCTCTCGCATCCCGACTGGCGCGACAGCCATATCAAAATATTCATTACCAGTCTGAAAGGCAATCTGGGCGAGATAAAAGACAAACTGCGCGAACGCATCGCGGCGGGCCGCCTGCCAATCACGATGAAAAATATCGAGATCGTCCCCGTGAGCGAGCACCAGCCTCTGGGCAGGGTGGTGGAGGGGAACTCGCGGCTTGCCGGACTGACGATATTCGGCTTCCCTGCCGAGATCATCCGCCACAATCCGGTGGCGTTCTTCGCGGAGTTTGACGGGCTGGGCGATGTGCTATTCGTCAACTCTATGCGAAAGAAGGAGATTACCTGATTTTTAACCCCACTTCCGGCATCAAAGTAGGCAGAAATTTCCTATCTTTATCGCTGTGAATCTTTCGATGAAAATACAGGCAGTGCTTGCCTGCCTACTGTGGGGTTCGGCGTTCGCGGGCGCGAAGATCGGGTTCGAGTATGCCGAGCCGATACTGCTGTCGGGGATACGGTTCACGCTTGCCGGACTGCTGTTGGTGCCGGTGATGATCGCCAAAAAAGTCGACCTGCGGGGTGCGCTGCGCCACTGGAAATTCATGCTGCTGTTCGCATTCGTGCAGACGTTCCTGCAATACGGGCTGTTTTTTATGGGCCTCGACAAGGTGCCTGCCGCCACTTCGGCAATAATTATCGGGGCGGGGCCGCTGTTCGTGGCGATCATGGCCCATCTCACGCTTGCCGACGACCGGATGACCCTGCGCAAGATCGCCGCGATCATTCTCGGACTTGCGGGCGTAGTTTTTATCAGCCTCGCCAACGGGAAGATGACATCTGAAGATCCGCACTTCTGGGGCGGAGTGGGGTTGCTGGTAATCAGTAATATCGTTGGAAGTTATACCAATATAATGGTTGTCAAGAAGAAAGAGTGCAACATCTCGCCTGTCGCTTTAACTTCGTTCGCGAACTTTACCGGCGGGCTAATGTTGCTCGCAACGTCGTTCATCGTCGAAAAGCCTGTTATCGAAGCCTATCCGCCAGAGTTTTACGCGGCGGTACTTTGGCTGGCATTCATACCCGCGGCCGCATTCTCTCTGTGGTATGGACTTCTGCAAAAACCGGGGGTCAAAGTGTCGGAGCTCAACGTATGGAAGTTTCTGGTGCCCGTCAGCGGATGCGTTCTGGCGTGGATGCTACTGCCCGACGAATCGCCCGACTTGGCATCGGTTGTCGGGATCGTGATAATCACCGCCGCGCTTCAACTACTTCAACTTCCCGACAGATATTTGCCGAAAATCATGCGTTCCAAATAAGCGGCGAGCGTAACGAGCCGCACTCTTGCGTCCGGCAGGTGGGCCGCGCGTGGAGCGCGGTGTGCGTTGGATGGGGTGACGTTAGTCGGCCCTTGCACTCCGGAGTACCCCAGGCGTAGGACTGCCGTCCAGCGTGCAGTGCCCTTTAACACAGTCCTCCGCTGGCTCCGGCCTGAGAACCTAAATTACAGCTATTCCTAAGCATGGAGTAAGAAGCCCGAAAACAACTTTATCAATCAGGAGATCTTTCGCTCTACGCTTCGAGATGACACTGCTAATCAATCACTAACCGTTAATCATTAACCACATATTTTGTACCGCCAGTCCTGAATTTTCACGGCAAAACTTTTTTATTCCCGGATATATCACTATCTTTGCAGGCCTTTTAATGAGGGCGTTGGATCGGGCGGCATGCTTAACCCGTTGGGGTTGAGTATGTTCGCCGTAAACAAGTATTAACTTAAATATTAGTCAAGTGGATTCATTAAGCTACAGGACACAGTCGCTCAACGCTGCGACCGTCGCCAAGGAATGGGTGATGATCGACGCGCAGGGCGAGGTGTTGGGACGTCTTTCCTCGCAGATCGCGAAGATCCTCCGCGGAAAGAACAAACCGGGCTTCACTCCACACGTCGACTGCGGTGACAACGTGATCGTTATCAACGCCGACAAAGTGAAGCTGACCGGTAATAAGCTGACCGACAAGGTCTATGTTCGTCACACGGG
>QMCD01001799.1_pt1 | contig 12564 bp, 9 predicted proteins | sample 1821841 | NCBI WGS metagenome assembly QMCD01 (sample SAMN01991225, study PRJNA193472) | Termite gut metagenome, whole genome shotgun sequencing project. | isolation source: worker | host: Macrotermes natalensis | reverse complement strand
TGAACTCCTCCATGCGGCGCGTAAGCTCCTCATTTTCATCGAATAGCTTGCGGATAGCCTGCAATACCGAAGGGTTGTTGACAAGCTGCTGAATCTCGCGCATGGATTGCTGCAAGTGGTTAACCAGATTTTCAGCTTCCACACCCGAAACAGCCTCTATACGACGCACACCGGCCGAAATCGCGCTCTCGGAAGTTATTTTGAACAGCCCAAGATTGCCGGTAGCCTCCACATGCGTCCCACCGCACAGCTCCACCGACGAGCCAAAACGCACCACACGCACGTCCGTACCGTATTTTTCGCCGAAAAGCATCATCGCCCCCATGCTTCGGGCCTCATCCATTGGACAATTACGATGTTCGACGAGCGGAAAATTTTCGCGGATACGACGGTTCACAATACGTTCGACGCGCATGAGTTCATCGTCGGTAACCTTCTGGAAATGAGAGAAGTCAAAACGCAAATTTTCCGCTGCGACCAATGATCCCTTCTGCTCCACATGCGTGCCCAAAACCTCGCGCAAAGCCTCATGCAGCAAGTGTGTAGCCGTGTGATTATTGGCCACCGCGGTACGATGATCGACGTTCACCGCAGCATGGAACGTCGCCGCCGGATCCGCAGGTAATTCACCGGTTATGTGCACTGTAAGATTGTTCTCCTTACGTGTATCCGAGATAGCGACGCGCTGTCCGTCAGCCTCGATATATCCGCTGTCGCCGACCTGCCCGCCGGAATTTCCATAGAACGGCGTGCGGTCAAACACCAATTGATAAAACGTCTTGCCCTTAGCCGAAACCTTGCGCCAGCGCGCTATGCGCACTTCGCTTTCGAGGGTGTCGTAGCCCACAAAATCGCTCTCGACGCCCGGCAGCAACTCCACCCAGTCATCCGTATCCACTGCGGCGGCGCTTCGCGAACGCTCTTTTTGTTGCTGGAGCTCAGCATTAAATTGCTTGAGATCAACACCTATACCTTGCTCACGCGCAATGAGTTCCGTAAGATCTATCGGAAATCCGTAAGTATCGTAAAGCGTAAACGCACTGCTGCCGTCGATACTCTCCTGTCCCGCCGCTTTGGCCCGCACTATTATACTGTCCAGCAGGCCGATACCCGTGGCAAGCGTGCGCAGGAACGAAGCCTCTTCCTCGCGGATAACTTTTTCGACAAGTTCCTTCTGGGCAGCAAGTTCCGGGAACTGCTCGCCCATCTGTCCTGCCAAAACACCCACCAAATTGCAGATAAACGGCTCGTTAAACCCAAGATAAGTGTAGCCATAGCGCACCGCGCGGCGCAGGATACGCCTTATGACATAGCCCGCCTTCACATTCGAAGGCAACTGCCCGTCGGCGATTGAAAAAGCAATGGCTCGCAGGTGGTCGGCAATCACGCGCATAGCCACATCGGCCTTTTCATAACGCCCGTATGCCTTGCCCGACATCGCCGCAAGTGCCTGTATAAGAGGCTGAAAAACGTCAGTATCGTAGTTACTCTGCTTGCCCTGAAGAATCATGCACAACCGCTCAAAGCCCATCCCCGTGTCCACACTATTGGACGGCAGCGGCTCCAGAGAACCGTTCGCCCGGCGGTTATATTGCATAAAAACGAGATTCCAAATCTCAATCACAAGCGGATTGTCGGCATTCACCAACGTGCGCCCATCCACCAGCGCACGCTCCTCATCGCTGCGCAAGTCGAAATGAATTTCGCTGCAAGGGCCACATGGCCCCGTTTCGCCCATCTCCCAGAAATTATCTTTTTTGTTGCCGTTCAGAATGCGCTCTTCAGGCAGAAAACGCATCCAATGCTCGAAAGCCTCCTCATCGCGCGAAACGCCATCCTCGGCGCTCCCCTCGAAAACAGTAGCGTAAATCCTGTCGACAGGCAGCCCAAATACGCCCACAAGCAGTTCCCAAGCCCACTCGATCGCCTCTTTCTTAAAATAATCGCCAAACGACCAATTGCCCAACATCTCGAACATCGTATGGTGATAGGTGTCGTGCCCAACCTCCTCCAAGTCGTTGTGCTTGCCCGATACGCGAAGGCACTTTTGCGAATCGGCCACGCGCGGCGCAATAGCGGGCGAGTTACCCAGAAAAGCATCCTTAAACTGGTTCATCCCCGCATTGGTAAACATCAGCGTGGGATCGTTCTTCACCACCATCGGTGCCGAGGCCACGATCACATGCTTCTTACTGCGGAAAAAATCGAGAAACGTGCGCCGTATAGTGTTGGAATCAAGGACACTATTCGAGTCGGGAACACAATTTGAATCAGCAGTAAAGTTCGAATCGGGAAAGTCGAGTTTTTTCATAATATATAATGTTTTCCAATCGTTTTATAGGTTGTAGCGGTTTTTATGCCGATGCCGCTGTAATAAGGTTGTAAAATTACACATTTTACTATAAATTTGCCTGTGCCCAGGCCGAAACTGCATAGATGGCGAAAAAAAAATACAGATTCAATCCCGAAACACTTACCTATGAGGTCATAGCCGCCCCATTTCGCTTGCGTTTCTACCGTATTCTGCGCAAACTTCTCATCGGTTTTATCCTCGCTTCGGTGGTGAATTTCGTCTTTTCCTACTTTTTTCAAACCCCTAAAATGTCGAAAATCGAGCGCGAGAACAGCGAGCTTGTGATGAAATACGACATCCTCAGGGATAAGATCGACGCCTCTACCCGAAAAATTTCCGAAATCCGGCAGCGCGACGCCAATGTTTACCGCATGCTTTTTGCAGCCGACACCATGGATATTCCGGGGGTTTACACGCCCTATCCCGAGTCGAAATACGAGGACGTGCGCCACGACAGGCTCTACGGCGGACTGATGGCCTCTACGTGGATGGATATCGACAGGCTTACAAGGCTGCTCTACCTCGAATCGCGCTCGCTCGACCAACTGCAAACCATGTCGATCGACAAGGAGAAGATGTCTCTCTCCGTGCCGGCAATCTGGCCCATCGACAAACGCAAACTCAAAGGGCGCATCGGTGCTTTCGGCGGCCGCAACCACCCTATTCTGGGGCGTTTTATCCCCCATAAGGGTATCGACCTCGGGGCAGACAGGGGGACGCCGGTCTATGCCACGGGCAACGGCATGGTGATCCAGGATCCCGACAGGGGAACTGGCTACGGACTGCAAGTGTTTATAGACCACGGCTTTGGATATAAGACCCGCTACGCCCACCTGAACGAAGTGGATGTGAACAGCGTTGAGTCGATCGCGGTGCTGAAGGGCGACGAGGCGGTGGCGCAGTACGGCGCGGAGGGCAGGAACGGCGTGGTGGTGATCACCACCAAAGCCGCGGCCAAAAAGGCGAACAGTGACGACAAGGTGGACGTGGGCTACGGCCGCGTGTCTCGCAGGTCGCGCTCCAGCTCGGTGAACGAGGTGGAGTACTCCGACAAGGCCCCGATGGCGATCGACCTGCGGGACTATATCCAGGGACGAGTGGTGGGTGTGCAGTTCGTGGATGGCAAGCCGGTGATCCGCGGCCGCAAGTCGGTGAATGGCGACAGCGAGGCTTTGGTGCTGATCGACGGCATGCCGACGAACAGCTTCGAGGAGGCGAACGAGCTGGTGGATCCGCGCAACATCGAGTCGGTGAACGTGGTCGGCCCGACCAACATTTATGGGTCGAGAGGGGCCAACGGCGCGATCCTGATCAAGACCAGAAAGAAATAGGTGGTGACGCGACCCGTCGAAAACGACGGCTTCACTGGCGGAGATCTACCTCCCTGTACACCACTTCTGCGCCCCACATCCCCCTGGGGCGCAGAACGACTTCGCTCCGCGAAGTCGAAATTACTTCAATTGACGGATGACCGATTGCGCGAGGTCGTCGGCAGCGTGTTTGTCGGCGGCCTCGCTGTATATGCGGATTATGGGTTCGGTGTTCGAGCGGCGCAGGTGAACCCACCCGTGTGCGAAGTCGATCTTCACACCGTCGACCGTGGAGATGTTTTGCACGCCCGCGCCGAGGGCGGACGGGTCGGAAAACAGTGTGTATACGCGCTCCAACAGGGCATCCACATCTGTCCCGGGCGCGAGGTCGACGCGGTTCTTGGATATGTAATAGTCCGGATAATCGGCGCGCAGACCGGTCATCGTTTTGCCCGACAGCGCCAGGTGTGACAGGAACAGCGCCACCCCCACCACCGCGTCGCGACCGTAATGCGAGGCAGGGTAGATCACTCCGCCGTTGCCTTCGCCGCCGATCGCGGCACCGACGCGCTTCATTTCCGCCACCACGTTCACCTCGCCGACGGCCGAGGCGAAGTAGCGGCCGCCGTGTCGTTCGGTCACGTCTTTCAGCGCGCGGGTCGAGCTGAGGTTCGACACCGTGTTTCGTGTGCGGGCGATGTTCGCGCCACCGCCAGTGCTCATGATGTCGCCCGCGCCGTCGACACGGCCCGTTCCGTCCACAGCGTCATCACAGCCCGCCCCCATGCGGCCGAGCACATAATCCGCCACGGCGACCAGCGTGTACTCCTCGCCGAACATCGTCCCGTCCTCGTTCACCAGCGCCAACCGGTCGACGTCCGGATCGACCACCACACCCAGATCGGCCTTATGGTCGACCACAGCCCGCGCCACATCGCCCAGATTCTCGGGCAGCGGCTCGGGATTGTGTGCAAACTCGCCCGTGGGTTCGCAGTTCAGCCTCACCACCTCGCACCCGAGCCTTTCGAGCAGCCGCGGGATCACAACTCCGCCCACCGAATTGACGGCATCGACCACGATTTTGAATTTCCGCGCCCTCACCGCCTCGGCGTCCACCAGCGGCAGCGCCAACACTTTCTCTATATGGGTGTCCGTAAAATCCACGCTCTTTACAACCCGTCCCAACTCATCGACCGAGGCGAAGGTCAGGCCGAAGCCGGCGGTGGGATGAACCGACGCCAAGCCGAGAGGCAAGTGAGCCTGCTCAACTTGTCCAAGGCGCGAAGGAGGAAGACCGAAGGTCAATTTCAACCCTCCGCGGGGCGCGGCCTCGGGCTGACGGTCTTGCTCGCAAGACCGAGTAGGCACAGAATAATCAAGACTTTCAACCATCGCCAAAATCTCAGCCCCCGCCGCGGCGTTTAGGAACTCGCCGTGCGAATCGAGCAGTTTGAGGGCGTTCCACTGGCGCGGGTTGTGGCTGGCAGTCAGCACTATACCGCCCGCCGCACCGTAATGCACCACGGCCATCTCCACCCCGGGCGTGGAGCACAGCCCCGCGTCCACAACGTCCACCCCGCAAGCCATCAGCGTGCCGGTAACTATATTTTGCACCATCTCGCCCGAGATCCGCGCGTCGCGCCCCACGACAACCCTGACCCTTCTTTCGGCTCCCCCTGTCGAGTTTGCACGCAAACTCGCATCGCACCCCTTCGGGGGCCGGGGGTGCGATGAATTATGCCTGGTGATAAAGGAAGCATACGCAGAGGTGAATTTGACGATATCGAGGGGGGTTAAATTGTCGCCCGGTGCGCCGCCTATCGTACCGCGAATTCCGGCTATGGATTTGATCAATGCCATAAAAACGAAATGATTTTTTATCTTTGCAAAAATACAAATTTTATGCGTACAATTCCTGCATCGGAACTTATTATCAACGCCGACGGTTCGGTGTTTCACTTGCATTTGCGGCCCGAGCAGTTGGCGGACACGGTTGTTTTGGTGGGCGATCCGTCGCGGGTGGACGCTGTGGCGGGGTATTTTGAGGAGCGTGAGTGCGTCGTCGAAAACCGTGAATTTAGGAGTATCACGGGGACTTACAAGGGGCGGCGGATGACGGTGGTGTCGCACGGGATCGGGACGGACAACATCGACATAGTCGTTACGGAGCTGGACGCGCTGGCGAATGTCGATTTTGCGACGCGGAGGGTGAAGCCACAATTTCGGCGGCTCACCATGTTGCGGTTGGGGACTTCGGGGGCGGTGCAGCCCGACCTGCGGATGGGCGATCTGGTTTTTGCCCGCACGTCGATCGGTTTCGACGGCCTGTTGGGGTTCTACGAGGGGCGTGATAGCGTATGTGATTTAGAGATGGAGAGGGCTTTTGTGGCCCACACGGGTTGGAGCGACAAGCTTGCGGCGCCCTATTTCGTGGATGCCGACAGGGAGTTGTGGGAATGTTTTAAGACCACGACCGTCGAAGGGATAACTATTTCCGCCCCGGGGTTTTACGGCCCGCAGGGACGCTGGGTGCGATTGAAGCCCGCCGACCCGCACCTGAACGAGAAGATAGAATCTTTTCGCTATCCGGCCGCGTGCAGTGCCGGTGCTGGTGCTGGTGGTATTGGTGGTATTGGTGGTGCGAGTAGTGCCGGTGTTATGGGCGGGACCGGCGACAGTGTGGACGGGACTATTGACGGGAGGAGCATCACCAACTTCGAGATGGAGAGCTCGGCGCTGGCGGGTTTGGGTGCGTTGATGGGTCATCGAGCGGCGACCATTTGCGTGATCATTGCCCAGCGCGTGGCCCACGACGCCACGTCGGATTACCGTCCGTTTGTTGAAAAAATGATCACAACCGCGCTCGACGGCTTGGTGCAGTTGTGATAAAAGTTGTATATTTGTGCCCAACTATAAATTTGCGGATAAAATATGAAGTTTACTGTATCCAGCTCGGCCTTGTTGTCGTTGCTTTCGACGACGGGCAAGATCATCAGTTCGAAGAATACGTTGCCTATTCTGGATTATTTTTTGCTCGAACTATCCGACGGGCAGTTGAAGGCTACGGCGAGTGACCTTGAGACTACGTTTGTGGGGTCTATTAAGGTCGATGGTGTTGAGAAAGAGGGGTTGATCGCCGCGCCGGCCAAGTTGATGCTCGACTCGCTGAAGGAGTTTGCCGACCAGCCGATCACTATCGAGACCAATGACAGCACGTGGGAGATCAAGATCACGTGGAAGAGCGGCGAGGCGACTCTGCCGGGCACTTCGGGTGGGAGCTATCCGGCGGTGCAGGTGTTGGGGGACGACAAGAATGTGTTGACGTTGGATGCCGACGTGTTGGAGGCCGGGATCGGGAAGACGATTTTTGCGACGGCGGACGACGAGCTGCGGCCGGTGATGAACGGGGTGTATATTAGTGTGGAGGCTGATAAGATCACGTTTGTGGCCACGGATGCGCATAAGTTGGTGCGTTATTCGGCGGCTGTGAACGGAGGGACGACGGCGAGTTTCATACTTCCGAAGAAGCCGGCTAATCTGTTGAAGAACGCTTTGGCGCGCGAGAGCGGGGATATTACGGTGGAGTTCGACACGAAGAACGCACTGTTCAATATCGGGGCTTACACTATGGTGTGTCGGTTGATCGAGGGCAACTATCCGAATTATAACGCTGTGATTCCTGCTGCTAATCCGAATAGGGTTATTGTGGACAGGGTGGAGTTGCTGAATGGGATCAAGAGGGTGGCGGTGTGCTCGAATCAGGCGACGAACCTTATTAAGCTGGAGATCAGGGCGAATCGCATCGACCTGTTGGCGCAGGATTTGGACTATTCGGTGTCGGCTCGCGAGAGCGTGGCCACGGCTTATGATGGCGCCGACATTACCATTGGGTTCAAGTCCACTTTTTTGGTGGAGATATTGAGTGGGATCGAGACGCCGAGTGTGGTGATGGAGCTGGCCGACTCGACGAGGGCAGGTGTCTTTAAGCCTGTGGGCGATGAGTCCACGCCTGATCTGCTCATGTTGTTGATGCCGATGATGATTAATGCGTAATTTACAACCTACTCTTCGGAACGCCGAGCCCCTTGTGGGCGAAAGTGTTCCGAAGAGTCTTATTTTATATGAAATTAAATCTTAAGAATCCGATAATTTTTCTCGACCTGGAGACGACGGGGATCGACACCTCGCGCGACCGGATCGTGGAGATTTCACTCGTCAAAGTACTGCCGGGCGGTGAGCGGCAAATCAAGACGCGGCGGGTCAATCCCGAGATGCACATTCCCGAGGCGGCGACGGCGATTCACGGGATCACCGATGAGGATGTGGCCGCGGAACCTACTTTCAGGGCTATTGCGAAATCTTTGGCGGCGTTTATGGAGGGGTGCGATCTGGCGGGGTTCAATTCCAACAGGTTTGATATACCGTTGTTGGTTGAGGAGTTTTTACGCGTTGGGGTGGATGTCGATTTCAAGCGGCGCAAGTTTGTGGATGTTCAGAATATCTTCCACATGAAGGAGCGCCGGACATTGGAGGCTGCGTATAAGTTTTATTGTGATAAGGAACTGGATGATGCGCATTCGGCTGAGGCGGACACTTTGGCAACGCTCGAAGTGTTGGAGGGGCAGTTGGACAGGTACCCCGACCTGGAGAATGATGTGGCTTTTTTGGCTGACTTCTCGGCGCGGGACCAGAGTGTCGATTATGCCGGCCGGGTGGTGTATGATGACAGTGGTGTAGAGGTTTTTAGTTTTGGCAAGCACAAGGGAAAGGCTGTGAGTGAGGTGTTTGTAAAAGAACCGAGCTACTACACCTGGATGATGGACGGCGATTTTCCGGCATATACAAAGAAAGTTATTACCGAGATACGGTTGCGCTCCAAGTGATCGATTATGAATTCCTGTTTAACAGCCACCTGTCGGTTATATAGCCGTCGCCACACAAGTCTCTCCTCGGGACGGGCGACGCGAGTCGTCATGCGGCTCGGGGCTGTGTTGTTTTTCACTTTTCCCTTTTCATTTTTCACTGCCGAAGGCCAGCTCTTTCCGTCGATGAGGGGTGGTGATACGCGCGGGGCTGTGGGGAGGGATGTGAGGGAGGCTGCTGTTGAGGGAAGGGGTGAACGTGGAGCTGTGGAGGGGGATATGCGTGGGACTGCTACTCCCTCTGTTTCTGCTTTTACTCCCGCCGGGGAGATTCCGCGAATTGCGCTCATGCTGCCATTGGGGGGCGCGCAGGGGGCTGTTGGGGGGAATGATTTTACGGAGTTGTATCGGGGGGTGTTGTTGGGGTTGGAGGACTTGAAGAGTCGGGGGGCGTCGTTGGATGTCGTGGTTTACGACACTGCCGGGTCGTCCGAAAGGGTGTTTAATATTGTTATTGCGCCGGAATTCCTGGCTACCGATCTGATCATCGGGCCGGTGTATGAGCGCGAGATGGGACCGGCGGTGCAGTTCGCCGAGCTGATGACCATCCCTATCGTGTCGCCCCTGGCCGCGGTGCACGAACTGGACAGCCGGTTTCTCTACCAGATGGCGCCCGATCCGGAGGCTAAATATGACAAACTGGAGGGTATTTGGGGGCGTGCTATTGGCGGTGCTGTGCCTGTGGCCGATATTTTTGCTTCCACGGCTGATGTTATGCCTGTGAATGGTGGGCGGGATTTATCCACACCTGTGACCGGCCGGCGGAATGTGATCCTGGTGTCGAGTGCCACGGGGAACGACGCCGAATTCGAGCGCGAAATGGAGGTCGAGTTGCAGGGGGTTGTGTGTAAGTCTTTTACGATTGGGGATGAGGTTGGGGTTGCTCGCGGGGTGACGGGTGAAAAGCTGCTCGGATCGGCGGGCGACATTGCCTCGCTTGTGGACTGGGATGCGGAGAACATTTTCGTGGTTTTGGGCGAGGGCGAGTTGGCTGTCCAGCGGGCGTTGGCGACGATCAGCTCATCCTATGCGAACGCCTCGGCGCGGTTGGGTCGTAGGGCCGACATCAAAGTGTTGGGTTCGTCGCGCTGGGTACAGTACGGAGGTGTGGACCGCAATCTGTTTTTCCGCCTCGGGGTGAGGTTTGTCACGTCCTATTATATAGACCGGTCGAACGAGCGGGTGCGGCGGTTCGAGGAGCGGTTTCTGGCGGCGTACGGCGAGTTACCCACGCGCTCCGCCTTCCGGGGCTACGACGCTGTGGTGATGTTCGGGGGGGCGCTTTATGGAGGCGACAAGGGGCCGCCGTTGCAGGTGGAGTACAGATTCGAGCAGCCGGAGGGGCTGTTGCGGCACGTGAACAGGGAGTGGACCATGGTGGAATTTACACCTGATTTCAATGTTATCGTTAAATAATAATCTCTGAAAATCGTTATGAAGAAAATTTTTGTAGCCGCTTTTGTGGCTGTTTTGCTGTTGTGTGGTGTTACGGCCGGTGAGGCGCAGATCAGGATTGGCGGGAGAGCTATCGATGTGAAGAAGGCTGTCGGTGCGGCGGGGAACGCCGCGAAGGCCATTACGTTGTCGGACGAGGATGTGGCCGAGATGTGTCGCGAGTCGGTGGAGTGGATGGATGCCAATAATCCCATTGCGGGACCCGAAACGGAGTATGGTGCGAGGTTGGAGCGTCTGACGGCGAACCTGAAGGAGGTCAATGGTTTGCCGCTGAACTTCAAGGTCTATCACGTTGTCGACGTGAACGCGTTCGCTGCTGGCGACGGGAGTATCCGGGTGTTCAGTGCGTTGATGGACGAGATGGACGACGACGAGCTGATGGCCATTATCGGCCACGAGATCGGCCACATTGCGGGTCACGATGTGCGCGACGCAATGAAAACAGCTTATATGGCTGCGGCGGCCAGAGGTGCTATCAGTGCCACCAATGGTAAATTGGCCAAGCTGACCGATTCTCAGTTGGGAGACATTGCGATGGCGCTGACCGATTCGCAATTCTCTCAGAAGCAGGAGTTTGCGGCCGACGAGTATGGAATGAAGGTGTGTATGGAGAACGGATTCAGCCCGTACGGCATGGCACAGTCGCTGGAGAAGCTGGTGGGTATGTCGAGCGGCGCCAAGGCTTCGGCGGTGCAGAAGATGTTCTCGTCGCACCCCGACAGCGCCAATCGCGCCAAGCGGGTGCGGGAGATGGCCGATGCGCTTGCCAATTAGTGTGCAGTTCTATATTTCGTTGCTATTGATCCTGTTTCAGATAATGAGTATCTATTGACTATTTTTCTACAGGATGACAATACTGTCGATCATTTGTTTATACCTTATATTTTCACTGAAAAATAATATTAGGTTATTCTTTTTCATATTTTGTTACTCTCAATTTCAATGGTTCCCGGAAATCATCTAAAATTTCGATTTTAAAACCGTTCCACTCTTTTGTGCCATTATTTTCTATAATTCCTCTGTTGTTAACATATTTAAATTCAATGCTTCCTTTGTCTTTTCCATCGGATACCCTAAACATGTGCCTTATGTCATAGCCTGTGTAGTTATGGTCAGGACTAATTAAATTTCCACTACTGCCGAATTCATAAGTAATCACAAAATCTTCGATAATAATGCTGTCTTCAATCTTTAGGTCAGTGACAAATTCGTCTCCGTATTTTAATGTGTTGATGAGTAAATCTACTCCGTCGTCACGGATATCAAGGTCGAAGAGATATTTTCCGATCGCTTTTGGATAATTGTTACGGAGCTGGTCGTCGTTCTCTTCATAATAGCCGAGGAATGTTGTATACTCTTTTGCCTGATCTATAACTTTCATCTCCAACTGTAAAGAAAGATTCCGTCCATCCCAAGGTTCGGAGCGGATAAACAGATTGACCGGATCTATTGTTATGTCATCAATCCTGACGGATGGATTGTTGTTATATCCTTGTTGTAACGGTATTCTCATATTAGTTTGTGCAGTAATACCCCCTTGTGATATAGTAGACATAAATAATAGGAATGTGATATAAATTATGATTTTCATTATTCTGAATATATGTTGTTACTTATACAGTAAAAATATACAAAGTTGTTTCCCCATATCAGGAAGTTGTTTAGCCCATTGTTTGACCGAAAGTGTTTTGATATATTCATCCTCACATGTTATATTCATGGCAATACATAGTTTTGTGGAGGGAGCACAATGTTTAATAATGTCTTCTACCAGTTTCTGGTTTCGATAAGGAGTTTCTATAAATATCTGGGTCTGATGCTCGTGATGAATCAGGTTCTCCAGTTGTTTGATTTTCTTTATCCTATCAGAACCATCAACAGGCAGATATCCCTGAAATGCAAAGCTCTGCCCGTTAAAACCGGATGCCATCAAAGAAAGGAGGATAGACGAAGGTCCTACTAGGGGGACTACTTTATAGTTCTTGCGTTGAGCTATTGCTACAATGTCACTTCCCGGATCAGCTATGGCAGGACAGCCGGCTTCGGAGATGATGCCTATATGAAAACCGTTCGTCATCGGCTGAAGGTAATTTTCAATCTGCTCGGGTTTTGTATGCTTATTCAGTTCATAGAATGTCAGTTCATCTATATTAATGTTACTATCTACTTTTTTCAAAAACCGGCGTGCAGAACGGATATTTTCAACAATAAAGTATTTTATCTGTAGGATTATTTCTTTATTGTAAATTGGCAATACTTGCTCAATGGAAGTTTCACCTAGTGTAACGGGAATAAGATATAGAGAGGCTTGCATTAGTCTTTTCTTTTATATAAGTAATAGGTTTTTGTCTCATGTTCTACATACCTGTCTATTATAGTATAATTATCGTTGAGAGCAGGGAGGTTGTGGAAATAGTCGAAATTGAATGAAAACTCAGACAGTATAATGAACTGAACTTGTTTGTTCTCAATATATTTAGTTTGTTCATCCCGCATCTCAGGATAGATAGAGTGGGGGAGGTTA
>QMCD01002116.1_pt1 | contig 12566 bp, 12 predicted proteins | sample 1821841 | NCBI WGS metagenome assembly QMCD01 (sample SAMN01991225, study PRJNA193472) | Termite gut metagenome, whole genome shotgun sequencing project. | isolation source: worker | host: Macrotermes natalensis | reverse complement strand
GCGCATTGGTCGGCGGTGCTGCGGGTGGCGCCGCTGGTGCCGCCATCGGCGAACACATGGACAACAACGTACTCGACAACTACGAGTGCCGAGACTGCGGCCACGTCTTCGGCAAGCGGCACATCAACCAAGACGATCCCGCCTGATCCGATTTTTCCCTACCAAACAATAGATGCCGCCAGCCCCGAGAGGCTGGCGGCATTTTGTTCTCTGCAATCCTCACATTCATAAGGAGCAAACATGCACCTCGTACAAACAATGGCCTATGTCGGCCAGGAACCCTGGCATGGCCTGGGCAATCAACTTTCTCTCCACCAACCCCTTGAGGTCTGGGCGCGTGAGGCCGGTATGGACTGGCATATCGAAACCGCCGATGTGCGCTATGTCGCCAGTAGCGACGGTCTGGGGGCCATTCACGCCTTCTCTGACCAGAAAGTGCTGTATCGCTCGGACAGCAAAACGCCTCTGTCCGTCGTTTCCCGGCGTTTTCAGATCGTACAGCCGCGTGATGTGCTGGAGTTTTACCGCGATCTGACGGAAGCCGGCGGCTACGAGCTGGAGACGGCAGGCGTACTCAAGGAAGGCTGCAAGTTCTGGGCGTTGGCCAAAACCGGCCAAAGCGCTTGTCTCAAGGGCCGCGATCGGGTCAATGGCTACCTGTTACTGGCGACGGCCTGCGATGGTACCTTGGCGACAACCGCACAATTCACCTCGGTGCGCGTCGTGTGCAACAACACCCTGGCAATTGCCCTGGGCGACAACTCCGGTTGCGTGAAGGTCGGCCATCGGAGCCAATTCGACGCGCAAGTGGTGAAACGGCAGCTTGGCATCGCTATTTCGTCCTGGGACGGGTTCATGGCGAGAGTAAAAGCGCTGGCCGAATGCAAGGTCAAGGACCGTGAAGTGGAAGCATTCTTCAAACGAGTGCTGACCTACCCCATAGCGACACTGGGCGACAGTAGCGCCATCGCCATCAACGAGCGTGCCGTCAAGGCCGTTCATGCTCTGTATTCCGGCCAAGGCAAGGGATCGGATATGGCTTCGGCATCTGGCACGGCCTGGGGTCTGGTCAATGGCGTCACTGAATTTGTCGATCATCACCGCCGCGCCCGCAGCAACGATCACCGCCTGGACGCGGCCTGGTTTGGCGCAGGAGCAGCATTAAAGCAGAAGGCATGGGATGAAGCCTTGAAGCTGGTGGCGTGAATCGAAATCACGAATGACATCAACACCAAAACAGCCCCGGTAGCCGAAAGCTACTGGGGCTATTCATTTTGGAGGTCGTTCCGGATCTGCACTCGATGGGACACGCGCCCTGCACTGCGTATCGTGGATACGCGCACCATCAAACGCGCCGACTGGCTGGAAGTCCGCAAGCAAGGCATCGGCGGATCGGACGCCGCCGCCGCTGTTGGCCTGTCACCGTACAAATCCCAATTGGAACTGTGGCTGGAAAAAACCGGGCGCGATGGCGGGCTGAAGAAACCCGATCCGACCGACACCACGGAACCCGTCTATTGGGGAAACCTGCTGGAACCCATAGTCGCGGCATCCTATACGCAACAAACCGGGCGCAGGGTACGCAAGCTCAACGCCGTCCTGCAACACCCGCAGTTTCCTTTCATGCTCGCCAACCTGGATCGGGAAGTCATCGGCGATCCGGGCGTACAAATTCTGGAATGCAAAACTGCCGGCGAGTTCGGTGCCCGGCTCTGGCGGGAAGGCGTACCCGAACACGTCCAGTTGCAGGTACAGCATCAACTCGCCGTCACCGGCAAGGAGGCCGCGGATGTCGCCGTTCTGATCTGCGGCCAAAAGCTGGAAGTCCACCGCATCAAACGCGACGGCGATCTGATTTCCCGGCTCATCACGCTGGAAGCGACATTCTGGGAACACGTCGAAAGCGACACAGCGCCACCGGCGGACGGCTCGGACTCGGCGGATCGGGCCTTGCGCTGCCTGTATCCGGGTAACGCCACCACGGTCGATTTTTCCGATGACCGGCGCTTGTCGTCCACCTTCGCCGATCTAGTTTCGCTACGCGCTGCCATCGAAGCGTGTGAGAAGCAGGCCGAGCAGATGAAGCAGACCTTGATACAGGCCATGGGCGATGCGTCGGTCGCGCAATTCGAGACGGGCCGAATCAGCTTCAAACGCAGTAAGGACGGCAACGCCGTGGATGTTGCACGGCTCCTGAGCGATCACCCGGAACTGACAATCCGGTATGCCGTTAGCAAACCCGGTTCGCGGCGGTTTCGCGTCCTGACGTAGTTCCGAAATTTCCCATTCCCTATCTTTACAAGGAGCCAACATGCTCAAAGGCTTGGCATTGACGCCGCCCATCATCGGGCGAATTTCCATTGGCCGTGTCGTTGAAAAGAACGGTAAGCGCCTGCCCGAGAAGGACGATCAATTCACCATCACGACCCAGGTACAAAACCGTGACGGATGGATACTGCATCCCCACGACGAGAAATTCCGCAAGCTCAACGAAGGCGGCAAGCTGCGTTCCATTCCTGTCCGGCTATTGTTCAATGATCCTGACCTGAACCTGCGGGCACAGTACACCCTGTTCGATCGAGAACAGGGGCGGCCCGTCTGTGCCGGCAACGGCGAGACATGCCGCCGCGCGATCGACAACGGCATCGAGACCTTGCCGTGTCCTTCACCGGACGGTTGCGAATCCGGCGTCAAGGTATGTAAGCCCTATGGCCGCTTGAACGTTCTGATCGGTGACGATGACTCCTTGGGTACATTCATTTTCCGTACCACGTCGTTCAACTCCATTCGCACCTTGGCGGCGCGCATGTGCTACTTTCAAGCGGTATCCGGCGGGCTATTGGCCGCGATGCCATTGGAGTTGAGGCTACGCGGCAAATCGACCACGCAAAGCCATCGTTCGGCGATCTACTACGTCGATCTGGTTGTGCAAAGCGGCATGAGCCTGGAAGATGCCATCGCTCAAGCGCGTGATACCGATTCACGGCGCAAGGCAACGGGCTTCGATCAAGCGGCATTGGATGAGTCGGCGCGACAAGGCTTTGCCAACGGCGCGTTTGAGGAATCCTGGGAAGATGCCCCCGCTGTAGTGGAGGAGTTCTACCCCGATCCGCATGACGACGATTCCGGCGATGACCGCAACGGCGGTGCCAGCAGCAGCGCCAATAGCCGCAGCCTGATGGATAAGCTCAAGGCCAAAGCAAACGAGCAGGCAGCATGAGCTAGGCGCCTGTGTTGCAGGCGCGCCCCACTTCTCCTGAATCAACGTCTGCTGTCCGCCTATGATCTGCCGACTGGCAAGACGATCTGGATTCTGACCGAAGCGGATCGTTCCACCACCGCGTTGCTGCTGCGAGACGCATCGGGATCAGCGGCGTAACAGGCCGGAAGCCAACCGCTCCACGATATCCAGCACCATGGCCTGATCGGGTTGCTCAGTTGTGGCAATACGTGCGTCAGCAGATAGCACGCCTGTTCGTCGGTGCTGATGCTCGGTGCGCGCATCAAGTCCAGCACGCCACATTCCAGCACCCCGGCAATCTCTTCCAGGCGCGTCACGGTCGGGGGAACGACACCCCGTTCGATGCGCGACAACGCTTCATTTCCGATCCCCAAGCGTTCCGAAAGCTGTTCCTGCGTCAAGTCTCTCGCTAAACGGCGCTTGGCGATCGCTTGGCCAACGATGGCTGCTAGCCGGCCAACATCTTCTTTCGGCATGTGCCCTCCAAATCAGGGGAGAAGTGGTTGGGCATTCAAAATGCTTGTATGAAGGGCGCCAAAAGTCGTGTTAGCCTACCTATAACGATGGAATATGCTGGGCAATAGCAAGGCAGCCGAGTCCGCCACGATGACACAGCCTGTCGTGGTTACCCGTTAAGGTGCAAGTAACAAACTAAATACAACCACTTCTGCTCTATGACACAGACCGGACACGATCTACTCGCTTGGCGGCTCGCCGCCATCTTGCAAAAGCTCAACCAGGGCGAGCGCCTCGATCCCGACGAACTTGCCACCGAGTTCAACGTACACAAGCGCACAATCCAGCGCGACTTGTTGGAGCGATTCGCTTTCCTCCCCCTGGAAAGAGAAGATGGTCGCTTCGTGCTCGACCAGGCGTACCTGGGACGAATCACGGTCAACGACATCGCCCGGTTTGCGGGTCTGGCGGGCTTGATTGGCTTATTCCCCGCCTTGGACACCCAATTCATTCGGGAACTGTTCGATAGTCGGCTGCAAGACACGCTGCGCATCCATGGTGGAAGCTATGAGGACATCCGCAGCCGGCGCAACGATTTTCGTGCGTTGCAAGAAGCCATCAGCGCGCACAAACAGGTCAGTTTCAACTACCGCAGCCAAAGCGGAGAAACCAAGCGCGTCCATGTCGCCCCGTATCGCCTCGTCAACCACACCGGCATTTGGTATCTGGCCGCGACCAATGACGGAAAGGTGAAGACCTACGCTTTCAGCAGAATTGGCATGCCCACGACTCAGGACGAAACCTTTACTTCAGACCCTGACATCAAGGCCATGCTGGATGGCGACGACAGCGTTTGGTTCTCGGAAAACAAGGTCGAAATCATCTTGTCCGTAGACCCCTCGGTGGCTCCCTACTTTCGCCGCCGCAAGCTGATTGCCCAGCAAATCATCGTCAAGGAACTTCAAAACGGCGGTCTGATCGTCTCTGGCAAATTCGCCCATCCGAACCAGATATTGCCCATCGTGCGGTATTGGATTCCCCATGTACGGATCATCAGCCCGGAAGACTGGCAGACCGAGATGGAGCGGGAATTGCAAACCTACCTGAATGCGTAGGCGCGGCACATGACCATCATTCTTCCACTCCTCCTCCTCGGTGTCTTGCTCGCCGGGGTATTCCTGACCATCGTGGTCGGCAGGCTGGCCATCATTGCCAGTGTGGGCGTGTTGTTCTGCGTGAGTGCTCTGGCCTTTGGTATCGGAGCGGCTGCCTTCTTCCTGCTGTTTCAGTTTTTTGGCGCCGAATACGCCGCCTTGTCCCTGGTGCTGTCCATCGTGCTGGGTCTGGTGGTTGCCGTTTTCTTGGTAAGCGCATCGCCTGCGAAATCGGTAGCGCCTCGCGCGGATTACGGAACTGTTTAGAAAGGACGAACGATCATGCCCATTAAGCCAAGCCCCATACGTTACAAATGTCCAAAGTGCGGTTGGTCCAAGGTGTTTGCACCGAAGTCGGATGCGCTGGTCGAAATGCCGCCGGAGGTTTGCGGGAAATGCGGCAGCACTGACATCACAAGTAGCCCAGCAAGTCTATTTGACACGGCGTTTTCAAATGTCACAGCAATATTCCGCAAAAACGGGAATTGCTAAAAACGGCCCATATTGCCTTAAACAACCCAAGGAAAATCAACATGCATAAAGTCAATATTGACACGCTACGTGACGAAGCCAAACGCCAGTTGCAACTGCTCAAGGAGTTGCTGCAAAAAGCCTGGCAAAAGGGGCTAGTGGAAGAACCCGCCAAAAACGAGCAGAACCGCGCCACCTTTGATACTGAATCGCTGCCCAAGGTACTCGAAATTCTGGACGGTGAAAGCCATAAACTCGAACATCTGGATATGGTGCTCGCCGTGGTCGGCACTATGAAAGCTGGAAAATCCACCAGCATCAATGCCATCGTCGGCGCCGAGGTGCTGCCTAACCGCAACCGCCCCATGACGGCGCTGCCCACACTCATCCGGCACTCACCCGGCGTTTTGCAACCGACGCTGGTATTCGAGAAGGTAGGGCCGCTTAATGAATCGTTGGCAAAGCTGGCACAGATCATCAAGAACAAGTCAGCCAATTCGGAAATTCTCGCTGAACTGCAATGTGATGCGGATATGGCCGAATTGCTGACGTTGATAGCACAGCAGAAGCCGTTCGCGTCCCGGCACGAGGGCGAAGAAAAAATCTTTCATTTTCTCAAGAGTCTGAACGACTTGGTTCGGCTGTGTTCAGCCTTGGATGTCGAATTTCCATTTGCTGCTTATGCCAAAGTGGATGCCATGCCTGTCATTGAAGTGGAATTTTCTCATCTGAAAAACATGTCTGCGACCCAGGGGCGATTGTCCCTGCTGGACACACCCGGCCCCAACGAATCCGGACAACAGCATTTACGCCATATGCTCAAAGATCAGTTGAAAAAGGCATCTGCCGTGCTGGCTGTTCTTGATTACACCCAACTGAAATCCGATGCAGATGCACAAGTGCGCGAATATCTGATAGAAATTTCTGATACCACCAAGGGCCGGATGTATACGCTGGTCAACAAATTTGATCAGAAAGACCGCAACAGCGACGACGAGGCGACCGTCAAGCAATATGTGGCGCAAACCCTGATGAAAGACACCATCGCCAGAGACAGTGTATTCCCGGTATCCTCCTTGCGCGGTTATTTGGCCAGCCGTGCCCGCAATGAGATTCAGCGTCATGGAAACCTGCCTGCGCATGATGAGCCCTGGGTGAAGGATTTTGGCAGCATTGCCCTGGGCGAACTATGGGATACCGAAGCCGCCGTGGACACAGCCTTAGTGCAAAGGGCGGCGGATGGGCTGTGGAAAAAATCCGGTTTCGCCCCTCCCCTGGAGCAAGTGATTGGCGAGGCTCATCGGAACGCCGCCCTTGAAGCTCTGCGCTCCGCAACATCCAAACTGGATCGTATTGCCAGAGACACAGGGGATTTTTTCAAGGCCAATGTGGGAGCGTTCAAGAAAAGCGTGGCCAATCTTCAGAAAAATATCGACGACCTCAGCCAGGACATTGAAAATATTAACCAGGTTGAAGAGGTAACCGGGAAGGCGCTGAAAGACTCTCTGAAAGGCATGCAGGACAAGGTTGAAAATGCCGCTAAAGAAGTCCGCAAAAATATTCAAGATACGTTGCGTGCCTATTTCAAGGAAGGCAAGAGGATCGAGGCTGACAATCAATCAAGAAAACCCATTGAGCAAAAACCTCGAAGAAAGAAAGAGGCGACAAAACTGCCATTTGGACTGGAAAAAATACTTACTCCTGGAAATCGTTTGAAGAAAGCTGAATCAGAGGATGCCTCACAGGATTTCGACCCCAATAGCCCAATCATCAAATTTGATGACAAATCAGAAGCCAATGATTTTAGAAACAAGATAGAAATATCTGTTCGCAATGTCATGTATAAGGCGGAGAGCAGCATTAAATCCTGCATTCAGGATAGCATCGACAATTTTTCAACTGAAGTAGCCCAGCTTTGCGCTAGCTCACTGGAGAAAATCAAGAAATCCGTACAAAAAAATCTTGATGGATTCAACATTGAAATTCATCTCCCCAATGCGCGGTCCATTTCACTGGATACCTCGGTTTCCAATATTCTTGAGGATGCCATTGAAGATAAAACGAGACGAGTTACAAAGCACAGGAGAAAATCTGGGGTTTGGGGCACTATATGCGGGTGGTTTAATACTAGCGATTGGGGATGGGAGTCTTACGAAGTCAACGAGGAATACTATCAAGTTGATATTAATAGAATTGGGGCATCATCAAATGAAGGCGTAAAAACCCTTTTTGACTCCGCAGATACGGCTTTGAGCAGTGAGATTTATCCGCAATTGCAGCATGGTGTAGACGAATTTTTTGGCGCCTTCCGGGAAAAGGTGGAACATGTGCGCGGCGACCTCATGACCGGTATAAAAAGGCACGAACTCGACCAAAATCAAAAAGCTGCAATCTTGGAGGACTCCAAACAAATGGCCGGCGAGGCGTCCGACTTGGGAAAAGATTGCGCTGCGCTGAATGATTCCGCTGAGATGTTGCGCCGTGAAGAGGGGATTTCTCTGGCACTAGAAGAAAGACCGGCATGAGCAGCGAAGTCACCCCCATCACGCTGGATTCCGAGCTTTGTCAAACCCTGAGATGCCTGCCAGAGAAATTCGTGGTGGATTTTGCCAATGGAATTGATGTGACACGTGACCATTTGCGTGTGCAGTGCGAGCGCACTAGCTTTTTTTCGCGGCTGTATGACGGCTTTACCGGCCAGGGCGCACGACGACAAGCGCAAATCAATGCCAGTCTAGCCGATGGCGTGGAGGCGTCGCTGAAATGGCTGTGCGAGTTGAGCGAATCGCTGGCACATAGCAACTTGGCAATTACGCAGGTCAATGATCGGGTAACAACACTCACGAACAATATGGCCCAGTTGGCGCACTATAGCGCCGATACGCGCGAGCAATTACGGATGCTGGCTGATCGGCTGGATGCCCGCATGCAGGGCATGGCACAGGAAATTGCGCGCATAGACTTTATTCAGAAGGCACAATTGAATGTGGATGCCACGTTTACCAAGTGGGCGGCAGGCCGGTTTACCACGCTCTCACCCGCAGCCCGTGCCTATGCCGCGCTGGAGGAATTGCGCTGGGGCGCGCTGGGAGACTACAGCCGCAACCACAGAGATCAGCAACAGCGCCGCGAATTCATGGAGATAGTGGCAAATCGTACAACAAAGCAACTGGCGGAAGATGCCGCTGTTGACTCGCAGGCGCCGGCGGAAATGGCCGCTACTTGGCTGGCTACGCCGCCATGCCGTAGTGACAACGATGACATGCGGCAGGCACTGGTCTACTTAGCCGATGGCATGACAGCAGACAGTGCTCCTTTTGCAAGCAGCGCAACGCAGTTGCCGCCCCGCTTGCCGCCGAAGCTGCCACGAATCGCCAGTGCCCGGCGCGTGGCCGATGCGCTGGTACAGGAAGTCTTTCCCCTGGAGGCAAGCGATGTCTGAAATTCAGCCTGCTAGCGCGTTCAAGACAGGGCTGGTGTTTTCTGGCGGTGGCGCCAAAGGTGCTTACCAAGTTGGCGTGCTCAAGGCGTTGCAAGAACTGGGCACAAGCATTGATATGGTGGCCGGGGCCAGCATTGGCGCACTCAACGGCGCGGTGCTGGCCTGTGCGCCATCGCTGCCCGAAGGCGTACAGCGGCTGGAGACACTATGGAACACACTTGCCGAGCGGTCGCCCGTGCAAGCCAACACCCCGGCTTACCTCAAGCTATTGGCAAACCTGGGGCTGGTGTTGGGCATTCCACTACCCACGGTATTTGCGCGTGTGCCTGGGCTGGGAAATCTTGTCTCGAAAATTTCTTCAAGGTCCCCGATGTTTGGCGACTGGCTCAATGGCTCGTTGATGAAGGATCAACCGCTCAAGGCATTGATGGATGAATACCTTGACGCCGAGGGTTTGATGCGCGGCCTGCCGCTGTATGTGTCGGTCTATGAAAGCCAGGGAGGGTTGGCTGATGTGTGGCGCTGCCTTGTAGCGGAAACCGGATTCAAGGACACGCCGCCTTCGCAATTCCTGCATATACAAGCCATGCCGGAGCAGGAGCGCCGCAACGCCTTGCTAGCATCCGCCGCTATTCCATTGCTGTACGAGGCTCGCCAGATTGGCGATGCCCGCTATACAGACGGAGGCCAGGGCGGCTGGCAGACCGTGCAAGGCAATACACCGATCACGCCGTTGATCGAGGCCGGCTGCAAACAGGTAATCGTGACACATCTAAGTGATGGATCACTGTGGAGCCGCCACGATTTCCCCGACGTGACGGTACTGGAAATCCGACCGCAGTCGCCTATTACGCCAGACAGCAGCCTGTTGGGCGGGGCAAAGGCCGCGCTGGGATTTGATTCGTCAAATATCGCCAGACTGATGGAGCAAGGCTACCGCGACGCCCATCACTGCATAGGCCGTGTCATGCGTGCAGTCAACGCCCGCCACGGATTGCGGCAATCCGAACACGTCCTTGATGACAGCCTACGCCAAGGAGGTGCGGCGGATGCGGCGCTGACCGATGCCATGTCACGGCTGAGATGACCCGAATTGTTCAGTAATGGAGCCAAAGCTGAAAGAACTGAAAGAGAAACAAAAGCCGGCTTCTATCCGAATTTTTCCTGCTTGGTAAGCCTGCGGCTTGGGCCGCAGGCTTACCGTTAGTTCATTTCCACCCCATCACCCGGTCAATCCTCTCTCCCCACCGTACCAACGGCCGGAAGATACTGTCGATCCCGTTCATTACGCCTTCTTCATGCACAGCATCCAGTCCTTTTTCGACCACATGGCGTTCCCTGACGGTGCTGATGCCATAGGCATTGATCACCCAGCCCCAGCCGTTGAAAAGGGTTTGGGAATAGACATTAAGGGCATCGACGTTGGGGCTGAAGGTGACGTTGAAAAACTTATCGGAGAACTGATCCGCGCCAGGGAGGGCAGTTTCCAGAATGGTTGGCGAAGGCGCATCCAGGATCACACCGGCAATGCTCGCTGTCGCAGTGCCAAGCGTCACGAAGGATTCTTCCAGGGTGTCGGAGTTCGTCATCGGTCGTGGTTCACCTTGCAGGATCAGCACCGGATAATCCGCGCGCTCCCAGGCCAGGCCGATGATGAGGCGCACTTGGCTCAAGACTTCAACCGGAACGGTGTAAGTGCCCGGAGGAACCAGCAGCACGTTGGTGCTTTCCGGCAAGGAGGAGAAGTCCGTCACGACCGCTACGTCGTAATCTTCGCCTTGATCGACCCCGTATTCGGATTCAAGCCGGCTTGCCAGCACGTCGGTTACCGTTTCGCCCCGCAGGCCCGCCCCCAGCACAATTATGGCTTTCTCATCACCTTTTGCGCCGCCGGTGTAGCCGCTTACGGCCACAAACACAAACAGGCCAGTAAACACGGCCAGCCCGCAAATAAACACAATCTTCAGCACAAACCCAAGGCCCTGGCGGCAAAAAGCGTCTATGGGCTTATGGAATAGGCCATACACAATAAACATCGCGCTGAAGGCCCACAGCAGCCAAACGCCCGCGCCGAAATTGGCGCGCAGGGTAGCCAAAAGGCTGTTGGCCGTAAAAAGGGCGGCCAGTGTCCACACAATCATCAGTTTTATCATGTGCCCTATTCTAGCAATTTTTCTCTGGGAAAGCAAAAGTTTTTGGTTTGACTTTCACGAATTACCCGCTATAATTATTCTTAGTGCTCTTTGATTTGCACGATGGCTTTTAAGAACTGAAAGGGGTTGTAAACGAGTGAGAAAAGGCGTACTGGGCATTAAGCTTAATTTCTACGCGGTAGTGGCATTTTTGTTGGCGATTATTGGGCAGTGGCTACCGGCTTTCCTTGTGCTGGCTTTTGTAATGGTGGTGGAAAAGGACGAATGGACGACCCGCCAGTGCATGCAGGCGGCCTTCCTGGGCTTCATCACCCTGATTGCGGTGGCCATCGAGGGCTTTTCCGCCACACTGTCGTCGTTCTTCTACAGCTTTAGCTGGACGAGCGCCAACATAGGCAACATCTTCGATTTGGTATTTAGCATTCTGGCTTGGCTGGTGCGCATTTTAGTGCTGGTGCTTGGTATTCTGGGCCTGGCAAAGGCCGCCAAGGGCCAAGAGGCCAATACGCCCATTGTGGCCTCTTATGCCGACAAGGCCTACGGCCGCATGCGCCCGCAATATCCCGCCATGCAGCAGCCCATGTACAACCCGCAGTATCCCGGGCAGCCCATGCAACAGCCCCCTATGCAGCAACCCATGCCCATGCAGCCCCCTGTGCAGCAGCCGCCTATGCAGCCCCCTGTGCAGCAGCCGCCCCAAAACATGGGAGGCATGCCGCAGCAGCCCCCCGGCGGCAACATCTAAAAACAGAGCCCGGCCCACGGCCGGGCTTTTTTGCGGCAGTTGGCCATTCTAGCCAAATGGCGGCGCAAAGCGCTTGTGATGCATAGAAGAGGATGCCAAACGTGGTGTGGATAGCGATAATGACCGTATTGTACGTTGCCTGCCTTGCCATGCTGCTGGTGGTGGCCAAAAGGCACAAGGGCAGCTATGCCCTGGCCAAGGGTGTGTGCAGCCTGGTGTTTGTGGCGGCCGGGGTGCTGGCCTGGTGTCTGGGGCTTCGCGGCGCGCCGGGCCTGTTTGCCGTTTTGTTGGCGGCGCTGGTGCTGTGCGCCTTTGGCGATGTATTGCTGGGGGTGGCCAACATGGCGGCGTCGCACCCAGATAAGCGCTTTTTCATGGCGGGCGGGCTTACGTTTGCGCTGGCCCACGTGCTGTTTGTGGTGTTGTTTTCCGGTTTGTGGGCCTGGCGATGGTTCGATTTTTTCTTGCCGCTGCTATTGCTTGTGGTGATGCTGGCGCTGGACGTGAAGGGAAAGGTGCGGCTTAAAAAACTGCGCCCGCTGGCCTATGTGTACACGGCACTGGTGGGCCTTATGGCCTGGAAGGCGGCCGGCGGTGTGCTGTACGCGATGCCGCCGGGCTCGGGCACGGCAGAGGTTTGCGTAGGCGCGCTGCTTTTTTTGCTGTCGGACGTTTTACTGCTATTTTTGTATTTTGGGGTGCACCGCGCCAAATGGCTTAGAAGCGCCAATCTGATTGCCTATTACATGGGCGTGTACCTGCTGGCGCTTTCGGCCTATTGGCTGTAGAGGAGATGGTGATGAAACAGATGGAATACTTTGAACAGGTACAGCAGGCCATTGGCGGCACGCCGCTGGTGCGCCTGGCGCGCCTGGAAGCCCAGGAAGGGCTGTGCGCGCGCGTA
>QMCD01001797.1_pt1 | contig 12568 bp, 11 predicted proteins | sample 1821841 | NCBI WGS metagenome assembly QMCD01 (sample SAMN01991225, study PRJNA193472) | Termite gut metagenome, whole genome shotgun sequencing project. | isolation source: worker | host: Macrotermes natalensis | reverse complement strand
ATAAGTAAGAATCCTCAGATTAATAAAATGCTGAGTAAGCAAAAGCGCATAGTTGTCACCACGCCCCATTACTTCATAAATGTCTTCGTCAATGTTGCAAAAGAGCTTAACCATCATTTCTTTTTGAGCAACGTTAAGCTTGTCAATTAGCTCAGTTGCAGAAAAATGCTTATCTTTGGGATTGCTGTAGCCTTCGCGTTGGTGCTTAAGATCACCTAGCCGCTTATCCACAAACTCAGAGTTTCCATACAGCTTAAGCTTGTCGGCGATCTTGCCACGCATGGGGTTTGAATGCAAAACGTGAGCAGCCAAAATATCTTCCGTTGACAGCCTGCCGCAAGCATCTTCAAAGAAGTTATACCGTATCTTGTTTAGCACAAGATACGCACCAAAAGCATATTGGTCGTCTGCCACATACACTTCGTCAAAACTTTTCAAGTCTACCAAAAGCGTCTTTTTGTAGTGGTTTTGTATTATCTGCAAGTTTTGGTCTACAGAAGTTTCTTGCTCCAGCTTTGGTTCTGTATAAAACACAACTTCATCAAACAGCCCACTATCGAGAAATCTCTGTTTGTAGTATTTGCTCTCGTTTATATGCTCCGGCAAGCACAAAACTGCTGTATCTGAAGATCTATTGTTAAACTTGTGGAGAGCAAAACACAAAAAATGATATGCGGTAAGCCCATAGTATAAAACCCTCATGACTTATCCTCCAGCTTTGCCAGGTACGCTTGCTGATCCCAAAACTCCGATAGCCTGGAGAAGCGAATTTCATCTGCCTCGTCTTTGGTCATGAATTGACCATGTACAAACGAGCCGATCCCTGATTCGAGCATAGGGTCTTTCATCAACAACTTAAACAGGGTAAATGCGTCATACCCATTTATCTTAAGTAGCGATGGGTCTGACCCCACTCGACATACATATTCTTCAATAAAGTCTCTGGCACCACTATGTATCTCGCGGATACGAGCGTAGTTTTCTATCTCCGGCGCATCAAAACTCAGCTCCAAACTCTCACCATTATCCAAGTAACTCAAAAACGACGGAGCAGGAGCACTAGCCAGAAATATCTCTGCAACCGGAGTGAGTGCTGCTCTATAAGCCCTAAAGAAGTCGCCTTCGCCTTTGTTTGTCAGCTCCGAAAAAGCATATGCGCTAAGAAGATCATGCGTGGTCAGCCCGGAGTCAAAATCGTTGCCGTCGGTTATGTTGCCAAACACGCAACCACTGACCTTGCAATCCAACTTAAAGACCTCGCATAGCAGCTTTCTCAGCGATACCGCGCCGGTTCCTCGCCAACCAACATCAACTATCAAAATGTGAGCAGCGTTTACTGCCAGATCTTTAAAATACGCCTCCAGTCTGTCGCCCCTACCATTGCAGCCGGCCACAAAAACGTCCTTGTGTTTTATAAAGAACCTTTGAAACTCCAAGACGTTTTCTGTTGTGATCAGCTCTTGCTCAGGGTACTCTTTCAACCAAGCTGCTTTTAAAGTCTCCAGCGATAACCAAGAAAGCGCATCATCAATGTTCGCTTGCTTCTCATTAGCGTTAAAGCGCCTTCTAAAATAGTGGTTAAAACACTCATCCATATAATACTCAGGCATGTTGGAAAGCATTGCGCTACGCGACCAGTAAACATATTCGCTGGCAATACCCGGATACAATTGATCGTATATTTCTTGGAGAAAATACCCATCTCTTGCAAGAAAGAAAATCTTATCCACATCATTTGTCTTGCAGTAGTTATTTATAAAGTTGAGATACCCGAGGATCATCGGTCCTGCATACATAAACCCAAGTCGCCACATGACTGTATCCCTGTGCGGAACCTCAATGGTCGAGTAACCGTTGTTGAGAAAGTTTTGCACCACAGCTTTATGACAGCTGCCCACCAGATATGAAAGTCCTTGGAAGTCTTTGTTTGGGTTGCTACAAATGCCGTAAGCATGACTATCCCAACCGGCGGCTTCGGCTCCTTTTATGTCTGCCTCGGTATTGTCACCGATATGAATGACACTGAAGTCAGCTCCAATTGAGTCCTTCTCAAAATAGCTGTAATTGATGTATTTAAATAACTCGCCGTTTCTTTTGTTCAGATTATGGTCGCAGCTTGCAAATAGTTTTTCATATCCGGTGTAACCACAACTTTCCAGCAACTGTTCAAGCATTTTGGCGGGATAATACATATTGGACACCAAAATTACCCGCTTGCCGTTTTGGATAAGTGCATCAAAAATGCTTTTCATATACGGATTTGCATAACAAAAGTTCAACTCTGCTTGAAATTCCAGCTTTGCGCCGGCTTGTGCATCAATAGCCGTGTACTCGCTTAGCTTTTGGTATATTTTGTCGATAGTTGTTTCTCTATGACCCTCTACAGCCAAGGTCTCGTCTCTGATATCGCGCTCTGCTTTTTGGCGCAGAGCTCTGAAATTTACGTAGTTATGAGTTGAACCCAGCAGTTCAAACAGATCTGTGGGATTCGCAAATGGACGAAATACCAGTGTGTCAAAAATATCAAACGACACAACATCGTATTTGATGAGTTTCCTCACCACACTATTTAGCCTAGCCCTTTTTACTCTTCTATACACCCTGTTTCCTTACCAACATGTCTCAGTCCAATGAATCGTATAGTTCTGCGGCTCTTGTTTCAAATACTTCCCATAATTCTTCTCGTCGCTCGGCTATTCTTGCTACCAACATATCTTCATTTTTGATGTAATACTTAAGTTTATCGATCATCGCATCAGTACTTTTATGCAAGTCCTCTAAGCTTCCGGCAGCTACCGGGATGTCACAAAGGAAATCGTTTCCGTATTGCTCACCAAAATAATCCACCGGCATTCCACGCCTTGCTTGGGCACCAATAAATGCAGCAGGAGTATTAAACGAGAAAAACGGCAACCAAGAATGTAGGCGTTTGCCAAAAGCAAAGCGAGCATTGTTGTGTCTCTCAGGAAAGTAAGCAGCGTTTCTAAACGCATAGTCTCGCACAGCTGTAGTAAGTTTTCCAAAAGGATATGCATCTTGACCTTCTTTGGCGATAGTCGTGAAGTAATCTACCAAAATGGTCTCAAGCCTAGAGTCTAGTCTGATCAGATTAAAGCTCTCCAGCAACTTGGGATTTGTATCAACATGCGCGCAGTTTGACATCAACATGCAGTCTAGGCCTTCGGACTTTGCATAATCCACAAACCGCTGTGTCGGGTCGTGATAGCAAAGCCGATTCTCAAAATTCGCAGCATTCACATTTAGCACAACTATATCGGCCTTATTAGGCTTTGATAATTTATCGCCAAGTATCTTATCCATAAATATCGTTGAGCATGGCGAAAATACCGGATTGGTATCAGGCGTAATGCTTTTGATGAAATCAATCTCGATGTTAGCCCTGGTAGCAATGAATCTGCTGCGACTGAATAGTTCGTTAGAAGATCTACGTTCCTCTTCGCTGGGGTTCCATAAGACACCGGAAGACCATATATGAAAACTGGTATTAGCCTCATCAAGTAAAGCAAAATTTTCATCGTTGAGGATGTTTTTATATAGAGCCTTAGCACCTTGTGTGCCAACAAGAATCCCTCCCGGACCTACAATTATATTCTTGGCTTGCCCGATAAGCTCCTTATCCAGCGGAAGCGCGATCGGTGCCAGCTTAAACTCGATCTTATCTTTGAAGTATTCTTCTATTAGTAAGTGCTGTAAGACATCACCAAAGTTAAAGTATTTCGGACCCGGTGTTGCCCAAATTGCTGATTTCATCTACCCAACCTTAATATCTAAAATACAAGCCTAATCCATTGACTCATATAACTCAGCAGCACGTTTTTCAAAGAGCTCCCATAACTCCTCGCGTCGCTCGGCAATTTTTGCCACCAGTCTGTCCTCATATTTGATGTAGTATCGCAACTTGTTAATCATCGCCTCCGAGATGCGATGCAAGTCACCAATGTTTCTTGCTCGCTCCGGCACCTCGCACAAAAAAGCTTCGCCAAGCTCCTCACCAAAATAATCCTTTGGCATTCCGCGTCGCGCTTTTGTACCAATGAATGCAGCCGGCGTATTGTAAGAAAAGAACGGCAACCAAGCATGCAGACGCTTGCCAAAAGCAAAACGCGTCTTGTTGTATCGCCTTGGAAAGGTCTTGGCGTTTCTAAAAGCATACTCGCGCACTTCTGCCGAAAGCTTACCCGGAGGATATGCATCATGGCCTTGAGTTTCAATGGTGTTGTAGTAGTCAATCAAAAGATCTTCAAGTCTGTGATCGCTTCTGAGCAGATTAAATGTCTTGAGCATATCCATATTTGTATCTTGATGCACACTGTTGGCCATCAAAACGCACTTCAGACCTTCGGAGTTAGCATATTCTATAAATCTATGGATGGGGCTGCGCAGATATAGCCCTTCCCTAAAGTTATCCTTGTTCAAATTGAGCACAACATTGTCGGACTTCATCGATTCCGGCATGTCTTCTTTTAGAATCTTATCCAAAAACATCGTAGAACATGGTGAGAATACCGGTTCTGCCTCAGGAGTTATACTCTTAATGAAATCTATTTCGATATTAGCCCGAGTAGCAATATAAGTGCAACGCGAAAACAGCTCGTTAGCGAGCCGCCTTTCGTTTTCTTCGGGTACTCTTAACACCCCTGATGACCAAATATGAAACTTTGTTCCGTATTTATCAAACTTGGCCAAAGTTTTGTCGTTTAAAATGTTTCTATATAGAGCCTTAGCACCTTGTGTGCCAACAAGAATGCCTCCCGGTCCCACTACCAAGTTCTTTGACTGACCTATCAGCTCTGTGTTTATCGGTCTGCCTATCTCAGCAAGTTCAAACTTGATCTTGCCCTTGAAATATCTCTCTATAAGCAAATACTGTAAGACATCGCCAAAATTTGCGTATCTTGGTCCGGGCGTAGCCCAGATTGCAGATTTCATAACTTTAACCTTTCGAATATCAGATCTTTTGCTTCTTAGCGCTAGGAAAACCTAGGCACTTGCCACTTCTACAGCTTGTGCCTCGCCTAACACCAGCCTCGCCACTTCTCTGATCACTCCATCCCCACCTTTAGCCTGTGCTATATATTGCACTACGGCGCTTACTTCTACTTGAGCATCGTTTGGACAGCAAGATATGCCTACGCGTGAGAGCAAGGCAATATCGTTGATATCATCACCAATATAAACGACTTCGCCTAGCGTTATGCCCTCTTGCTCACAAATAGCTGTTACCGCTTGCAGTTTGTTCTTGCAGCCAAGCTCCAAAAAGTCCAACTTGAGTTTAGCTGCACGTTTACGCACGGCCTCGCTGTTTTCGCTTGTGATGATGCCCACCTTAATGCCTCTTTCGCGCAATAGCTGAAACGCCATGCCGTCACGAGTATTAAACTTCTTAAGTTCGTCACCGCTTTCGGTGTAATACATGCCACCGTCCGTTAGGCAGCCATCGCAATCGGTCAAAAACATCTTAACGCGTGAAAAGTCGAATGGCTGTGGCTTAATCCGCCTTTTGAGCAAAGCTTCGATAATGATCCAGTCCTCAGGCTCGTCTATCTCAAAAGCCGTCTCGGGTGGCATCACAGCTAAAGCTAAACGACCCGAAACACGGTTGCCACTGCTTAACAACCTTTCCCGAGAGCTGATATAAAAAGCTCCGTTTTCCTTAAAACAGCCGTCAAAGTCTTGCCTGCGAGGACGCGCATAAACGTCGTAGTTTATCGGGGCAGCGGTGCCATCTGCACCTGTGCGCCAGTAAAAGCTCTTGTCTTTAACCACCGACAACACGCCATCCACATCCGGCTTTGTATACTCAACCATACCGTTTGACAGATCCGCAGAGCTTAGCAACGGAGAAGTTGCCTGAATAAGCACCATAGTGTCAAAGGCGTGTGCCGTTGCGTATTCGAGCATGACCGATTCGGTCGAGGCAGTATTGGTTGCAGTCTCTGCTCCCCTATCCACAACCTCCAGTTTTTCAAACCCAAAACCTTCTGCAACTTGCTTGATATCATCGCTATCGGTAGCAATAACAACTTTGTCTATCTCCGGGCAATCATTAGCAGCTTTTGCCGTCCAGTATACCAGCGGCTTGCCGCACATTGGTTTAATGTTCTTCAAAGGTATGGAGACGCTTCCGCCTCTAACAGGTATAAAAGCTACAGTTGTCACTCATATCCTTTCGTCGGTTCTGTTTCTGCCGTAACGATCATCCACACGTACGATGTCGTCTTCGCCAAAGTAATCGCCTATTTGCACTTCGCAAACGATTAGATCATCATCTGTTGAATCATTAACAAGCCTATGTTTGCACCCCTTAGGAATAAATATCATGCTGCCGGGATGCACCTGCATTTTGGAGTCACCAACAAACACTGTACCATTGCCGTGTGCGACAGTCCAATACTCCTCGCGACGCAGGTGATACTGCATAGACAGTGCCTCTTTTGGCTTTATCTGCAAGACCTTGGACTGATAATTCTTCTGCAATACCGTTGTCTTATAAATGCCCCAAGGTCGATTAAAGACCTCAAAATCTACCAGCGTCTCGTCCACACTAAGCAGCTCCACGTTATCCAGCGCAATGTCTTCGCACTGAAGCAACAGCGAGTGTAAGGCTTTCTTCGTAAGAACGCTCTTTAGGTGCATCTGCCTATCGATAATAGGCACAAATCCGATCTTTGCCGACTTAAAAATATCTATCGCATCATCAATGCTTTGATCGGCATAAAGATAAGAAAAGCTTGTTTGAAACACCGGTTCTTGCTCGATAGCTTGCTGCATGTTAATACCTGCAAGCATTGCGCGCCGAATATCGCCGTCCGTAAGCGTACCCTTGACCACACCGGTCGCGTCCAAAACGATCAAAAAGCCTTTTCTATTCTTATCGATCTTTCTTAGGGCATCAAGATAAGACTCACTGCCCACGATGGTGAAGTCATCAATATTGGTTAACGGACGCGACATGGCTACCTACTATGCCTTGCGGTACTTAAGCTTGTCGCGCTGCACCTGCTCAATATCGAGTATCTCTTTGCTCTTATTGCGCAAAGCCTCCATCACGTTGGAAAGATCCCTCACCAGACGTTGTGTCTCATCCGGCTCCAAAGATGCTCCGTGATCGGTGCCCTTCCAAGTCTTATCTATCGTATAGTGACGCTCGATGACTTCCGCACCAAGGGTATAAGCTGCAATATCAACAGCAATCCCCAGATGATGCCCGGAAAACCCTATTGCCTTGACCTTACCTTCGTAAGCCTCTCTAATACGCGTGAGTTCAAGCAGGCAGATATCCGGATAAGGAACAGGGTAACCCGAAGTACAAGAGAATATAACCAGATCCTGAGCGCGACCAAGATCGGTAAATAGCTGTACAAGAGCCTTTTCTTCTTCAAGATTAGTCATACCCAAAGAGACCTGTATCTCGCCCTTATAGTTTTCGCACAACCAACCAAGCATCTCGTTATTGTTATTACATGCCGAGGGTATCTTGATAAATTCCGGCTCAATTGCGGCAATTTCCTTTGCCGAAGTAAGATCCCAAACAGATGTTGAATAGGTAATGCCGGCTGCCTCACACCAGGCTTTAAGCTGTGCGTGTTGTTCTTGATTGAACTCCAAGAACTCACGATGCGCTCCGTAAGTATCGCCATAGGAGTTAGCCGGATTAGGATGTGGAGCATCGTATTGCTCCGGCGTTAAAAGCTCGCGGTTACAGCGCTTTTGAAACTTAATAGCATCTGCCTTGCAGTAATGGGCTGCTGTCTCGATAAGATCTTTAGCAATCTCCATCTGACCCATGTGATTACATCCGGCTTCTGCTATAAAGTAAGGTTTTTTGTACTGCATGTTTTTTCCTCTCATTTCGTGTGGGTGACCAAGTGCGATCATCCTTAAGGCGCTGATCTTGCAAATTGCGTCACGTTAGCGGCATCTCTAAATATTAAATAGTCTCTCTCGATTTCTTTTAACTCGTTTTGCACGCCAATTCGTTGCTCCTGGGTAGATATTTGCAGATACCTACTCTTAAACTCCTCAACAATGCTTATCGGCTCAGTGTCTATGTCCATCAAAGAGCAGTACATCAAAGCCGAAGTAGTAAGCCCGATAACGTGCGAGAATCTCTTAGCCAGAAGCATTTTTTCCATATTCATGCCGTCATATTCGGGGTCGTTCCAAATAGTAATATCGGGATGTTTTGCTGCTTCTGCCTCAAATAACTTGCGAATGTCTTGCAGCTCTTCTCTTGGGTGAAATTTAAAATAAACTTCCTCTATGCCCATATCCTGCAATATGTCAAAAACAATGCGGTAATACATCTCATAGTCACCGTATTTTTGGCTGGCAAAAATCGGTATACCATCCGGAACCATATCAAAGATTGCTTTGCTCTCAGCTATGGGCTTGCTATCATCCACAACCAGCTCAAGCGGCAATATGTTGTCGATCTTAAACTCGCGAACATTTTTCATCTTATCCGGAAAGCAAAAATAGCCTCGATCAAAACGAGGCACAACAGCGTAACGATACTTGCGAGGCATCAGCACGTTGTTGATAGAGCAAAAAGTGCTAACAAGATTTTTCTTGGTAAGTATCGAGAGCAAAGACACGATAAGCAACGCAAAATGGTAAATGATCTTAACGGCAGCATTTAAAATCGGCACCCAGAATAGAAGCACACTCTTGAGCAAGGCCAAAACATTTTCGCCCAGCTTTGCAGCGCGCAGCTTTACCACATCCGATGTGACCGCACCATCAAGCTCCTCGTTCCAATTAAACGCCCCCCATGTTACTTCCGGAATACCCCACTTATATGTAGCCAGGCCTTCCTCCACCAAATTTAGCGTGTAGTCGACCTGCAATTCATCTAAAATCGAAGGAAAGAAAGCGTAAAAATTGTTTAAGTGGCAAAGATACAAATCAACCTTAACGGCATTTTCTGCAGCAGCTTTAATACCATTTTTTAGCTGTCGATAAACTTTTACATGTCTGATTACCGTTGCATTTCTCGAAGCCGGAAAATCCTCGATCTGCTGATAGACAACTCTGCTAAATAGATTGTTGGGGATTGTCTTTTTCATGTTTTCGCGCAAGGCAATATCTCGACTGGTCGTTACGACGACCAGAACATTATTCTCGGTCTTGTACTGCTTGATCAAAGCAAGTATGTGTCGTATCTGCCCGGTCCTTGTCGCACAGAAAATGCTGACTTTGTTATCGCCCATAGTTACGCTTGGCATAGCTTTCTCTTGGACGCCCACTCGTTAAAATATTTACATGCATTGTATGGGCTTTAGCCTTTATTTGTTATATCTATTATATCTTGTACCAGAGCCTTTGCATTGCCATTATCGCTCAACGTTACGTATTTCGTTAAAAAAGCATTTTGCGCTTTTGGTGAGCTTGTTGCCTGAGTTACGGCATGAATCAACTCTTTGGCATTCTTAAATGCCCCTCCGGGTACTTCGTTGATGTAGTCGATATGAAGACCACGATTATCGTCGTACTCATCAAGGTCAAACGCAAAAAAATATGTTGGCTTGTTCATAATCATAAACTCATAGATTATCGTGGAGTAATCGGAGATGCAGGCACTTGCCACAGTAGCAAAATCTATTGAGGTAAAGGTCTCATCAAACAAAACCGGTGCCATGCTGTGCTGTGCCTTGATCTTAGCGGCAACCAGCTCACTTTCACCTCGCGCCGGATGAAGCTTTACCACCAAGATATAGTCGCCTTTTACTGCAGTCAGCTCATCAACTAATTGCTTTACAGCATAATGCAACTCCACGTTGTCTTTTCTAAAAGTTGGTGCATACAAAATAACCTGCTTGTTTTTTAACTGCGGATATTTTGCATATATCGCTGCTCGAGTTTTTTCGCACACCAGCTCATCAAGCATGTAGTCTGCTCTGGGCAAAGCCCCAAAGACAACCCTCTCCAATGAAGTCCAACCAATGCCTCCTGCACCACAAATAACATTCCCGCTACCCCCTATGTCATTCCCGCGAAAGCGGGAATCCACCTTGTTTGCTTGCCCTGCCAATGGGTTCCTGCCTTCGCAGGAATGACAATTGGAGCTACGAGTGACATTGTTGTCTGGTTTTGCATAACCAAAATCTGCCAGTAAGGCATTGGTGCATGCCGGGGAGCTTGCTAAAATATGCGTGTAGCCTTTGTGCATGCTAAGCATGGAGGCTACATCCTTGCCCCTTCCTTCCTTCGAGTTCAGTACCGAATGTCCGGTCTTTTTCATTAACCCCATCGCATGCCATATCTGTAAGACCTTAAGCCCTTGTTTGTGCTTCAGAATGCTCACCGGTATGCAATAAGTATCCAGTATGACTAGCTTCGACGTGGCAATGTGATACATCTGTCCGACCATCGCCGGAAAGTACTTAATGATACTGGATACATTCTCGCTCACCATTTTGCACTTAACTACCAGCTCATAATCGGGCATTTGTTCGCGCAGTTGCCCGGACAACAAGGTAATATCTAAAGATGGCGTGTTTCCCTGTCTACTGATTATGCTTATCTTTTTGCGCACAGGAATAAGCTTTATGAAAAAATAGATAAAGCTTGCAATAAAACAAAATGCTTTTACGCCGACCGTCATCATTGCGATCTATTCTTGTGCGTGCAGTTAACTACTCTAGCTTTTGTCCGGATTTAAACTTTTCCAGCATTGCGGCAAAAGCTTCTTCCTCTACCACAACGTATGAAACTCCGCCCTCATTGCTTGAATGCGAAGGCACGGTTGCCATATCGAGGTTATTTTTGGTATCCATTCCCTGAAGTTTTAGAACAAGGTCAAGTGCTCCGGTAGAGTCGATATCTGCTCGTACACACCCTGCAAGATCGCTTACCAGACCCGGCAGAGCAGTTGGGCTTGACGAGAGAATGGTCTTTGCAATCGCTTGCAGTAAGACACGTTGGTTTTTCATACGCTGAAAATCTCCGTCAGGGAAATTACGGCTGCGGCTCATAAGCAAAGCCTGCTCGCCATTTAAAACTTGCTCACCGGCAGACAGGTATTGCCCGTTGTAGGATAAGTCTACCGGTACATTTACCGTAACTCCACCTAGTTTATCTACAAGACTGATCATTCCGTCAAAGTCGATCTCAACATAGTGGGCAATCTCGACTCCACATAATTTCTTGGCAGCGTTTACTGCACCGGCAGGACCATCAAAGGCGTAAGCGGCGTTGATCTTTTGCGTACCATGTCCTTCAATTTCTACCTTTGTGTCGCGAGGAATAGACAACATCGCAACCTTGGGGGTACTGGGGTCAACCCTCACTAATATCTGAGTGTCAGAACGTCCCGCTGCGGAGTTTTCCGGATCGCGCGAATCGGATCCCAAAAGCAACATGTAATAAGGTTCAGCCGGATCTTCGGGCTCTTTAAGCGTGTTTTTAAGCTCTTGTACCGTAGGCTGATCATAAGCTTTTTCAAGACTTAAGTTATTGTCAATAGAGCCTTTCCAGGTACAAAATGCTATCGTGCCTGCAACGACCAATAAAAGCACTATTGCTCCGATGATCAAAGCAATACGCTTACCCTTTTTCATTTTGGGTTTGTCTTCGCCATCTTCAGAGTTATTGTTGTCGTATTTCCCACTATGACGAGATAACTCTTTTGTTGCATCGTTTTCTTTATCTTTGAACCGTGCCATTTAATCTTCCCTAGCCTTACTGTTCAATATTCTACTTTTACGAAAGTGCATTAAAGATTCTAACATTAAGGCTCGATATTTCAAAAACCGCTGCTATGGCGTAAACAAAACGTGTGACAGAAAGCCAAAAATTGTGGCGCGAGCCTAAGTCTCGCTACTAACATAGCTATACATTGCTCCGATCCCCCAATTGATTACGCAGGCACACGTTACTGCTGATTCTTTCTATCATTCTTGCAACAACTTTGTCATTCCCGCGCAGGCGGGAATCCATCTACCGCTGGGGTGAGCGTCATTACGACTTGTCTGTCATTCCCGCGCAGGCGGGAATCCATCTTCTTAATCAAACGCTTTGCTTAAGTCATTCCACTCAGAATTGCTCTCTTCAATCAGCTTGATCTTCCAAATTCTTTTCCATTTCTTTATTTGTTTTTCTCTAGTGATTGCTGATTTAGCATCATTAGTGTATTCAAACCAAACAAGTGTATGGACGCTATACTTTTCTGTAAAACCTTTTACGAGGTTTTCCTTGTGCTCATAAACACGCCTTTGTAGATCGTTAGTTACACCTATATAAAGTGTTCCGCGTTTCTTTGAAGCCATTATGTATACATAGTATTGTTTAGTGATCATTAAGTAATTGTAGCTTAAGATGGATTCCCGCCTTCGCGGGAATGACAGGTGGAGATCGCTGCGGATGAAGGCAAACACGCTGCGTATAGATTCTCGCCTGCGCGGGAATGACAGGCTGACGGCGCGGTTCTCGATACACGCATTAAGGCGTATGGATTCCCGCCTGCGCGGACGCTCCTATGTTGTCAAGTAGGCTTATTGTTGAATGTTTCAAAAGTGCATTCATATCAACAATTGATTTCTTGAGC
>QMCD01010792.1_pt1 | contig 12569 bp, 11 predicted proteins | sample 1821841 | NCBI WGS metagenome assembly QMCD01 (sample SAMN01991225, study PRJNA193472) | Termite gut metagenome, whole genome shotgun sequencing project. | isolation source: worker | host: Macrotermes natalensis | reverse complement strand
CTCCATTCCCGAGAAAAACGCCGGAGCCGATGGAGGCCGAGGCGACCACGCCGAACACCACAATGACCACGGCGGCTATATGAAAGACTTCGTAAAGTTGGGTGTCCCCGTGTTGGCTCTCGAAGAGACCCTCGAAGCTCGCGGGGTGGCCGACAGCCACTTTGCCCGGCCTGTCTCACCGGAGCGCGGATATAAGGTCGGCGGGTTCAAAGTCATACCGTTCGAACTCGAACATGACTGCCCCTGCATAGGTTTTCACATCCAACACGAAGAAATAGGGTCGATGATTTTCGTGACCGACACGGCGACAATGGACTACCGTTTCGAGGGATTGAACCACATCCTTATCGAGGCGAACTACGATGATGAAATTCTCGACGAGAACATCAGTGGCGGCTCGATGCCGGGCGTGATGCGTCCGCGCCTGTTGAAGTCCCACCTGGAACTCGACAGCGTGAAAGCGATACTCTCGGCGCAGGACTTATCGCAAGTGCATTCGGTTGTGCTCTTACACCTCTCCGGCGGGAACAGCAATGCAAAGCAGTTTGCGGAGAAAGTGACCGCAACCGTCGGTGTTCCCGTGCGGGTCGCCGCGAAAGGAATGACGATGGAACTTAAAAAATTATAGACCATGACCGTACACGAACTCATGACCGAGGCGGGGACATATCAGGCGTATCTCGAAATCAACTGCTCCGACGATCCGCAGGAGATTTGCGAGCGGATTTCGACCTTGTGTGTGTATCTCGCGAGGACGGGGGCGATGTTGGCCGAAGCGAAGTTGTTGTTGAATCGTAAAGTTTGCTCCGAGATTGGCGAAACGATTATCAAAATTGCCAAAGAGCAATTTCTATCGGCAAAGGCTCAAAACGCACTCGTGAACAGTATCGCCGCCGAAGAAAGATATTTGGTGGACTGGCTCGACAGGATAAATTCCGCTTGCACACATCAGGCTGATAGTTGTCGCTCCCTGCTCTCTTATCAGCGTGAACAGTTGCGGTTGAATCAAACAGGGTATTAAACCATTCAAAAATAAAACCATGATAACAAAAGAAACTTGCGCCAACATCTGGCACTGTTACAATGAAATCGAAAAGGCCGAGCAACTGCTCGAAGAGATGGGCAACATCTTAAAGCGTGACCCCGAGAAAAATCCACCTCAAATTAAGGATGTTTTTGGTGGTCGCCGGGATTTGCAGTTAGGGGTACCGTGTGGCAGTAGTGGGCACACTCTCTATGGGGTCGGTGTCGAACTCGGAGTTCAGGTTATTGAGGCACATATCGAAAGTAAGAAAAAACGTCTCGAAGAACTGCGTACAATCGCGAAATTAGAACTTAAAGCAAAATAGTAGTCATGGGCAAAGCAATCTACCAACCCGGCGGCAAGGCCGGGGAATACGCGAAATACGCCTGTAACTTCTATGTCGGGTGTTCGAACGGCTGTGAGTACTGCTACTGCAAAAAAGGAGTTCTCGGCCATGCGATGGGCGGCGACACCCCGACCCTCAAAAAGTGTTTCCGAGATGAGATGCACGCGATAGATGTGTTCAAAAAGGAACTATTGAGCAACATCGAAGAGTTGCAACGACACGGGCTATTTTTCAGTTTCACGACCGACCCTATGTTACCGGAAACGCGGTTGCTTACTATTGGGGCTGTACGGATGTGTTATGAGTTCGGTGTGCCTGTTCAGTTGTTGACGAAATGCACCGCATGGTCGAGAACCGCGCTCGGACACCTCATTCTTGCGGATAACTTGGCAAAGTCGCACCTCGCTATCGGCTTCACCCTCACCGGCCACGATGAACTGGAGCCGGGCGCGTCCACTAACGCCGAGCGCATCGAGGTGATGCAAAACCTTCACGCGGCGGGGTTCAAAACGTGGGCGAGCATCGAGCCAGTGATTGACACAGACAGCAGCTTCCGCATGATTTGCCGAACGATGGATTGTTGCGACCTCTTCAAAATCGGGGTACAAAGCGGAAAGAAATACAACAAGCCGGAACTTATTGACTTTATTATCGCAGTCAAGTCGATAAACCAAGACGGTAAATATCTACGGCGCCGTATTTCAAAGATAGCCTCCTCAAACAGGCGGGAATCGACCGCGCCACACTTCCTGCAAACTGCGTCGGACGGGATTATGACATTTTCAAAGCATGAGACACATCGAAAGTCAAACACAGATAGAGGCGGTGAAGTGGTTCGACTATCAACATTCGCCACTCTCAAAATGCCTTATCACTGTGCCGAACGGAGGATCGCGAAACAAACGCGAGGCGGCGATAATGAAAGCCGAGGGAATCCGTGCCGGGGCCGCCGACCTGATACTGCTGACCCCGCGCGGCGGTTACGGCGCGTTGTGCGTCGAAATGAAGTCCCCGACGGGCAAACAGTCGCCCGAACAAAAAGAGTGGCAAAAACAGGCCGAATATGCGGGAAACAAGTATGTGGTTTGCCGGTCGGTCGAAGAGTTTATAAAAGAAATCAACACTTACCTATGCGGCAGATAATACAGCGCGGGAGCGATTACATAGTGGCGTTCGATTACTCACCCGCCATCATAAACGACATCAAACTGATACCGGGGCAGCGTTTCGATTCAGCCTCGAAGAACTGGGTCATCCCCGACAGTAGTAAACGGTTTGTCGATATGCTCGCGCAGAAACACAACTTCAATTTCAAAGACGGCGAGGTACCGCCGATATTCAAAAATTTCTCTTTCGACATTCCCGCGATGCCGAAGTTGAGAGCCGACATCCCTCTGAAACGGGAATTGTTCCCGTTCCAAAAGGAGGGAGTGCAGTATATTCTCGATCAGAAGCGCGTTATCGTGGGGGACCAGCCCGGTTTGGGCAAAACCGCGCAGGCCATCGCCGCACTCGTGGCCGCCAATGCGTTCCCCGCGCTCATTATATGTCCCTCCTCGCTCAAAGAGAACTGGCGGCGCGAGGTTGAGATGTGGACGACGAAAACGGCGATGGTTCTCAACGACAGCATCCGCAACACATGGAGCTATTTCTACGACGCGAAGCTCGCCGACATCTTCATCGTGAATTACGAGAGCCTGAAAAAATACTTTGTGGCAGAGATAAACCAACCCGTCGGCCCGGATGGTAAAAAGGCCCCGCTCCGGCTGAACCACATCAAATTCTCGAACAAAATAAACCTATTCAAGGCTGTCGTGGCAGACGAGAGCCATCGCGTCAAAGACATCAAAACACAACAGGCGAAGTTCACGAAAGGAGTTTGTTCGGGCAAGGAATACATCCTGCTGCTCACCGGCACTCCCGTCGTAAACAAACCCAAAGACCTCGTTTCGCAACTCGGAATAATCGACCGACTGGGCGACATGGGTGGGTATCAAAACTTCCTGCAATGGTTCTGCGAGGCCGACGACCGTTGGCGGGAGTTGAATGTTATGTTGCGCCGCAAATGCTTCTACCGGCGCGAAAAAACCGATGTGCTGAAAGACCTACCGGCCAAGATGCGGCAGGCGGTAATGTGCAACATAACCACGCGCAAGGAGTATAACGACGCGCTCACCGACCTCGCCGACTATCTGAAACGCTACAAACAGGCGACCGACGAACAGATACAGAGGAGTATGCGCGGCGAAATCATGGTGCGTATCGGGGCGTTAAAAAACATCTCGGCGCGCGGGAAGATTACCGATGTGGTGGACTATGTGTCGGACGTGGTCGATGCCGGGGAAAAGATTATCCTGTTCACCCACTTGCGCGAGGTGCAACAGCAGTTGAAATCGTTCTTCCCGGCGGCGGTTACCATATTCGGCGACGATGACATGGCGACCCGTCAGCGCAATGTGGACGCTTTCCAGAACGACCCCCGCGTACAGGTCATCATCTGCTCCATTAAAGCGGCGGGGGTCGGTCTGACGCTTACGGCCAGCAGTCGCGTGGCGTTCGTCGAACTCCCGTGGCACCCGGCGGACTGCGAGCAATGCGAAGACCGTGCGCATCGAATAGGTCAGACCGACAGCGTACAATGCACCTACTTTCTCGGACAGGACACCATCGACGAGGATATTTATAAACTGATCGCCGACAAGCGCGACATGAGCAACCAAATCACCGGTGCGCGCGACGAGGTCGAGGAGAGCGTGGTGAACGGAGTGATGAATATTTTAATGAAAACCGTATGACAACCGACTACTACAACTTTCTAACCTCAAAGGTCTGCATGGCTCCGATATGCGGATTGTCGGTCAACGAGAACGAGTTGAGTCCGATTCTCAAACCCCATCAGCGAACAGCGGTGAAGTGGGCTATCGAGGGGGGCCGCCGCGCGTTGTTCGAGAGCTTCGGCCTCGGCAAGACGGTTCAGCAACTCGAAATCTGCCGCTACATCACCTCGAAAGAGGGTGGCAAGGCACTCATTATTTGTCCGCTCGGTGTGAAACAGGAGTTCACCCAGGATGCGCGCAATCTCCTCGGTATGGAAATAGAGTACGTCCGCACACGGGCCGAAGTCGAAGCCTGCACGAAACCCGTAATGATCACCAACTACGAGCGGGTGCGCGACGGGGATATAGATGAAAATCACTTTGCCGTGGTGTGCCTCGACGAGGCATCGGTATTGCGGTCGTTCGGCTCGAAAACCTATCAAACGTTTTTTACCAAGTTCCGGGAAGTGAAATATCGCTTTGTGTCGACGGCAACCCCGTCGCCCAACAAATACAAGGAGCTGATACATTACGCCGGATTCCTCGGCATCATGGACACGGGCCAGGTTCTCACACGCTTTTTCCAACGCGACAGCACCAAAGCAAACAATCTCACACTCTACCCGCACAAGGAAAAGGAGTTTTGGCTGTGGATGTCGTCGTGGGCATTGTTCATCACCAAGCCCTCCGACCTCGGTTTCGACGACGCGGGGTACGACCTGCCGGAAATGAAAGTGATCTATCACATGGTCGCCGTAGACAACACCGAGGTAATCACCGACCGCGACGGCCAGTCCCAGATGTTCCGCGACGCCGCGCTCGGTCTGAAAGAGGCGGCCAAAGAGAAACGCGACAGTATGCCCACCCGCATAGCCAAAGTCGCCGAAATCATCGCGCAGGATCCGGACGACCATTATGTGATATGGCACGACCTCGAAAACGAACGACACGCCATCAAAAAGGCTATCCCCGACGCGGTAGAGGTTTACGGCTCGCAGGAAATTGATGTCCGGGAAAAGACTATCATAGACTTCTCGCACGGCCGTATCAAATATTTGGCTACAAAACCCTCCATCAGCGGGCAGGGGTGTAACTCCAAAGACACTGCCACAAGGCAATATTTACGGGCATTGGCTACGAGTTCAACGACTTCATACAGGCCGTTCACCGCATCTACCGCTTTCTGCAAACAAAGGAGGTTGAAATACACGTCATCTACGCCGAGAGCGAGGGTGAGATACTGAAAGCCCTGTTAAGAAAATGGAAACAACACGATCATCTGGTTGAACAAATGACAAAAATTATCAAAGACAACGGATTGAACACGACCAATATCTACGAGAGTATGCAACGCTCTATCGGGGTCGAACGCCGCGAGGAGAGGGGGAAGTACTGGACGGCCATTCACAACGACTGTGTCATCGAGACGATGCGGATGCCCGGCAACTCGGTCGATATGATTCTGACCTCAATTCCGTTCAGCAATCACTATGAGTACACACCATCCTACAACGACTTCGGCCACAACGAAAACAATGCGCGGTTCTTCGAGCAGATGGATTACCTCACCCCGCAGTTGCTACGGATCCTGCAGCCCGGTCGCGTGGCGGCAATCCATGTCAAGGACAGGATCTTGTTCGGCAATGCCACCGGGACGGGAATGCCAACCGTAGATCCGTTCCACGCCGAATGTATTCACCACTATCTGAAACACGGTTTTATGATGATGGGAATGATTACCGTCGTGACGGATGTCGTCAGAGAGAACAATCAGACCTACCGCCTGGGGTGGACGGAACAATGCAAGGACGGTACAAAGATGGGGGTCGGATGTCCCGAATACGTCCTGCTGTTGCGCAAGCTGCCTACCGACACCTCGACGGCTTACGCCGACACTCCTGTTGTAAAGGACAAAAAGGACTACACCCGCGCTCAATGGCAGATCGACGCTCATGCCTTTTGGAAGTCGTCGGGCAACCGGCTATTGACTTCCGAGGAGTTGGCCACGATGGACATTGATAAGGCCCGGCATTTCTTCCGTTTACAGGACAGGGATAATGTCTATGACTACGATGCCCATGTGGAGGTTGCCAAACGAATGGACGATGCCGGTCGCCTGCCCGCGACATTCATGGCCGTCGACCCGGTAAGCCACTCGACGGATGTGTGGGACGATGTGGTGCGGATGCGGACGCTGAACAGCCGTCAGACGCAAAAGAAGTTGCAGAACCACATCTGCCCCCTCCAGATCGACATTGTGGAGCGTCTGATAAACCGCTACACCAACCCCGGCGACCTTGTGTTCGACCCGTTCGGCGGCATCGGCACGGTCTCCTATTGCGCCGTGAAGCTCGAAAGGTCGGGCCTCTACACCGAACTCAACCCGGAGTACTTCCGCGATTCCCTACCGTATCAGCGTGAGGCTGAATGCAACCGAACCGTACCGACATTATTTGATGCTTTGGCGGTATGAAACTTCTCTACATAGACCTCTTTTGTGGCGCGGGCGGCACGAGTACCGGTGTCGAGGCGGCGCGGTATCGCGGGCAAAACTGCTGTAAGGTGATCGCGTGCGTGAACCACGACAAAAACGCCATCGCGAGCCACGCGGCAAATCATCCCGACGCACTGCACTTCACCGAAGACATCCGCACTCTCGACCTCACGACACTCATTGCGCACACCCGCGAGATGCGGAGGTTGTACCCCGACGCTTTTGTCGTTCTCTGGGCGAGCCTCGAATGTACCAACTTCTCAAAAGCCAAAGGCGGCCAACCACGCGACGCCGACAGCCGGACGCTCGCCGAACATCTGTTCCGCTACATCGAGGCTCTGACCCCCGACTTCATTCAGATAGAGAACGTAGAAGAGTTTATGTCCTGGGGCGACCTCGATGAGAACGGCAAGCCCATCAGTAAGGATGCCGGGCGGTGTTACCGCGAGTGGGTGAATAATGTGAAGTCCCACGGCTACAAGTTCGATCACCGCATACTCAACTCCGCCGATTATGGAGCATACACCTCCCGCCGTCGGTTCTTCGGCCTGTTCGCCCGTCCGGAACTTCCGATTGTTTGGCCGGAGCCTACACACACGAAAGGCGGTAGTAAGGGGTTGTTTGGGTCGCTACAACCGTGGAAGCCCGTGCGGGAAGTATTGAACTTCGACGACGAGGGTGAATCCATCTTCGGGCGGCAGAAGCCTTTGGTCGACGCAACACTCGAAAGGATTTACGCGGGGTTGATAAAGTTCGTCGCGGGGGGTAAGGATGCGTTTATGGTTAAGTGGAACTCCATGAGCCGGGCGGGAAGATATATCGCTCCGGGCATCGACGATCCGTGTCCGGTTGTCTCGACACAAAACCGTCTCGGAGTGGCACAAGTCGAGCGCAGGGCGCGGTTTCTCGCAAAACATTTCAGCGGTCACCCGGAGGGTAAAGTGATTTCCATCGAACAGCCCGCCGGGTCGATAACCGGGGTCGATCATCACTCGTTCATCACAGCTTACTACGGTAACGGGCATAACCACAGTATTGACAAACCCGCCCCGACGCTCACAACAAAGGACAGGCTCGCGTTTGTGGATATGCAGTACGGGAACGGTACTCCCAGCAGTATAGCAAGCCCTACACCCACCCTTACGACCAACCCGAAACACCAACTCGTCACCTGCCAACCGTGGGTGATGAACACAAATTTCGGGAATGTAGGGAGTTCCGTCGATGACCCCGCGCCGGTTGTGATGGCAAACCGCAAGCATCACTATTTGATGAACCCGCAGTTCTCCTCTGCCGGCGGGTCGGTCGATAAACCATGCTTTACACTCATAGCTCGGATGGATAAGATGCCGCCCTATTTGGTGGCGACAGAGACCGGGGAGATAGCAATCTGTATCGAAGAGACCGACAGCCCCGCGATGGTGAAAATCAAGGAGTTTATGGCACTGTACGGCATTATTGATATAAAGATGCGGATGCTCCGTATTCCGGAACTGAAACAGATTATGGGATTCCCCAAGGACTACATCCTCATTGGCTCGCAGACAGACCAGAAGAAATTCATCGGCAATGCCGTCGAGGTTAAGACGGCCTGTGCTTTGGCGGAGGCTCTTGTGATGAGGCTTTACGAACTGACCCTAACGCCGCAACGGTTGGCGGCATAAAACAACGAGACATGGCACTACGAGATCAACCATACCTCCCGCTATATGTGCAGGATTTTTTAGCCGATGAAAAGCTCGCGGAGTGTTCGGCGGCAACGACCGGCGTATACATCCGATTGATGTGCATAATGCACAAATCCGAGGAATACGGGAAGATTTGTTATAACAAAAGAGATAACAAAACCGACAACCCGGCGCATGATTTCGCGCAGAAATTATCGCGCCAAATGCCCTATTCCGAGCAGGAAATTTACGATGGGTTGTGTGAATTATTAGACCGGAAAATCATCGGAATTTTATCGGAAAAAAACGGGAAAAAACTCTTCCAAAAGAGGATGGTTCGGGATGCCGAATTAAGCGAAAAACGTGCGAAAAGCGGCAAAAAAGGAATGTCAAAACGTTATAAATCAGATAATAATAAAAAAGATATTTGTTATAACAAAAACGATAACAAAACGATAACAAACACTGAAAATGAAATTGAATATGAAAATGAATATAAAAAAGATAGAGGGGGTACGGGGGAGGAAGAAAAAAAATCGGACACTAAAACCACAGATGCTTTCGAGACTTTCCGGCAGAACTATCCCGGCAAAAAACGAGGCTACGACACCGAACTCGCTATACTGCGCAAACACAGTGACTGGCGGGATGTGGTGATACATCTACCTGCTATTCTCAACGAGCAAAAACGGTGGCGGGAACAGGCGCAGCGACACGCCGTGTTTGTCCCTAACTGGCCGAACTTACAGACGTGGCTCAATCAGCGGCGATGGGAGGAGGAGTTGAATTTCGATTTCGAGACAACAAAACTCGGCACTCCCGCCCCTAATGAGTGGGTAAGCGAGGAGAAATTGATCGCCGCCGGGTGGAGAATGATTGATATTCAGAATCAGTTTGAGTATCACCCCACGACCGGGCTATGGAGGCAAAAACGACAATGATATTTTTTTAACAAACATTGATTGGAATGAAACCAAAAACCTACATCATCACCCTGTCACGCGGATACCGGCCAGCCCCTCGTGAAACCACCAGATTGCGTCGCTCACATAAGCGCAGGGCAAAACCTCACTAAGGATAAATGCGCACTATGCCGGGCAGAGCGCGGTGAACTATGGCAGAAAATCCACACCATCCGTGGTAACTACGACCTATGGGCAAAGCGTATTGCCGAAGTCCAAAGGGGCGAGGCAGTGCTTTCAATCAAACAATGGACGGGCAAGCCCTACAACAGCCCACAAACTACGCTCGCAGTACTTACCGCCGAGCATGGGGTCGGGGTTCAAAAGGTTGTTTTCGACGAGTGGGGAGAGTACTCGATACGGCGGATGAAAGGAAGCCGCGCGCCGAAATACAGGATCGACGATGATGCACGGGGATTTTTGGATGTCGAGCAAATTGCCTACAACGACGGCCTTTCTTTCAATGATTTTGCGGACTGGTTCGACGGTTATGATGTTTCAGAGCCTATGGCAATCATTCACTTTACAAAATTCAGATACTAAAAAATGAGCCTGCAACGACGCATAGACTACTCTATCGGCCTGCTGCGCAAGGCTGAACCGTTGGCACTCTCGATGCACCCGGACGGCTTTCACTTGGCGTTCAGCGGGGGTAAGGATTCGCAAGTGCTTTACCACCTCGCACAAATGGCCGGAGTGAAGTTCAAGGCGCATATGCAGATTACCACACTCGACCCGCCGGAGTTGCTACGGTTTATCCGCGCCAACTATCCCGATGTTGAGTTGCATCGACCTCCGCTCAATTTCTGCCAACTACTCGAAAAGAAAGGCAGTCTGCCGACCCGAAAGGCGCGGTGGTGTTGTGAGGCGTTGAAAGAATACGCCGGAGCCGGATGTGTTACGTTGCTCGGAGTTCGTGCCGCCGAGAGTGTACGCCGGGCAAAGCGCAGTGAGGTAGAAAAGATTCATCGCGACAAAAACAAGCGCAATATAAACGGGATATTCGACGACACTTCCGCCGCTCCACATCGAGACTTATTCGATGTGACTTATGAAACAGAGCATCAATGCGCTATCGACGGGAGAGATAAAATCGTCGTTTCCCCCATTTTCCGGTTGTCAGACGCGGAGGTATGGGAATTTATCAGAGGCAACAACATTCCCTACTGCGAGCTATACAACCGGGGATGGAAACGAATCGGTTGTTTATTGTGTCCAATGGCTCGTAAGTCGGAACGCGCGCGCGAGAGAGTTCTATATCCTGGCATTGAACGCGCAATCGTCCGAAGCATCGATAGGATATTGCAGGATGGTCGTATGAAACCCGTCGCCCCGTATAGCCCGACAGCACAGGAGGTGTTCGACTGGTGGATGTCGGGCAAGAGTGTGAAAAAGTACTTCGGGATGCTCCGAAACCAAACCAAACTCGATTTATAAACCGCCGAAAGGCATAAAACCGAACAACCATGACACCCCACCAATTCAGCAGATCGGTTGATAGGCTTACACGCCTGCGCTCACAAAAGCCGCAAGCGTGGGCCGTGCGTAAGCCCCTGCCCGATCCGCTACCAATTCCGATAGCCGTAACGACATCAATGGCAATAAAAGAGGCAAAACGAATATGTGGTTGTTTTGGCATTACGATAGACGATGTTTGCGAGGCAAATCGGTCAAGGACTATCATGCCCGTGCGTTACATAATCTCGCATGACTTAAAAGAAAAATTCAACTTGTCATTGTCTATGATAGGCCATATTTTGAACCGGAACCACGCATCCGTACTTAACCATATAAAGCAGTATAACAACCTCACATCGACCAAAGATCGCAAGTTTTTGGCGATGGTGGGAAAAGCGGAGTCAAAGTGATTGCGGGTCAGTAAAAAAAATTACAACAATATTGTGCGCAATATGCACAATATTTTATAACTTTGCCAAAGTAAACACAGTGGGTGATGATGCCCGCCACGGCAATGAGCACGAAAAGACGAATCCACAAAAAGGACGCCACCTCACTCCCGGTCGAAATTATCGGGTGTGAGGTGTTTCTTTATTAAAACCATCATCTTATGAAACAGACGAACACAGACGGCATCAAAAGAGCCGCGGAAGAGGTGAAACCCGAAATCGGGTTGTCCCCGACAAAAAACGCCTGGCAAACATTCCGGCGCTGGCTTGGCATCTACACCAGCGAGGAAAAGGAGGTCATCGCCTACTCTCGTCGCATCAAAGCTGAAACCATCGCCGTCGGCCGTGCGCTTACCAACGCAGGCTTTGATGTACCCTGGTGCAATCTGCCCGGCGCAAGCATTGATCCGGCTACGGGAGAGCTTCAGGACGGCGCTGCCGCTCTGCCTCGTACATATTCCGATACGACCTCCACGATATCGTTGCTGGGCTTTTGGCTCAGGGGGATATTTTTCCGGATCGCGCACGAGCTGCGGCAAAATATACGACAAGATCTGCCGTCTTGCGGGAGATCTCGTTAAGACCGGCGACGCGATCGCCGCTGAATTCGGCGTGCCCATCGTCAACAAGCGGATTTCCGTAACGCCTATCGCTCTGGTAGCCGAGAGCTGCGAGGCAGACGACTATCTGCCCTTTGCCCATGCCCTTGACAGGGCCGCGAAGGAGACGGGCGTTGACTTTCTCGGCGGTTTTTCCGCACTCGTACACAAGGGCAGGACAAGGGGAGACGCCAAGCTCCTTTGCGCCATCCCGCAGGCTCTGGCGGAAACCAGGTTCGTCTGCTCGAGCGTAAACGTCGGCACCACGAGAGCCGGGATCAACATGGACGCGGTGCGCCACATGGGTCAGATCATCAAGCAGACGGCCGAGCTTACGGCGCACAGTTCCAGCTTCGGCTGCGCAAAGCTTGTGGTATTTTGCAACGCAGTGGAGGATAATCCCTTCATGGCCGGGGCGTTTCACGGAGTGGGCGAGCCGGAGTGCGAGATAAACGTGGGCGTTTCCGGCCCGGGAGTCGTGTCCGAGGCCCTTAAGGAAGCAAAGGGCCGGCCCGTTGACGAGGTGGCCGAAATTATAAAGCGCACGGCCTTTCGCATAACACGCGTGGGTCAGCTTGTGGCAAAGGAAGCCTCCGTTCGTCTCGGAGTGCCGTTCGGGATAGTCGACCTGTCTCTGGCACCCACCCCGGCGATAGGCGACAGCGTGGCCGACATACTCGAGGCCGTGGGGCTTGAGAGCGTCGGAGCGCCCGGAACGACGGCTGTTCTGGAGATGCTAAACGACGCCGTTAAA
>QMCD01001825.1_pt1 | contig 12580 bp, 10 predicted proteins | sample 1821841 | NCBI WGS metagenome assembly QMCD01 (sample SAMN01991225, study PRJNA193472) | Termite gut metagenome, whole genome shotgun sequencing project. | isolation source: worker | host: Macrotermes natalensis | reverse complement strand
ACCGACGCCGAAAAGGGGAACCGGCAGATGGATGAAATGATGACGGCGGTGAAGGATATCAACGATGCCAGCCAGTCTATCAGCAAGATCATCAAGACTATCGACGACATCGCGTTGGCATTGAACGCCGCCGTGGAAGCGGCGCGCGCCGGGCAGCACGGCAAAGGGTTTGCCGTAGTGGCGGAAGAAGTAAGGAACCTTGCCGCAAAGAGCGCGGAAGCCGCCAAAGATACGGATGATATGATCCAGAACTCTATGGAGAAATCGGAACGCGGCGCTAAAATTGCCGAAGAAACCGCGGCCAGCCTTGTGCAGATCGTAGCCGGTATCAATGAGAGCGGCGTGATCGTCGCGGAGATCGCGCAGTCTTCGGAGGAGCAGTCGGCGGGTATCTCGCAGATTAACCTCGGCGTAGACCAGGTGGCGCAGGTTGTGCAGCAGAACAGCGCGACCGCGCAGGAAAGCGCGGCGGCATCGCAGGAAATGAGCAGCCAGTCTACTATGCTGCAAGAGCTGATCGCGCAGTTTAAGCTCAAGAGCAGCGCGCAAGGGTTCGGGCATGTTTCCCCTGCGGCGGACAAGGTGACGTATTCCGCGCCAGTGGGTTCGGGCATGGAGGAAGCTGTGGGCGGCATGGACGACAAGTATTAAAAAATAAGAAGGGGATTTCCTCTTCGAGGTCGATTGATTTTAAAGCGGCTGTTGTGGCGTTACTGTCATGGCAACCGCTTTTTTCGTTTTGTTGTACTCTGCTCGCTCATGAGATGAGTTTATCGGATTGTAACCTAAGTAACCGCTGATTCATTCAAACCGCGCGGTTGATCCTATTATGGGTGGCAGTTCAAAAGATTTTTCTATGCTATGGCTAGGCATGTTAGCTCGAATACGAACCCGTATTTTATTATGTAAATATTCTGTGTTTACTTTTGGGGATTCCTCTGTGGTCAAGGAGCCTGCGGCGCATTATATGCCTTCGGCGGTTCAGAACCTACGGTTCTAAAAACTCCCTTAAGGGCAAGGGCACGAACAATCTCGGAAACCATGCCCTGCAACCATACAAACTCATCTCATTCATTTTGTATTCTGGTCTGCATTGCTGAACAGCAAGCCTTCCCAGATTATAAGGTCGCCGACCTTAGTCGGCTTCAATGGGTTAAGGGGGATTGTCAAGGGGGGCAAAGGGAGAAATTCCGAATCTTCCTGCCCCCCTTGACGCCCAGCGGCAGCGTCATAACTATCTGCGATGGAAAAGGTTTACGCTTTAACAACAGTGCAGGGGCGGGTTTGAATACTGCTTTTTAAACAGGAATATAAATAAACCTTGCAGAACTACGGTATACAAAAGGTTCACAAAGACGCACTGCCTAAATGGAGCAGCGGTTACTAAAACCAATTTCGCTCCTGCTTGCTCAGCGCTAAATGAATTGACTCTAATCTAATCGGCGCTCGAAAGGTCGTTATACCATTTCACGGCTTCAATATAACAGTCGTTGACTAATTCACTGGAAAGATGGTGCTCTCTGGAAAAACGGCTCACCTCATCCCAGTTGGAATATTCGTAATTGCTGTAAAAATTCAGTAAGTCGGAATGAATACCGTTTTTAGTAAGAATAGATTCACTGATGTCTTCCGCGACAGGCAGTTCTTTAAACAGTTCTTCTTTCGATTTTTCCACGGCGATGTGCAGCAGGGACAGCAAGCCGACGAGGAAAACATGCTTAGAATCCCGTTTTATGCGGAAATGAGGCGCCAGCAATTCGCCAAACCGCGCGCGTATCAGAGAAACACGTATCAGTTCAAGCGGTTTATCCGACCCGATGCCGCGCAGGGCAAGCATGGCGATCCATTTTTTCAGGCTTTCCTCGCCCAGGTAGGCGACCGCCGTCGTGATGGAGGAAATCTTGTTTCTCAGGCCTAGGGCCGCCGAATTCAAAAGGCGCAGCAGTTTATACGACAGCGCGACGTCGGTGGAAATAACATTACTGATCTCACGAAAATCTACAAAATCATCGGTACTGGTGAGTTGGATCAAGCGCAGATAATTCATCTTGAGCGGGTCGATATCTTTATCTTTGCGCATGACCACAGGTGGCTGCTCAAAGAAAAAGCCCTGGAACAACTTGAAGCCGCGGGTTTTTGCGTCGTTAAACTGCTGGATGGAGTCAACGTTCGTCGCGATGAATATTTTTTTAGGGTTACCTGCGATGACCTTTGTTAAACCGTAATCGCTGATACCGCCCGGTTCAAATTTACAGTAACCGGCCATGGAGATAAGCTCCATCGAAAAATTCTGGCTGTTTATGCCAACCAGCGCAAGGGTATACCCGGCTCTGCGCAACTGCTTGTAGATCGTGAGGCCTCTTGGCGTGACGACGTCGTCGGCGATCATTTGTATGATAAACTTGGATTTAGGAAGATTTTTCAATACGGAAGGGGAGAGCAGTTGCTTGGAATACGAGATCATATACCGGGCGTCGTTCTCGATATCGCTCAGCCCAAGCGCGTCCATTGTACGGTCAAATTCCGTCAGGTTGATGGAATCCTCGTCGTCTTCCCGGCGGTCGGTCTCGCTACGGTCTATAAGCTCGTAACCGAATGTGCCGCCATTTGCGTTTAGAACAGGCTGTATGTTGATATAAACATCCCGGAATGTTTCCGCGGTATCGTACTGGTCTTCGAATACGGAGAGCCTGTTGCGCCCGGCTTTTTTAGACTGATACAGCGCGATATCCGCTTTGCGCAGCAATTCCGACGAAGTGGCGCCATGTTCCGGGAAAAACGAGATCCCCATACTGATGGTACACGATTTATCTATGGTGGGCATGGTATAGGACAAAAACGCGCCCTGCACCAACTGTTCGTAATGTTCTCTCAATTCCTCCGGCGTGGCGAACGTATTTTGTTTTGTGTGGTAAAACAATACGAATTCATCGCCCCCGAGGCGGTATAAATGCCCGTCGTAGGTGTCGTTTCCGGAAAGGTGCTCCGTAATGCGGCGCAGAAGGACGTCACCTGTATTGTGGCCGTATGTATCGTTGATCGCTTTGAAATTATCAAGGTCGAAAAGCGCGACCATACCGCAAATTTTGTTTTCCATCAGCGCGTCCTGTACCGCGGCAAAATCTTCACGGAATTTTGTGCGGTTGGGTACGCCTGTAAGCTGGTCGATATACGCAAGGTTATAAAGCCGCTCATTAATGTCGCGTTCTTTCTGTATGTCGCGCAAATAGAATATTACGGCGGGCCTGTCGTCCAGCCAGACCAGGGTATTTATAGTGGCGGAAAAATAGTTTCCGCTTTCATCCCGGAGCTCAAAAGTCGAAGGGAAGTTCGTTGTTTTGGGATTTTTGAACGGGCAATGGGAGCAAAGAGCGGGAAAGAGGCTGGCGTATCCTGTTTTACAACTTTGATCGGATTTTGCGTGTTCCTCCAGCCTGCGGTCTGCCGCGGTGTTTGTAAACAGAACACTGCAATCCTTTCCGCCGCCGCGGGAAACAATGATTTCTTCATTTTGGGCGTCCAGAATATCACCCAAGAATTCCTCGACCTGTGCCCGCTTCGCTTTACTTAATATCATACTACTATTATTCCCCCAATGATTATGATTATAAGACTTTTTATGTGTTTTGTGAATCACTTTTTATGTTTTCACGGCATTTCCGTACAAAAAGGCGTGTTTGCCGTTAAGTTTACCGCGTTTGCGCCGATAATATAATAACATAGATTTACATAATATTCCATGAATGATGAAGCATTGCCGGGAGGTGCGGCGCCATGAAAACCAAATTTGAGATTGTAGCTTATCGGAATGGAGAATGCAAGCGTTCTTACCAGAGCGATAATTGGGATGAGATAAAAGCGATCCAATCACAATGGCTGAATGAAGGGCTGGATGTTTACCTGCATGTGGCGTGAGTTCATAGTGTGAAAAAATAGTAGTAACTGACCGGGCTGTCCATGTTTATATGGGCGGCTTTTGCTTTGTTATTTGCTAAGTATTAAAAGACTATGAATTTTAGGCTGGGAAGAAAAGCGGTATGATATAATTGTATCAATATAACAGAGGTGGAACAATATGCCGATTCATTGTTTAGACGGGTACATAAGTGCGGAAGACCGGGCGATCATGGTTATGTCAATCAATTTTTCCATGTCGCAGGATGAGAAGAATGAGCAGATGGAATATCTGGTGGCCGAGCTTTGTAAAAAGCGGCCGGTCATCCCGCTTAACCAGTATTCTTTGCTGTGTATGCTGGTGGGTGCTTTTTTGGAGAACCTTTTGGAGATGGGGAAAAAGCGCGCGCTTACGCTCAAAGAGATTGTGCGATACAACGACCTCGTAACCAGATGTGAGCTTCTGGTAGGTAAACTGGAAAAGGACTGCGCCGGAGGCAGGCCGGGCGATATGGTGCATTAGCAATAGTCTTAGTACGGAAAATGGCGCTCGTAAGCGCCATTTTATGTAAAACAGTACCGGAATTGTGCGGTACCGCCTATGGGGAGAAGCGGCATAAGCCGCTTTCCACTATGGCGATTGTAGCAGAAAAACGGGGAAAAGGCAAAAAAATATAGGGAAACAAAACAGTTGCAGATAAGCGGTTTGCTTGCTATAATAATAAATGCAGGAGCTTCGGTGTATTTTTTTTGCCCGGACATTGTTAAGTTTTTAACATAATACTTTATGTTTATAGTAATAGATTATTATTTGGAGGTTTAACATAGCATGAAATCGTTGCAGGAATTGGAAAAGATCAGGGAGCGGGCGCTCAAAAAAGTAGACGTCCGAAAGCAGGACGCGGAAAAGCGCGTTGTGGTGGGTATGGCGACGTGTGGCATCGCGGCGGGTGCGCGGCCTGTGTTGCAGGCTTTTGTTGATGAAGTCGCAAAACGCAATTTGGCGGATGTGTCCGTATCGCAGACGGGCTGCATAGGCGTATGCAGGCTGGAGCCGCTTGTGGAAGTGTACATTCCGGGAGAGGAAAAAGTGACTTATGTTAAGGTGACGCCGGATATGGTGCCGAAAATCGTGAACAGTCATCTGGTAAACGGTACTGTTGTGACAGAGTATACCATTGGGTATTACGAACAAAAATCGGCTAAATAGATAAATTGGAGGAAGCGTAGATGGAGTTTTTTCGTTCCCACGTGCTTGTCTGTGGAGGTACGGGCTGCACATCGTCCGGTTCGCCGGAGATCATCAAAAAGTTCGAGTCTGAAATTGCGGAAAAAGGCCTGGACAAAGAAGTTAAAGTAGTGCGGACAGGTTGCTTCGGCCTTTGCGAGGCCGGGCCTATTGTAATCATATATCCGGAAGGCGCGTTTTACAGCCATGTGAGTCCGAACGACGTCGCGGAAATTGTGGAAGAGCATCTTTTAAAGGGCAGGATCGTGCAACGCCTGCTGCACAAGGAGGAAGATGTCGCAGAAGTCGCCACCACGCTCGATGAGATAGAGTTTTATAAAAAGCAGGAGCGCGTGGCGCTTAGAAACTGCGGCGTGATCGACCCCGAACAAATCGACGAATATATCGCGTTTGACGGATACAAGGCTTTGGGAACCTGCCTTACGGAGATGACGCCCGAGCAGGTGATTGGCGTAGTCAAGGCGTCGGGGCTGCGCGGGCGCGGCGGCGCCGGTTTCCCCACCGCTTTAAAATGGCAGTTTGCGATGAACGCGAAGGACGCGCAGAAGTACGTGGTGTGTAACGCGGACGAAGGTGACCCGGGTGCGTTTATGGATCGTTCCATTCTGGAAGGCGACCCGCACAGTGTCGTAGAGGCGATGGCTATCGCGGGTTACGCGATCGGCGCGAACATGGGCTATGTATATGTGCGTGCGGAATACCCCATCGCGGTGAAACGCTTGCAGATCGCCATTGACCAGGCGCGCGAATACGGCCTGCTGGGAAAAAGTATTTTTGACACGGCGTTCAGTTTTGATATAGAGATACGCCTTGGCGCGGGCGCGTTTGTCTGCGGCGAGGAGACGGCGCTTTTGGAGTCGATCGAAGGGCGGCGCGGCGAACCGAGGCCCAAACCGCCGTTCCCGGCAAATAAAGGCCTTTTCGGCAAACCTACCATCATTAACAACGTGGAAACGTTCGCGAATATCCCGGTGATTTTCCTCAAAGGGGCGGACTGGTTCACGTCTATGGGTACGGAAAAATCCAAGGGCACGAAAGTGTTTGCGCTGGGCGGTAAGATCAACAACACCGGCCTTGTGGAGATCCCCATGGGTACGACGCTGCGCGAGGTTATTTATGAGATCGGCGGCGGCATCCCGGATGGAAAAAAGTTCAAGGCGGCGCAGACGGGCGGCCCTTCGGGTGGCTGCATCCCTACGGAACATCTGGATCTGCCGATCGATTATGAAACGCTGACGGGCATCGGCTCTATGATGGGGTCGGGCGGGCTTATCGTAATGGATGAAGATAACTGCATGGTAGACGTGGCAAAGTTCTTCCTCGATTTCACCGTGGACGAATCGTGTGGTAAATGCCCGCCCTGCCGTATCGGCACAAAGAGAATGCTGGAGATTTTGCAGCGCATTACCGACGGTAAGGGGCAGAGGGGCGATATTGAAAAACTGGTTGAGCTTGGAGAAAGCATCAAAGCGGGCGCGCTTTGCGGGCTGGGAAAATCGGCGCCGCAGCCCGTGCTTTCCACCATCCGGTATTTCAGGGATGAATACGAAGCGCATATCAATGAAAAGAGATGCCCGGCGGGGCATTGCCAGGCGCTGCTCGCCTACGAGATCATTACGGATAAGTGTATCGGCTGCGGCATGTGCAAGCGTGTGTGCCCGGCGGAAGCGATATCGGGAGAGAAAAAGCAGCCGCACCACATTGACCCGGACAAGTGCATCAAGTGTGGCGCGTGCATTGAAAAGTGCAAATTCTCGGCGATTAAGCGGTAAAGAAGGGAGAAACAATAACTATGGTATCGGTTACAATAGATGGCGTAAAGGTGGAAGTGGCGGATAACACGTCCGTACTTGACGCCGCGAGGGCTGCGAATATAGAAATCCCCACGTTATGCTACCTGCGCGGTGTAAACGCGATCGGCGCGTGCCGCGTGTGCATGGTAGAGGTTGTGGGCAACCCCGTGCTTCAGGCGGCGTGTGTGCTGCCCGTGGCGGAAGGGATGGAAGTCAGCACAAATTCGGAGAAGGTTCTTAAAACAAAGCGCGCGACGCTTGACCTGCTTCTTTCCAACCACGACAGGGAGTGTTTGATCTGCCCGAGAAACCAGAACTGTGAGTTACAAAAGCTTTGCGATGACCTGGGCGTTACGAACATTAAGTATTCGGGAGAGCGGCTGGTGCGCGGCAAGGATGAAGGCTCGGTGAGCGTGGTGCGTGATCCGAATAAATGCCTGCTGTGCAAGCGCTGTGTTTCCATGTGCGAAACCGTGCAGGGCGTGGGCGCGATTGGCGCGACAAACCGCGGCTTTAAGACAATGGTGGAGCCTGTGTGGGGGCGTTCCCTAACGGATGTAAACTGTATCAACTGCGGCCAGTGCATCATGGCCTGCCCGGTGGGCGCGCTTACCGAAAAGAATGAAACGGACAATGTGTGGGCCGCGCTGCACGACCCCGATAAATACGTGATCGTCCAGCCTGCGCCGGCGGTTCGTTTCGCGTTGGGCGAGGAGTTTGGAATGCCCATGGGCACCCGCGTGACGGGCAAGCTTGCCGCGGCGCTCAAAAGGCTGAAGTTCGATAAGGTGTTTGATACGGATTTTGGCGCCGACCTTACGATCATGGAAGAAGGGCACGAACTGCTGGGCAGGATCAAGAACGGCGGCACACTGCCCATGATCACATCCTGTTCGCCCGGCTGGGTCAAGTTCTGCGAGACATTTTATCCGGATATGCTGGAGCATATGTCTTCGTGTAAATCGCCGCACCAAATGCTGGGCGCGATCGTAAAAACGTATTACGCGGAAAAAGAGGGGATAGACCCTTCCAAAATATTTATGGTGTCTGTAATGCCATGCACCGCCAAGAAATTTGAGCGGCAGCGCGACGGCGAGAACGCTTCCGGTTTCCCAGATGTGGACGCGGTGGTGACAACGCGCGAGATTGCGCAGATGATAAAAGAAGCGAATATCGATTTTGTGAACCTTGCGGACGAACCGTTTGACGATATGCTGGGCACGTCCACGGGCGCGGCGGCGATATTCGGCGTAACGGGTGGCGTGATGGAGGCGGCTTTAAGGACAGTCGCCGATGTGGTGACGGGTAAAGACCTTGAGAAGATCGACTTCACCGAAGTGCGCGGCGTAAAGGGTATCAAGGAAGCGGAAGTGCCGATCGGCGACCTCAAAGTGAAGGTGGCGGTGGCGTCTGGCCTGGGGAACGCGAGGAAGCTGCTTGACGCGGTGAAACGCGGGGAAAAGGAATACCACTTTATTGAAGTGATGGGCTGCCCCGGCGGCTGCGTGACGGGCGGCGGCCAGCCGATCGTTTCCGCGCGGATCCGTAATATCAAAGACCCGCGTGTGCTGCGGGCAAACGCGACTTACGCGGAAGATAAAGAGATGCCCATCCGGAAGTCTCATAAAAACCCGGATATCCAGAAATTGTATAAGGAATATTTGGGCGAGCCGAACAGCCACAAGGCACATGAGATATTGCACACGCACTATGTGGCGCGCCCGAAGTATGCGGCGCAGTCAAAAGGAAAAGCGGCGGCGAAATAATGTTAGGTAAGCGCTGATTAAAGCGAGTCCGTGGATTTCCGAGCAGTTTTTGTCTGTGGCAATGTCGGCAGGTTCCGTTCCTAGCAGCGCTAAGAGCGGGTTCTGGCGGCGCTGCCACGGGCGAAAAGGGCCGGAAAGACGCGCGGCTTGAATTGATTAGCGCTTGCCTAGGTTAAATGAAAAACCATCGGGTATTCCGGTGGTTTTTTGTTGCTCTAAGGGTACGGACAATCATAGAAAGTCATGTCTTATTGGAAAGCGATCTTACCGAGACTCTCGCAATATTTTATCCGCCACATACAGGCCGTTTGCCGCAGCCTGCGAAAGCGACCGCGTGAAACCCGCGCCGTCGCCCGTCGCATAAATGCGACGCAGGCCGGAAAGTTCAAAATCATCGCTGTGCGGGCGCGCCGAATAATATTTGCATTCCACGCCATATAAAAGTGTATCGTAATTCGCCGTGCCGGGGGCCACTTGATCTAACGCTTCCAGCGTCTCGATGATATTATCAAGTTGCCTTTTAGGCAGGCACAAGCTCAGATCACCTGGAACAGCGTTCAATGTGGGATGTGTGGTGGATTGCGAAAGCCGCGCTTCGTTGGTGCGCCGCCCCTCGCGCAGGTCGCCCAAACGCTGCACAAGCACACTGCCGCCGCTGATGAGGTTCGCAAGGCTGGCCACATACCGCGCGTATTCGATCGGTTCTTTAAATGGCTCGGTAAAGCGCATCGTGCACAGCAAAGCAAAATTTGAATTTTCCGTTTTACGGCTTTGGTCGCGGTAGGAATGCCCGTTTACGGTGAGTACGCCCGCCGTGTTTTCCGTGACGACGCTGCCTTTTTCATTAAAACAAAACATGCGCGTGGTGTCGCCGTATACCTTGCTGCGGTACCAGATTTTTGGCTCGTAGATATGCCGGGAAAAGTGCTCCCAAACACAGGCGGGCAGTTCCACCCGCACGCCGATATCCACTTGATTGTTACTGAGCGGAAGCTTGTTTTTTTTGCACCAGTCGGCAAAAAAGCGGCTGCCCGCGCGGCCCACGGCAAATATGATATGACCGGCCTCATACGTCTCGTCTTTTGTGGAGAGTGTATGCGCCGCCGCGTCCACATCGAGCACATCCGTTTCGGTGAACACGTCGCATCTTTTGGATACATCGGCGATTAGGCCGCGCATCGTATTGAAATTCTCGTCTGTGCCGAGGTGTTTAAGCTGCGCCTGCGACATATGCAGGTCGAATTTTAAGCACAGTGTTTTGAGGTCGTTATTTGGCATGAAGCGCTCTTTGGTGGCGCCGTGGGAAACGAGCAGCGCATCCGCCTGCTCGATATAGCCGATCACCGTTTTGGGGTCGAGAAAATCGGTGAGCCAACCGCCGTATTCGGTGGAAATGACATACTTGCCGTCCGAAAAAGCGCCAGCGCCCGCCATACCCTCCATAATGGCGCACGACTCACATTTCACGCAGTTTTTGACTTGCCGCTGTATGATGGGGCAAATGCGTTTTTCGATGTCACGCCCTTTTTCAAACAGCGCAACCCGCAAGGAGGGGTTTTTTTCCGTGAGACGGTGCGCGGCCATGATGCCGCTGATCCCGCCGCCAATAATGGCCACGTCATATTTTTTCAAGGAGGATCACCTCGGAACTTAAATTTTTTGGAAGATATCCCGGAAGAGGTCTGTCATGGAATAGAGCGCCGGGTCTTTTTTGTAAATAAAGCGGGCGGCGCGCACCGCGCCCTCGGTAAAGACCTGCTTTGAATGCGCGCGGTGGTTTATTTCCAGCACTTCATCCGGCCCAAAGAACAGTATATCGTGTTCGCCGGTGACTGTGCCGCCGCGCACTGCGTGTATGCCGATCTCGTTTTCCGCACGCTTGCCGTTGCGCGAATGCCTGCCGAAAACAAACTCGCGCGAACCGCCCAAAACGCTGTTGATACCCTCCGCGATGGCAAGCGCCGTGCCGCTGGGGGAATCTACTTTCTGGTTGTGGTGCTTTTCTACGATCTCAATGTCAAAGCTGTCCGCCAATATCTCGGCAGCCCTTTTAGCAAGCTCGATTTGCAGGTTTACGCCCAACGACATGTTCGCGGAATAGAACAGCGGGATGTGCCCGGCATATTTGGCGATCATCATTTTGTCGGTATCCGTGTAGCCGGTGGTGGTGAGCACGGCGGGGATATTGTGCTCCGATGCGTAAGCAAGCAGGCCGGGCAGCGCGTCCGGACGGGAAAAGTCTATTATGACGTCCGCAGCCTCCTTTACCGAAGAAAAATCCGCATACACGGGAAAATCATTTGAAAATGCGTCCGGGCGGATATCCACACCGGCGGCTACCGCCATATCTTCCGCGTTTTGAATGGATGTTACCAGCGTTTGGCCCAGGCGGCCGTTTACGCCGCTGATCAGTATATGTATCATTTGCTACCGTCCTATATCAGTTTAAAAGACTTGAGCTGCGCAGTGAGGGCGTCCAGATTTTTCTCTTCCATCTCGGTGAGAGGGAGGCGAAACGGCCCCATATCATAGCCCATCAGCCGAAGCGCCGTTTTCACGGGAATGGGGTTTACCTCGGAGAAAAGCGCGCTCACGAGCGGGTTCACAGCAAGCTGCATGTCGCATGCCTTTTCCACGTCGCCGGCGTGGTAAGCCGAAACCATATCGTGCACATAACGCGGCACGACGTTTGCCAGCACGGAAACAACGCCCGCGCCGCCCAGTGAAAGAACGGGAACTATGTGGTCGTCGTTACCGCTGTAGAGCGCCGCCTTTTTGCGGGTGAGCCGCGCCATTTCCGCGATCTGCGAAATATCGCCGGTGGCTTCCTTGATGGAGTCGATATGCTTGTGGCTCGCAAGTTCGTCGAACACGTCCGGGGTCATGTTCACGCCCGTGCGCGAAGGTACATTATAGATCATGACCGGCAGCGCCGCCGCGTCCGCGACCGCCAAAAAATGCTCGATCAAGCCTTTGCGCGTGCACTTATTATAGTAAGGGGTCACGGCGAGCACGCCGTTTGCGCCGCATTCCCGCGCGTGGCGCGCGCTAAAAAGCACATCCGCGGTATTGTTACCGCCAATACCCACGATGACAGGCACACGGTTTTGCGCCCGCTTAACCGCAAACTCGACCAGCGCGCATTTTTCATCGCGGCTCATCGTAGACGGTTCGCCCGTCGTTCCGCATACGACCAGCGCATCCGTGCCATTCTCTATTTGGAAATCGACCAGCTTCGCGAACGTGTCATAGTTGATGCCATCTTCTGTGAACGGCGTACAAATCGCCACACCTGAACCTTTAAAAAGCATATTTTTTACCTCGATCTGTTTCTGTCGTTTGCTTATACTACGCGCTCATTTTTTAGGTTTTGCCAGCAGTGATTGGTATTACTTTTCCTGCATGGCGATCCATGTCTGGGCGATCTGCACGGCATTTGTCGCGGCACCCTTGCGGACGTTATCCGCCACCACCCAAAGGTTTACGCCGCTTTCCACCGAACGGTCGCGGCGTATACGCCCTACGTATACTTCATCCTTGCCTGCGACAGTAAGCGGCATGGGGTAGACGCCGCTGCCCTCGCCGGTCACTACCTCGTCACATACAACGATGCCGGGGAAATCGGCGAGCGCCTGTTTAAGCTCGGCAAGGTCGTATTCTTTTTCGAGTTCCACATTGATGGATTCGCTGTGCCCGTGGAATACGGGAACGCGGACCGTCGTCGCCGTGACGCGCAGTTTATCGTCACCCAGTATTTTGCGCGTCTCAAAAACCATTTTTAGTTCCTCTTTTGTGTAGCCGTCTTCATCGAACACGTCTATCTGCGGGATGCAATTGCCGAAGATAGGGTAGGGGAACTTTTGCGGCGGGTCGCCGTT
>QMCD01002097.1_pt1 | contig 12582 bp, 11 predicted proteins | sample 1821841 | NCBI WGS metagenome assembly QMCD01 (sample SAMN01991225, study PRJNA193472) | Termite gut metagenome, whole genome shotgun sequencing project. | isolation source: worker | host: Macrotermes natalensis | reverse complement strand
AAAGAGTCCGGTCAATACCACAAATATATCGAGGATTTTACTGCCGCGTAAACCGGTGAGTGTGCAGGTTGATGGTAAAGAAGAACTGGTTTCCGGATCTTGGGATCAGCAGTCCAAAACTTATTTGCTGGAATTTGAGAATAATCCCGAAGGTGTATCGGTAAATATAAAATGGTAACTTATATAGAATACACAGAGAAAATTAAATAAGGTACGTTACTCTATATGAAATAAGGAAAGATAGACAGAACAAATAATAGTGAGCAGAATATATTTTACTTTGTCGTCCGTGAGCTAAGGAGGCAGACTGAAGTATGTTCTGCTCTATGTTTTTATACGGAATAGGGTCATATTTCATACTCACCGGAGATTTGAAGAAATATAACTATAGCTCGATCCAATGCACCAAAAGAGAAAATATAATAGTAAACCAGATTAATAAAAGGAATAGTTCTACTGATAAGACACGAAAATTAGCAGTTGTAATTGTTGGCTTAATTTGCATATATTAACCATGTTTAGTTAAAATCTGACACATCTGACACATTTTTTACTGTTTTAATTCTATCTATTTTATGTTTTTTAACTACGTATGGTTAAAAGGTAACAAAAGTAACAGTTTTTTAGCCTTTGTGCCCTTTGTGCCTCCCTTCGTGTACTTAGTGGTAAAACTCTTTACCACAAGGGGCACAAAGATTTACACAAAGAACACTATATAGAAAGTAACTTTTCAGTTAACAGTCATCAGTTAACAATGCTTTTCTCGTAACTTGTAACTGCCCAAAGGGCGAAGTAACTTGTAACTATAAAAAAGTAACAAAGGTAACACATGTTTCAGCTTTTAGCTGATAGCTATTCGCCGTTAGCTTAGGCTATCGCATAAGTGGCTTTACAGTGAACAGTCATCAGTCAGCAACTTGTATCTCGTGTCTTGTTTACTTGTATCTCATATAACTTTCAACTTATTACTCAATACTTACTACTTATTAAAAGGTAACAAAGGTTACACTATTTCACCCATTTGCTAATATGCTAATTTGCTAATTATTTTTTTCAAAGAGCTATCGGCTATATACATAGATAAACTTCTACAAAAAGAATAAAACTTCATGCATTTGAACCAAAAATATATACCTTTGTCATATCTTAAAAAAAGTAAATATTATGGGATTCGATATCAGTTTAACGCAAATCTTAAGCGCATTTGTAGTCTTGTTCGTTTTAATCGACGTATCAGGCTCCATCCCTATATTTCTAAGTTTCAAAGGGGAAGGTCGGGATGTTAATCCATTACAGGCAGCTATCTATTCATTTATCATAATGACAGCTTTTCTGTTTATCGGAAACTGGGTACTGAAATTATTCAATGTCGATGTTTCATCCTTTGCCGTTGCCGGAGCACTGGTCATCTTTATCATATCTATAGAGATGATATTCGGCGTGGAAGTTTTCAAAAATGATGCTCCCGGTGGCTCAAAAACACTTGTTCCTATTGTTTTTCCATTAATAGCCGGACCCGGTACATTTACCGTATTGTTGTCTATGAGGGCAGAATATGATGTCTCGAATATTATTATAGCCCTGTTTCTGAATATGATAATCGTATTCCTTGTACTTAGATACCTCAATGTAGTGGAAAAAATATTGGGTATAGGCGGAGTATACGTCTTGCGCAAATTTTTCGGAGTCATAGTTATGGCAATCGCCGTAAGATTATTTACTGCAAATATCAATGCGTTGCTGGACAGCTTGCAGCAATAAAAGATCCCGTACTTCATTCGAAATACGGGATCTTCTCTTTATTAATCAGAATTACTTGTTGGATCAAATTGTTCAATTATTTTCTACTGCGGGCAACCGAAGATCGCTTGTGTTATTTTCCAAGGGAAAAAATAATCAAAAATGCTTTAGCATCCCACTTCAACTACTCATTGCCCAAATACATCATTTCTTCAACAACACCTTATCAATCGCCTCTTTCAATGCAGGCTTAGGCAATGCGCCCTGTGCCATCTGAGGTTGTTCCTCACCCATAGGCACAAACAGCAGGCTTGGGATACTTCTGATTCCGAACAAAGCGGCAAGCTCCTGTTCTTCCTCCGTATTTATCTTATAGATATAAATTTCGCCGTCATATTCAGCAGCCAGTTCTTCCAGTACGGGAGCAATGGCTTTACATGGGCCACACCAGTCGGCATAAAAATCTATCAGTGCGGGTTTGTCGCCCAGATATTTGAATTCACCCGGATTAGCCTCATAGTTAGCTACTTTTTTCAAAAAGTCTATTTTATTTAAATGTATCGTTTTCATCTTAGTCTCCTTTTTTGTTGATTCTTTTGTTTGATTGTTTTTTGTTTGTCCGTTGCAGGAACTGAATGTCAGTCCGGCTATAAACAGCATCAATAAAATATGTTTCATAACTTCCTTATGTTATTTTTGGTTTGTTTCTTCTGTTGTCTGTTCATAATCCGCAGTACCCGCCTGGCAGTATCCTGTAACACAACACGATGATAATATATATATTATAAGCACCGCAAATACCATGCCCTTAATATAGACAGGCAGCATGCTCCATTTATTCACTATCTTGCTCATTCTTTGTTTCTTTTTTGAAAAGACTGAACAATAAGCTCCCCATCACTGCTCCCCAGATCATACTGTTTACAGGCGAAGCCGTAATAGGACATGTACCGTTGCTGCATCCGATAAAGTACCAGTACAGATAACCGGTAACAGCCCCGGAAGCGGCTCCGGTGACATATGTCCAGTTTCGTTTCAATATGGTTATTAATTTGTCCATTGCTCAAAGATAATTTAATATTTCTCAAATAAATAAATTCACATTGGCATTCTCAGCCCTGTCGAGATAGGCGGCCACACCACCGATAGTAATATCGTCCATCAGTTCCTCTTTCTTTATTCCCATTACATCCATCGACATGGAACAGGCAATAAACTCCACACCATTATCTTTTGCCTGTTGCATCAGGCTTTCGAGACTGTCGATACGCTTATCTTTCATTATCATACGCATCATTTTGCTGCCCATTCCGCCCATATTCATTTTTGAAAGGCTTAGTTTTTTACTGCTCGACGGTAACATTAGGCCGAACATCTTACCCATAAAGTCTTTCTTTACTGCTGGCTTTTTCAGCTTCTTTATCACATTCAGCCCCCAGAATGTAAAGAATATACTTACCTTCTTACCCGAAGCCGCCGCTCCGTTGGCTATGACAAAAGATGCTAGTGCACGGTCGAGGTCATCGCTGAAAACAATGAGCGTTTTATTGTCTCCACGGGCAACAGACTTTTCAGACTTTTCACCTACGGGTTGTTTCTCCACAACAGCAGTAATCACTCCTCCTGAATTCTCCATGCCGAGAACTTTAGCACCCACCATACGGCTCCATCCGTTAAGGTCTTCACCAAAAGCCTGGTCCGTCACTTTTATTTCGAGACGGTCACCCGCTTCTATTTGGTCATAGTTCTTTTTCAGTTGCATTATCGGGCCGGGGCATTGCAGTCCGCAGGCATCTATAGCGATCGTTTTCATATTGGAGAATTGTTGTATTACAGGTGTATTTTCTTCTTTACCGGATATACTAACCTTGTTTAAAGCTGAATAATCTTCTGTAGCGCAGGAATAAGTCTTATATCCTCCCGACAGATTGAAAATGTCATTATATCCGTGTTGCGTCAAAATGCGATAAGCAATGTATCCACGCAGTCCGACAGCGCAGTATAATATTATCTTCTTATCTTTCGGTATTTCCGGCAGGCGGCTGCGTATCTCGTCCACAGGGATATTTACCGAGCCGGCGATGTGTCCGAACTGATGTTCTTCCGCAGTACGGGTATCGATAATAAATACATCCCGTTTATCCTGCTTTTTCAGTTCATCCCACTGAATGATATTTACTTTCTTCTTCAGAATATTATCCGCTACAAAGCCTGCCATATTAACAGGATCTTTCGCCGAGGAATAAGGCGGAGCATAAGCATGTTCCACTTCCGGCAAATCGTATATAGTACCACCTTTTTTTATTACTTGCGCAAACAGGTCGATGCGCTTATCCACACCGTCGAAGCCTACGACCTGAGCGCCTAATAACTTTCCGTCGGCAGGTGAAAAATTGATTTTCACGGACAGAGGCAATGCATCGGGATAATACCCTGCATGCGAGCTACCATGTGTATAGGAAGTGACATGAGAGATATTTTCCCTGTCCAGCAATTTGGACGAAGCCCCTGTGGCGGCAACCGCAAGGTCGAATACCTTGGCTATAGATGTACCTATTGTGCCCGCATACTTATATTTATTATTTTCGAGAATATTATCCGCTACTATACGCGCCTGCTTATTGGCAGGGCCGGCAAGGGGAATAAGAGCATGCTTGCCGATTACGGGATTGAATACTTCTACTGCATCCCCTAAGGCATACACATCCTCTTCCGATGTCTGCATATAGTCGTTAACCTTAATACCGCCGAGCGAACCCAGTTCGAATCCGGCCTCTTTGGCGAGTTTTGTTTCAGGACGGACACCTATACTAAGGATAACCATATCGGCATCCAACGCAGCACCCTTTTCTAATAAGACTTTCAGGTTATCTCCGTCCGGTTCAAAACCTGTCACCCCTTCTTCAAGATAGAGTGATACGCCTTTTTGCTTCAAGTGCTGATGTACTATAGCAGCCATTGCATAGTCGAGAGGTGCCATCACCTGATTGCCTTTTTCGACCACAAACACCTTTATCCCTGCATCATGCAGGTTTTCCACCATTTCCAAACCGATAAAGCCGCCACCAACGACGACGGCCGTCTTAGGTTTGTGCTGGTCTATATATCGTTTTATCTTATCCATATCGGGAACATTACGTAAGGAGAATATCCGATCGTCATTGCTCCTTGTCAGAGGCGGCTTTATAGGTTCGGCTCCCGTAGATACGATGAGTTTATCGTAGCTTTCAATATAGGTATCTCCGGTGGTCAAATTATGCACCATCACTGTTTTGCTTTTAGTATTGATGCCTGTCACCTCCGACTTTACACGTATATCTATATTAAACCTGTCGATAAATCCATCTACAGTTTGCACAAACAACCTGTCGCGCTCGCTTATGGTCCCGCCGATATGATATGGCAGCCCGCAATTGGCATAAGATACATATTCACCCCGCTCGAATAATATAATTTCCGCATCCTCATTCATACGCCTGAGCCTTGCTGCCGCCGTTGCCCCTCCGGCAACACCTCCGATTATAAGTATTTTCATAATTTATGATATAAATATTTGCTATTAGCAATTAATTGGTTAAATTTTTTATTCTTGCAAATTTGAGATCAAAGCCGTAAGTTCCGAGAAATCCATCCCCTGCGCCTGCATCTCTTTTGTTTTCTGTTTTCCTGATTCCGTCAATGTGAAAATCATCTGGCGTTTATCGGAAGTTCCCATTTCACGCACTATATACCCCTTGTCCTCCACGGTGGTAATGACACGTGAGACACGCGAATTAGACAATCCTACAAAGTCACACAACTCGTTAGCCGACCTTGGCTTACCATCTTTGAGGCAGCAAAGGAGCATTCCTTCGTTGATGGTGATGCCATTAGCTTCTGCAAAACGTTTTTCGAAGTTGTAAAGGGCTTTATATATATCTTTTAATTTACAAATTGGTTCCATTTTTATTTATTTGCTAATACGAAATATTCACAAAGGAAATATTTTTATTTGAATGTACAAAATATTTTAGTGTTTTTTATATAGAACAAAAAGGTTTAAAAAGATTCTCATAAAAAAAGAGGATGAATATATACCCATCCTCTTCAAACTATATTATATATGATAACCGATTATTCGACAGCAACAAAATCCGCCTCAAGAAAATTTGTGACCTCGGTATCCCAACGTTCTTTTACAAATTTTACATGCTCAGGATGATCATTATAGGCCTTATAGGCTTCCTGATTATCGAAAACCATAGAAAAATAGAACTTATATTCATTCTTACTGCTTACCTGACGCGAAACTTCGAAGTTTTTCACCATAGGAAGAGCACTTAAAATACGTTGTCCGTCTTGTAAGAACTTGTCGGTTTCGGGAGCATCCACGTCATATTTCAGATTGAACATCACTGTATGCCGCATGTTCCCTTTTTCAAGTTTTGCCGAAGTACCGGATTTTTCAACGACAACGTTTTCACTTACCTCTTTCTCCTGCTTAGACCCGTTACATGCGCTAAACAGAGAAGATATAAACAGAAGTCCTATTATTCTTATTATCATATTATTTGAGAGTAAGTTTCTTGGCTATTCCTTTTGGTAAAGCATCTTTGTGTATCATTACACTCATTGTCTTATACTTTACAAACGCTTCCGAGGCATACCAGATACCTTTATATGCGCCAGCCTCACCCCAGGAGTTTTTTACCAGATAATACTTATTTCCATTCTGGTCTTTAGCGATGCCATATATCTGCATACCATGATCGTCGGTAGTTTCCTGATTATCGTATGCTATCTGACGCATCTCCTGTGTAATTGTTTTTTCTTTCACAGGTCCCTCTTCTATCTTAGCTTTTATACGATTGTTTTTCTCTGTTTGAGAAAGACCTAGCCAATGTGCCTGGTCCGAACCTACATTTTCAGGAGCCTCGTCGTCAGGAATAACAGCCAAGCCGTTACGGGTAAACCCGATCTCGCTCACATCGGTAGCCCATGCTACTGTATAGCCGTTATTCAAGGCATCATCAATAGTTTGCATCAGTTCATCTATTGGCAGGTTATATGAAAGCGACCAACGCCAGTTGTCTGGTATCTCAAGGGCAAACGGAGCATAGAACGGATGATGAGTAAACGAGGTAAGAGAGATATAATTACTTGCCTCCAATCCTAAAGATTGACGCAGCGAGCCGGCAGTATATGATTTTCCCTGATATTGGAAATTTTGAGGAACAGATCCGAAATAAGCATCAAGAATACCATTCAAACCTTGTTTCCATACCGGGGAGATACGCTTATTCTTATTTTCGTTAACACCTTTTACATATCCGGAAAGGCCGGCTTCAACTTCTCCGTGTTTGTGCATAGTTTCACCATAGTTAAGACCGGTATAAGCCTCATTCGGAAGTACACCATACTCATTTAATGTTTCTACCACATCGGCAAAAGAGCCTCCCTGAGCAAAATTCAGGTTACCTCCCACCCTTACAAATTTATCCGCTTTATCTGCATAATTGCGGCGTACAATATACATCTCCGACAGATCGTGCTCACCTTTACCCATGCGGATAACTTCCGATTCGAGAAAGCCCAGTCCTGAGAAACTCCAGCAAGTACCACTATTCCCCTGATTCTTGATAGAGGTAATCGGGTTTTCTTTCACAACCGAAAACTGATAACCACTTCCGGCACTCTGGGCACTTATACCCAATGTCAGCAAAATAAATGCTGATAACACTACTAACTTTTTCATCTATGTTTTAGTTTTTACAGTATTAAAATCCTTATTGTTCTATCAATGTCTCGTCATTCTGCTTCTTCAATTCGGGATAGGCTACACGCATATGACGCATACTTACCAGTTTTTCGGAAAACACTTCTTTCGCTAATTCTATATCTTTAAATGTAATCGGCGCATTCTTGAAAAGCCCATCGGCCACCTGCGAATCCACAAGTCTGTTGACTAGTCCGCTTATTGCTTCTTTGCTGTTATCTTTCAGGCTACGTGATGCGGCCTCTATGGTATCGGCCATCATCAACAAAGCTGTTTCACGGGTAAACGGATTAGGACCCGGATAAGTAAAATCGGCCTCATCCACCTCTTCATCCGGATGACTATTTACATATGAATTATAGAAATACTTTGCTTTCCCTTTTCCGTGGTGCGTCTGTATAAAATCGATAAGCTGTTGCGGCAGATTATATTTCTTGGCAATCTTCACCCCTTCTGTGACATGCCCTATGATAATACGGGCACTTTCCTTCTCCGTAAGTCCGGCATGCGGATCGATACCTTCAACCTGATTTTCGGTAAAGAAAATAGGGTTTACCATTTTACCTATATCATGATAAAGAGCCCCTGTACGGACAAGAGTCGCATTCGCCCCTATACGGTGTGCCGCCGACACCACCAGTGTGGATACCTGCATCGAGTGCTGGAATGTTCCGGGCGCGACTTCGGACAACTCCTGTAACAATGGCCTGTTGGTATTCGATAATTCTATCATGCTCACTTCGGAGATGAAACCGAAAACCCGTTCGCACATATAGACCAGCAAATAAGCAAATGATACAAATACAAAGTTGATGCAGAAATAAATATACATTCTTCCGTTCTCTATCAGGAGAGAGGGGTCTCCTTCTGTACATAGAATCCAGGCCGTGTATGTAATCACATACGTCAGCAAAATGAGAATGGAGCAATACACGAGCTGAGAACGCTCCGAAAGATTTCTCAGACTGAATATACACATATATCCTATCATTACCTGAATAACTATAAATTGTGCCATCTGAGCCAATGGAAGCATCAGGGCACAAATGAGCACGGTAATCATATGTGTGGTCATAGCTGTCCGCGAATCGATAAATGTACGGATCAGTATAGTAGGTATGGCAAAGGGAACCAGATACATCAGGCTGAACATCTTGGTGTCGGCCATCAGCCCGGTGATAATGGGAAATATCCCGACCATTATAAGTATGAAAATGATATTCTTCCGGTTGTTATACTCATGCAACCTGTAAAACTTAAGATACACCATCAGCGACATCAACAGCAAAGAGAGCATGACAAGCTCTCCGAACATCAGCCAGCCGGGCTTGGACTTTGTACCTACTTTGCTTTCTACTTCACGGTTGTAAGAATCAAGTATATTCTTTGTACGGGCATCGACGATCTCGCCCCGGTCTATTATTTTTTCTCCCGATTGGACTTCTCCCTCGTATAATGCTACCTGCTTGAGCAGTTCTTCCTTCTCGTTAGACGACATCTTTTCGTCATACAGCACGTTTACATTCAGGTAGTCATTCAAGTTGATAGCTCGCAAATGACTTATATCTACACTGGATGGCGCATCACTTATTATTTTCTCATAAGCCTGCTTAGGGGTATAGAAAGATGCCAGATGGCGGGTACTGGCAACATTATTATCATTTACCAGTTGCAGTTGTTTTTTGTTCAGTTGCTGAACTTTATCATAATCCTCAGCGGATATTATACCGGCCTTATATACTTCGTTGAGTTTACGGTTCACATAACTTATATATTCTGAGGGGATACTCTTCGCTAAAGCATCCTGCGAAAACTGAGATACTGTCTTCTTTGATATGGTAAGATCGGTATAATAATATGGCTGATAAGACCGCATTATGCTGTCTTTTTCTGCTTGTACCTGCTTATCGGATTTATGGATATGAAAATTGAACGGAGCAGTCAGCAAACCATATTGCCAGGGCCTGTTCTCGGTATATGAATACTTATATTTGCCTTCACGGGGCAAAAAATACCAAATGACCAGAATAGTCACTATAAAAAAAACCGGGGTAGGTATCTTAATCTTGGAATTGAATATCTTATTAATTTGCGCCATAACACTATGGTTTAGAATACAAATCTACAAGAATATTTTTTATTAGAAGAAAAATATACCTGAAAACGAAGAGTTCACAGTTTCAGTACATTCATTACCCTGTCTACGACTCCACTATTGGAACGGACATAATCTCCCGCATGTTTTCCGGCAGCGCTGAGGGTTTCGTCATATTGGAGAAATTCGTCCATCAACCCTCTGAATGATTCGGTATCAGCGATAGAATATCCCCCCCCCTGTTCGCGAAGCCCCTGGGCTTCACGGAATTTCTTGAAGTTGGGTCCAAATATCACAGGAATTTCATATACAGCAGCCTCAAGTACGTTATGTATGCCGACACCAAAGCCACCTCCCACATATGCGACCTGCCCATATCGGTAAATGGACGACAAAAGGCCTATACAGTCGATGATAAGGCAATCATAATCGGCCATCATCTCAGGTATGGCATTCGAATAACGGATGTAAGGTCGTTGAAGATTGCTCTCTATATATTTCAGGTGAGCTTCATTTATTTCGTGCGGCGCAATTATCATCTTCAGGTCGGTAGTCATATTGAAGTATGGCATAATCACATCTTCATCTTTTGGCCACGAACTGCCTGCTACCAATATTTTTTCACTTTCGGCGGCGGCCTTCTTAGCAAATGCCTCGACAATATTTAACTGTTTAGCCTGTTGCTTTATATCGAGTACCCTGTCGAAACGGGTATCGCCACATACTTCTACATTTGTCACTTTTATATCCCGCAACAATTCGGCCGAATTGGTATCCTGCACACAGATGCATGTATATTTTTTCAGCAATTTGCGCATATCCATTCCATACCATTTGAAGAAGATCTGTGAAGAACGGAAGATAGCCGAAACCATATAGATAGGTATTCCCTGCTTGTGAAGGGTATTCACAAAATTATACCAGAACTCGTATTTGATAAATATTGCCATTTCGGGCTTTACCAGTTTCAAGAACTTCTTTACATTGCGTCTCTTATCGAATGGCAGGTAACAAACAATATCGGCCAGTGGATAATCTTTACGGACTTCATATCCCGACGGGGAAAAGAATGTAAGTAATATCTTATATTCAGGATTCTTACGTTTTACTTCTTCTATTATCGGACGACCCTGTTCAAACTCACCGAGCGAAGCAGCATGAAACCATATATATTTTGCATTAGGGTCAACTTTTTCCTTGAGTACCTTATATGTTTGCTTATGCCCTACTATCATCTTTCTCGCCTTCTTGTGGAAAGGGGAAATGATGCGAACGATAAATGCATACAGATATATGGCGAAATTATAAAAAAACATGTTTACGAATTTTAAAGGTCCTGAATCGCTTTTTGCAGACGAACGATAGTCTCGTCCTTACCAATAGCAGCCGTTATATCGAACATATGCGGACCTTTCGATTCGCCCACAACAGCCAGACGGAAAGCATTCATAATATTTCCCAGATGGTAACCTTTCGATTCTATCCATGCTTTTACAATTTCTTCCTGACTGTGCGCAGAGAAATCGTCTATATCCTTCAATATATCGATCAATTCGGCCATTTGCGCAGGAGAGTCTTCTTTCCAGCGTTTTTTCACCACCTTTTCATCGTATGAAACAGGTGCAACGAAAAAGAAGAAGGATTGGTCCCATAATTCTTTCACAAAGCTCACCCGCTCTTTAACCAGTCCCACGACTGTTTCTACATAGCCGAGAGTAACATCAACTCCTTTTTTTTCCTCCAGAATGGGATAATATATATTCGCTATTTCGGCATTCGGTCGCAATTGTATATACTGATGGTTGAACCACTTGCCTTTTTCATAATCGAATTTAGCTCCGCTCTTGCTACATTTTTCAAGAGAGAAAAGCTGTACAAGTTCATCCATAGACATAATCTCCTGATCGTTGCCCGGATTCCAGCCTAAGAGTGCAAGAAAGTTGATAACGGATTCGGGCAAATAACCGCTTTCGCGGTAGCCAGATGAAATCTCTCCTGTTTTCGGGTCTTTCCACTCCAACGGGAATACGGGGAATCCCAGACGGTCTCCGTCACGCTTGCTCAATTTACCGTTTCCTTCGGGTTTAAGCAATAATGGCAGATGGGCAAATTGCGGCATAGTAGCCTCCCATCCGAAAGCTTTATATAAAAGCACATGCAAAGGGGCCGACGGCAACCATTCTTCACCACGGATAACGTGGGTGATTTCCATCAGATGGTCATCGACAATATTTGCCAGATGATATGTAGGCAGGTTATCGGCCGACTTAAATAATACTTTGTCGTCGAGCACCGAAGAATTGTATTTTACTTCGCCACGGATAATGTCATTTACAAGCACTTCCTGATTAGCTTCTATTTTGAAGCGAACAACATACTGATTACCTCCATCGATCAGAGCCTGTACTTCTTCGCTGCTTAGTGTCAAGGAATTCCGCATTTCGCCACGTGTAGATGCATCGTATTGAAAATTGGCTACGGCAGCGCGCTTTAACTCAAGTTCTTCCGGTGTGTCGAAAGCAATATACGCTGCACCTTCGTCCAATAATACATCGACATATTTACGGTATACCTCTTTCCTGTCCGACTGGCGGTATGGAGCATAAGCCCCGCCAACATGCGTCCCTTCATCAAACTTTAGCCCGAGCCATGTAAGAGCCTCTATTATATACTCTTCGGCTCCGGGAACAAAACGTTGCGAATCGGTATCTTCGATACGGAGAACAAAGTCTCCACCGTGCTTTTTAGCAAACAGGTAATTGTATAATGCCGTGCGTACACCTCCAATATGCAATGGGCCTGTAGGGCTGGGTGCAAAGCGTACCCGTACTTTCTGAGACATATCTTATAGTTTAAATCAAGGCTACAAAAGTATATAAAATAAGTGAAAAACGAATTAGCTGTATCTGATTTATGATTTTGAAACCAATTTATCTATGCTAAAAAGCTATTAGTGATTAGCCTTCAGTTTTTATAAACTGTATATAAACAA
>QMCD01001793.1_pt1 | contig 12582 bp, 12 predicted proteins | sample 1821841 | NCBI WGS metagenome assembly QMCD01 (sample SAMN01991225, study PRJNA193472) | Termite gut metagenome, whole genome shotgun sequencing project. | isolation source: worker | host: Macrotermes natalensis | reverse complement strand
TCTGAACCATCAGGAGCATAGCTGATTGTTGTAACTTTTACTTCCTTTGAAAAGTTCTCTTTATACATATTTTTATTTATCCATTCTGTTTTATCAAAAGCATACAGAAACTCATCAAAATCGGTTAGCGTATCGATACTATCAAACATTGACTGATTGTCAAGTTCCACTTCATATCCTGCCTGATTAAGCGAGTTCTCATTCAAATATTTTAGGATATCATTGTTTTTAAATTGCTCAAACAATTTTTTAGCTTTAGTATTAACATCCCCTTCATTAGAAACGAGTGCAATAACCCTGAATGTCAGCTTAAGCGGAGTATTTTCCATCAATACGAATCCACCAATCTTACTTTCATTATTTTCGGTATCTTTCAGGCTTATATCAATTACGGTTTCTCGAGATATCAAATCGTTACACTTAATCTTAAACGGAATGACCGCATCTCCTGCCTTCAACGTAAGTTCCGTACCACTTTCAAATTCAACGGAGCATTGGCTACAGCCGCTTATTTTTAGAATTTCACCGCCTTTGAGCTCTCCGAAACACTCTAAATGAATATGCAGTGTTATTTCCTGTCCTTTCTTTGCTAAAATATACGGCCTGTCCGTATATCTTGTGCCAACACGTAAAAAGTCCGGATAATTTTTTCTTATCTGTTCCGTCACTTTATCCGTTTTTCCTGCAACTGTTTCGATATTCCCCAGTCCGGTTTCATCAGGCTGAAAAAAATATTCGATGTTTGAAAAATCTACACCTTGTACTTTTTTTATTTCCCTAGTTTCCGGATTTATCTCCAGCCAGTCGAATCCATATTCCCCGTTATAGGTATTCACATCGGGAATACGTACTTTGGCAATTACAGTCAGTTCGTCTGCGTCCCTGGCTCTTGATTTTGTTACTCCAAATTGTATATTTGCCATAATACCAAAAATTCATTTATATCTTATTCCTATTTTTGACAATTATCAAAAATGATTCATTTAGTTTCGGAGGTAACTCCTCCTGTCGAAACAATTTTCTTATTACAGGCAAGGGTTACATTTTTATCCAGTGACTCAATGGTTATTTCTTCCGCTACCTGTGTATATTTTTTAGCCATAATAACGTCATTGTCCCGAACTTTAACCTTAATGTTTTTAGCTTGTTTTATTATTGCCATAAGGTATCGGATTAAAACAGGTTCGACTTTTCCGCGCTGTTAAGCAACACGGTCTTTGCACTCTGGACTGTCATGTTTTCTTTTGTGCTCAGTATATTTATTTCGTCTGCAATATGGTCTGACTTGACGGATGTCCTTTTATAGTCTTTCTCTATCATCTCCGTTTTATTATCCGCCGTTTCCGTAATATTTCCGCCGGCCGACTGGATAATATCCTTCCCAGCCGATTCGCTGATATTCTCTCCTGCGGTTGCATCTATATTTTTTCCTGCATTCACGGTAATATTTTCCCCGGCAGTAACATCTATATTCTTTCCCGCATTTATTGTTATATTATTCGGCGCATTCACAGCGATATTCCCCTTTCCGTCCATATCCCACGTGCTGCCGCTGGGAACCTCTATGTGTGCAGAGCCTTCATCGTCATTGAAGACGAACTTGATGCCGCTCCTGAGAATCATGCTCTTGACGGCGTTATTCGCCCCACCTCCGGCGCCGTTTCCTCCATGGAACATGCTTCCCATCACATAGGGGCGGTTAGGGTCTCCGTGCTCGAAGCCTACCATTACCTGGTCGCCTTTTTCCGGTATAAGCACAAGGCCGCGGTTTGTCCCCACCGCATCGCTCGAACCGGCGTTCGGCGACATCACCCTCATCCATACGCGGCTGTACTGGTTTGCAAAGGGGAAATCCACCTGCACGCGCCCCTGTCCTTTCGGGTCCTCATGGCTGGTAACCTTACCCAGTACGGATTCGGCCACAGGCATCACCGGCTCTGCCACAGGCATGGTTTTGAGGGATGCCGGAACCGCCTCGAATTGGTTGCTGTACCGGTGGTTCTGGTCTATCCTGTGTATGGACTTGACAACGCGGTATGTACCCAGTTCTTTTTTCTTGGCCATCCCTTCCGGCATACAGACGGTTATCAGCCTGCCTATAGCGGGCTTGAAGGTTTTGGCTTTTCCTGTGATGTAAACCGTCTGCGCCGCCGTGCGGGCCTTATCCCTTTTTACCAGTTCGTCCAGCTCGGAACGGTCGGAGGCAGGCGCGCCAATCATATTCCTGGCCGGTTTCTCCGATGTCAGCGGCATACTCCGCGAGGCGGCTTTGTCCAGGTAAGTGTTGGAATCCTCTATCTTGTCGGGCGACTGGCGTTCTATGGTGCTGTCCTGTTCTGCCAGATACTGGTAACTCACCGACCGGTTTGGAAGCATCCGCGAACAGAACTGTATATCTTTTATCTCTTTGTCGTAGGTGAGTTTGACGGGATTCCATTCCCTGTATTGCCCAAACAGGATTTCACTTCCGCTGAAGAAGAGGTTCTCCCCGTACAGGTAGGCGATGCGCCGCATAAACTGCCAGTCGGTCTCGTTATACTGCATCAGGAAGTCTATGCGGTTCTCGAAAGCAGGTTCATTGAGGAACTTCATGAATTCCGAAGGAACGCCTTCGGCCAGGGCCTTGAAGATACTGCGCAGGGTCATGTTTGAATAGATGTCCATGCGGCGCCCCCTTTCCAGCATAATGGTCGGGCTTGCTCCTTCCAGTACCAGGTATCCGTGCCTGCCGCCCTCGCCCGTCATCTTTATCCGGGTCACTACGCCTTTGAAGACGTACGCGCCTGCTACATCGTTTCCTTCCTGAAGGTCGATTGTCACGGCTTTGCCTATGAGCCCTATCTGTTCGGCGGGGTCGTTCATAAAGGGCGTCCCCAGCATGTCGTAGTCCAGCTGCATCTCGAAGCGGTGGTGCCGGCCGTATTCCTGTTCTATGGCCAGTGACACGATATTCACTTTCTTGCCCCCGACGCGTACAATGGCGTTGATGATATGCTTCTCGTCCAACAAATTCTGCGTTGCCATACTATTTTTCAATTAATGATTTATACCTTATACTTTTATGCCTATAGTCTTGTGTTTATACCTAAATAGGCCTTGTGCGTTCCGTCCGATAAACGGAAGCCTGCCTGTTCCCTCAGCGTTATGTACTTTATTACTTTCCTGCAATCGGCGGGGAGCGCCATAGCCGCCAGCCCTTCCAATACCAAGTCGTTTTCGCGTCCTTTCAGGAACAGCCTCATCTGCTCCGCGGATACGGGCCCTACCGTAATATTTATATCCCTGGAACCGTCCCTGAAGGCCTTCCCCAAGGTGAGGTTGACGCCGAGCTTCCTTTTACCGGGAACCGTCTTCGCGGATATGTCCGCCGTTATGACCGACAGTTCCCCAGGTTCCACCTTCACCGGCGCATCGAGGATTATCCCCATCAGTTGCCCCGCAATCCCGAAGTCTGTCGGCATGCGGTGTATCCACGGTACGGCTTTAATGAAATAGACCGCCTGCCTTAAATTCAGCAGCTTCAATATAGGCCAGTAAGCGATAAAAATATCTTTGAGGTTGCTGTGGAAATTCTTCTTGTCGAATTTCCGCTCGTATAACTGGGCGTCCACCAATAACCGGTCGATAGCCATCTCAAAGGGCTGGAAATACTTCCGCGCGTAAAATTCTTCCCGGCGGTGCTCCTTTATCTCGCTTATGACGTCTTCCTGCGTTTTCTTTTTCAGCGAATTGAAAGGCCGGTGGAATATATTTTCGGGGATGGCGTCGTAAATACCCTCCCTGTTCGTATATATATACAGGTATTCCATCAGGTCTTCCGCCGAGAAGCCTTTTTCTATTTTGGATATGTCTTTTGAGACATGGCGCTTGTCGCCTTTCTCCCTGACAATAAGCACCTTTCCGTCAGCCTGCCCGGCTTCCGCCAATCCCGCGGCCACAGTCTCCGCCCGGTAATCCGTCTCCAGGCGGTTGACAGGAGTTAATTTATAGCCGGTATTATCGCGATCCTTTTCCATGCCCGTTCAGTCCAGTATAACCCAGCCTCCGGATTTCCGGGGTTGTTCCTGCCGGAGCTTCCGCTCCGATATGACGATATTATCCTTGTGCTGGCCGATGTACTCAAGGGTACTCAGCTTGATCCAGAGTTCCGACAATACCCGCATAAAGGATTCTACCCGGAGCATGGCGGACCTGATGTCGTTATGGTCGTACAGGATGTTCAGGGTATCGGAGAGCAGTTCTTCAAACGAGCCGGGGGTAACATCGTTCCATTCATAGAAGTATTTCAGCAGTTCTTCCCTTTCGGCTTTGTTTATGGAGTCGAAACCGGAATAACAGACATGCGCCAGGGTCGAGAAATATTTTACAATTCTATCGGGCAAAGCTACCTGCCCCCTGTTGCGGTAATCGAAATATATCATGGAGATATACAGCGTCATCTTTTCACAGAGGGAAGCGATGTGCACGGCGAGGGGTGAATTCTGCGGGCGGTTATTGATTTTCGAGAGGATGATCTTCGAAGCCCGTTCCACATCGTTCAATAACGCGCCGAACTGTTCGTAGTAACGTACCAGGTCGGGATGCGCGGACATGCCGGTACAAGGCGGGATAAAGCCGGCGTCTACTTCGTAACGCCCGCCCCGCTGTCGTATCCGTCCAATGACCAGGTGGTACATGCCCAACTGCCCGGGATCGACCTGCCCCCGGGGAACGATGGAGAGCCCGTAAAAGGACTCTGCATCCGGGTGGCGGGGCGGCGCCGATTCTATATCGGGGATACCGGAAGGAATCCGGCGGAAAGGGTCAGCCGAGACAATGACATCCCAGTAATAGGTCTTGGACGGGTCATATTCTTTCTCCTGGCTAAAAGAGTGTGTATATACCATGGCGCCGGACGGCGCCGGATTATAGGATATGCGGCATCCGCCGGCTGTAATGGCGTTGCAGCGGCGCAGTTTGATTTCGACCGTACCGGTTACCTGCTCGCTGATGTCGAAGCGGCTGGATTCCGATTTGCCGTCGACAGAGGGAAGCAGGCCGAAATTGTATTTATCCAGCCTTATAGCCTGCGAATCACAAATTGCATGAGTAAAATGGTCTTCTGTCTGCTCGACGTGGCGGAAGCCGATTTCCATCCCTTCCACCCAGTTTACCCGCTTATATTCCTTTTCACTATCCATGATTGCCGTTTTATTTCTTTATTATTTTATTGGTTGGTTTTCTTCATTTTCTTCATAATGGGCCCTCTTGGCGATAACGACCCGGTGTTCCTTCATTTTATTTCTGGAAAAGGACAGGTCGGGGTCGATATATCTTTTGCGGCCCAGGACGGTACTGACGGTATAGAAAATCCAGCCGTAGGAATTCTCATAATCCGAATATACAATCGGGCTCTGCGCCGATTTTTTATTATAGTCGTCGACAAACAGCTTGAACCATGTTCCAAAAAGCATGTCTTCGGAGGTTTTCGCCTTGATATTAAGCGGCTCCTTATCGCTGACCTGTTTAAACAGTTCCATTTCCACTACCTGTATCTTATCGGCATCTATGTTTTCGCTGCCGTCGCCGGCTGCCTCCCCGGCCTGGCTGTTGTATGACCAGATTTTATAGATTTCCTGCGGAATGTCGATATAACTTTGGCAGGTTTTCCGGAACAGGGTAGGGAAAATAAAAAGCAGCAGGCAGGTGCTTGCCCAGATCCCGTACTGCAGCTCATTACAGAGGTTAAAAACCAGGGAGAATAAGGCTCCGCCGGCAAACATGGCCACAAAGGAGAAAAGGAACTCTATGTAGTAAGGCTTTTCATTTATATCCGGGATAAGCCACTTCAATATTTTGAGGTTATACCATCCCAGTAAGAGGTACAGCGCCTGTAAACCGATATAGGCGTAGGGCATGAACCAGTAATCGATAAGGCCGAGCAAAGCGGGAAGCGCCAGTACCAGGCAGGAGGCCAGGAAGTAAAAGATCAACTTCTTATTGCTCAGCAACTGGTTTTTCTTGGCTATAATAACCATTACTCCAGCCAATATAAAACCCATAACCGGGAGCAACAGGTATAATAAAACAAATTTACCGACAACTAATTCCATTTGTATGTATCGCTTTAATTAATTGTTAATGAATATCCGGTAGTTAAACGTCGCCGGGGAATTTTTTACTAACAGCCGCCTGACCGCTTGTTTATCTTCCTCTCCAAAGGAATGGTTTAACCCGCCGCGGGGAGTCAGGTGTATGTCTATCGTGCAGGCAAACCCGTATTGGGGATAGTCCAGCGGCATCAGCCCCTTTTTTACTTCGACAGACCGGTAGGTATCCTTAAAGCGGGTGGCGCAAAATTCCTGTATATCGGCATAACCCGTTATTACGGCTCCCTGCGTCAGCGACTCCATCCGCAGGTTCTGCCGTTCCACGGACTGGGGGGCTCTCCTGCCGCCGGTAGCCGGTGATAACGAGAATATCGAACCGGGGTCGATGCGGATGTCCGCGGACGGGCAATCCATCCATGTACCTTGCTTTATGTCATTAGCCTGTGCACAATTCGTGGTCCAGTATTTTACGAAGAAAATTTCATCGCCATCCAACCGGTCTATGTGGATATAGTTTTGTATTTCCGCCTTATCCCGCGTATCGGCTACGGCCTTTTTTATTTGCCCGGTCAACCGGTGGACTTGCCGCCGTATATCTTCCGCCCAATCATCGCCCGCTGTGTCGCTGAAAAAGGCGGAATCCCGGTTTTCCAGCAGGTCGGACAGGTTGGCCAGGTACTCCAGGGCCTCCCTCTTCCCATAGCGTTCATATCCTCCGCGGCGAATGGAATAGGTGCGGTAGGTTTTCGTTTCACTGTCGTCATACGGCAATTCGCAATATTCCCGTCCCTGTGAATCGGTGACGGAATGGATGGAAATGAACGATTCGTTGTTCGCCGTTACCAGCGGTATCACCGGCAATAACCCGTTCAGCCCGGTTACCTCCGTATGCAAAGTCTTGTTTGCGACGGGAAACGCGTTAATACTGACGTCCAACGATTCGATGGCCGCAAGCGTGAAGTCCCGGGGAAAAACGATTTCTATCCAGACCAGCGGGTCATTAAAGTCGCCTGTAAACCGGGACGGGAAATATTCTTTTAAACAATCGGGAAATGGCGTCCTTTCCCAGCTTATCCCGGCATCGCTTGTGATTGTCAGGTAGCGGTTTGCATATAATGAACTGACATATTCGTCTATGACGGCGGAAGCATCGAGACGGGAAAACAGCCCGGACGCGTGGGTTTCCCTCACCGGCTCTGCCGCATGCAGCCCCTGCTTCACCGTCAGCGGTTTGCCATTCAGGTACCATGCCGAATATTGTAATATATTCAGGTATCCTTCTTTGTCAGGGATTCCCGGCAAATCGAAATAAAACGAAAGGCCATCCAGCGTATTGGTATTTTCACCCAAACTCAATCCTATCCATATAGATTTTTTATTGGAAAAATCAGTATTACGGGAACGCGCTATCAAAGTTTTTGTCCGGCAGGCATCTACGGAATAACAAAGGCCGTTACTGATAATGTAACGGATGTCCCCTTGCCGTATTTTAACAGGGCAGGACGGATAAAATGACAATAGCGCGGGCTGCCTGCCATTAGCCTCCTTTTTATATTCCGCCGTAAACAGGGTTTCTTTTGACAGGGTAGCTTCCTCCTCTTCCGCCACAGCATGCAGGATACAGTGTGCAGGCATCGGCAGCAGGGGAATGCCGGGGCTGAGCGTATCCAGGAGCGACCCGGACAAACGCTCTTCTATATTATTGATTTCACCGGACAGCTTATAGATTTCTTCGCTGAGAGACTTGATAAAAAGCGTCACGGACGTATCGGGGGATTCGTTCCGTTTCAATCCCAGGTAACCGGCGGCGTGCCTTAGCATCCTGCCGAGGATGCTCCGCTTATCCATTCGTATTATCGTGTCGTTCTTCATCTGTTATATCCTCAATCCTTATTTTTGTTATTCGGTGGACAAGGGGCCCAGGTACAGGATAAAATGGAAACCGCATGGCGACCCGGTAGACAAAAGGCGGGCATTGATAAGGATCAACACCTCCTTTTTTATGGCAGTCGTTTGCAGGGCGGAATCCGCCCGGGTTACGTCTTTTATTTCGATATTGACCGATAGCTCCCCAAGACGGGGTTCATATTTTTGCACGCATTCCAGTACGCAGGCTTTAAAGTCATTCTCCCAATTCTTACGGGAAACGACCCGCTCGAAGTCCATATCCCATATCCGGCAGCCGAAGTTCCTGTCGAACTTGAGTTCCCCGGGGCAGGTGGTCAGCAACAGCTCGATATGCTGGTCGATGGATTCGAGCTCGGAACATTTGGGCATATCCCCTCCATTTTCCTCAAAGATGGAATCGAACCGGACCGGCAGTCTATAAAAGGTATTATTCATGATTTAGCAGCGTTTTCTTTTAATTGCTATTTTATTTTTATTCCTTGTTATCAATGCTTCCTTGTATAGGAATTCACCGGCGCGTTATCGAATACGGCCCGCGACGGCTTTTTCCTGTACGGGGACTTGTGCCTGCGTTTCTGCGGCGGGGCCTGTCCCGTCAACATAGCCTGCCTTATTTCATCAAAGCCCGCCTTGCCGGTTATTTTCAGGCAATGTATGGCTTCCGTCTTATCCATCACATTGCGGCAAACGGCTATGATGGCTAACTGTATGGTTTCCCCTGCCGTTTCATCCTTCCTTACCGGAATCAGGCCCAGCAGGTAAATACCCGATGCCAGCTGTTTCCTTATCAGCGAAGACGCGCGGTAAGCATTCAATGGCTTGGTGTGGAAATCTATTTTTTCGCCTGCCGCGCCTTTGGGGATGCGCACTTCCTCTATCCGTCCCCAGCCCCGGACCTGCCCCTGCCGCCAGATATCCAGCTTCAGGTACCGGTAAAACTCCTGCAATGCGTATTCCTTTCCAGCCATCAGCTTTTCCATTTATTATCAAACTCTTCCCGGCCTACCATCAGCTTGCGGGGCGAGATAACCAGTGTCGTCAGCAGGCCCGCGCCTTTCGGGTCCATTACTTTCTGGTAGCTGATACAGTAGGCCTCCCTGAATGATATATGCAGGGCCGCGCCTTCCTCTATCTTCGCCCCGTTTACTAAAAAGCGGAATTCGCCGTCCCGCCTTTCGTAGGGGTTCATCATCCACGCGTTTATCCGCTCGTCGGGCGTCTCGCTGATGGTCAGGGTAATGATTCCGCCATAGACCTCGCTGTCCGGTTTATTCCTGTCATTTACATCCTGGCGGAATTCCATGTCAAATTCTTCGAGGATGTATTTCTTTCCCCTGAAAAGGAACTCCACTACCATGGAGGGAGCGGCTGTCTTCCCGAAAAAAAGCGCGCCTTTGCGTATGCGGTCGAAAAAGCCCATCGTTAATCAATAATTACGGTTCCTGTACTCCGCGTTTCCAATAACCATCCGCTGCGCATTGATGGCCAGTAGCAGGATGACATCCCGCCCCGCTTCCGAGGGTTCGTAATGCATGCGGAAACCCACGCACCGCCCTTCTTCGAAATAGATCTTCTCCTGCGATTCTTCATATGCGTCGTCAATGGTTATTTCCCCGTTGTATTTCTTACCTGAGTCGAATACCCATGCCATTAACTCGTCTGTGGGCAGCACAGGCAGCGCCACGCGGATATTGCCCGCCAGTACTTCGGTACGCACCTTTCCCTCCCTTGTGATACCCTTGTCGAAAGAGTATTCGCAATGGATGACATCGTAGCTATAAAAGTAAAGATTCTGTACATTATCCTTACCCGGCCTGCGGAGTTTTAAAGTCGCCCTTCCGTCCATATCGCTGTTTTAATAATGATCTTGAACACCAAAGCACCCGCGGCACAGGCCTGGCGGATGCTCCGGCTGGTTACACTATGGCTTATAACCTGGATATTCCCTGTTTCCTGCCTTTATCCTGTCACTGCTGTTCCACCTCGGTATTCCAGGTGTTCTCTTCCTCACCCTTTGTCCCGTCGAGTTTGATGACAAAGCTCTTTGCCGGGAAGAACGGCGTGATATGCAGGTCCAGGTATATGCGGTCTTTCCGGTTCGGGTCGCGCTCGAAGCGTACTATCCTGAATTTCTCTATCAGGCGGTCGGGGCCTTGCACCCCATCCAGGAATTTGATGATCTGCCCGCGCAGGTCGCGTTCGGTCTTGGAACTCCAGTTCTCGAAGGCGCGGCGGTTCAGGAAGTCGAACAGGACTTTCATGATATAGTCGAACACGCGCACCACGGAATAGGTTTGCAAACCGAGGTTGTCCCCGTTGAACAGGGTCTTTCCCGAAAATGCCATTACTTTACCGTACTCGTTGACCATCGGTATCAGCCCCATCTTGTCCAGCTGGGATATTTCGCTCTTCTTTAACAGGAATACGACGCTGTCCACCTCGTCTATGCCCCCGTATTTCTTACCGGCGGTGATCTGGGACATCAGGGTCGTGTAGACTTTCCCCGCCAGCGCAGCCGCAGGGGAGGCGTGCAGGTCGCTTTCTTCGCCCAGCTCACTGTATTTGCTGCGTCCTATCAGCCAGTTGCAGGCCATGCAGGTATTGGCTTTGTAGGTTTCGCCCCCGGCCAGCCCGGCGTTGAAGAACATGTCCACCACATCGTCCGGCTGGTCCAGGTCCCTGAAGTCGGTATAGAGCATCACCTTGTTGTCGTATGCGATCTTCGACCATTTATCCACGGCCTTCGCGCCGCCCAGGTAACCGGGAATGACCAGCAGCGAGTAGTTCTTCCGCAGGTCCAGCTTGTCGTAGTTCTGTTTCAGCTCATTGGCTACATAGTCGATAAAGCGGGAGTTGTCCAGGTCGGTAACCTGGCCGTGAGAAGCGTTTACAATGGTTATGTTGGCCAGCTTGTCTTCCCCGGTATTTTTGTAGAACAGCATCACGTTGCGGTAGGACTGTTCCAGCCTGCGGACGGCTTCTACCGCCGTCAACTGGTTATCCGACAACAGTTGCGATACGCTGCCGGCCCTTTCCTGCGCCTTGCCGAGCATCTCATTGACCGAAGAGGTGGAGGACAGCAGGCCTATCCACAGGTTTATCCTGTCCCTCAGCCCGGAGCGCTGGGCCCTGCTGTTTTCTTCCACGAGGAAAGCCTTCTTGCGGGCCTTGCGCTCGGGGTTCATCGCGGCTATGCCCTCGACGGTGGATTCCAGGAAATTGAAGCCGCCGAATTTGGCCAGCCTGGCCACCGGTTCGTTAACGGAGGCTTCCGCCCCTGCTTTTTTCGCGGGTTTTATTTTTTCTGCGGCTTCCGCCTGTTGCAGTATTTCTTCTTTTGTCATAGTTTTTTAACGTATATATGTTATTTTTTCCTTTTCCCGTTTATACGGCTTCGGCTTCGTCCAGTTCGGCAATCACCCCTTTTAAGGCTTCGATCAGCGCTTCTTTCGATTCGGCATTCTCAAGGGCGCGCTGCAATACCTTATTGGAACGGAGCTGTTTGATCAGGTTGTCGTAAAATTCTTTCTGCGTGTCCAGCCCTTTGAGGAACCTGCTCTGTTCCGTAAGGTTCTTCACGGAGAAGTCGCCGACAGAGGCAAAGTGGAAAGTCTCTTCCACCGGCTGGCCTTCTTCGTTGGTGAACTCCACCTCTGTCCGGGGCTTGAAGTGCGCGAAAACCTGTTCTATGGTGGCCAGCCCCATGGCGGCTTCAGGATTGACAGGCTCCCCGGAGGTCAGCTGTTCCACCAAAAGCGTCCGGTTCTCAGGTATCGCCGCAATGGATTCCGAAGCATCTATCTTGACTTCGTTGCCGCCTATTTCATAATTGTTTATCATGTTCTAAATATTTTTATTATATTTGTATGTCGTTTCCGCCATAGCAAAAAAATACTCTCCGATAATTTTTTATCAGTATTTTATGCTTCCGGAAATGATTTTCATGGGAGCGGAACGGAGCGGGATGCATCCACTTTAGCGAGTCAGAAGCACCCACTCCGCATCCGTTCTGTTTTTAATTGGCCGGCCAATTTTGTTCGAACTGGGCTCCGCCTACCTTTAACACTTGGGCGGAAACCACAAATGTAAGGGTCATCGGTTTACTGCCGACAACATCAATCTCTTCTTTAAAGGAGATAATGTAGCCGTTTTCCCAGGTCAGCTCTTTCATCTTGGCTTCTTCATCTCCCTTTTTGAAAACGATACTGCCGGAATTGGGCTTGAACTGAGACACCATACTCTCAAGTAACAGGGAATCTTCCGTGGATTCGAGGTGGACCTTAACGGTTCCGCCGTAAATGTTGGAAGCGGGGCGTCCCTTGGAATCAACATCCCTGTTCAGCTGATAGCTGCAGTCCAGGACGTCGAATTCCTTACCGCCAAAGTTTAATGTCGCGCGAAATGCCATAGCTTTGAAATTTTTAAATGTTAATAAAAAGGATTTTTATATTGAATAAGGATTCAGCTGTATTATTGTAGCCGGTTATTCCGTTTATGGTGTCGTAGTAGATGACGACATAAACGCCAAGTATCCTTCCATTGCCGATATATTCGCGCACTCTTTGTTTCTGCATAAAACAATACA
>QMCD01001872.1_pt1 | contig 12583 bp, 4 predicted proteins | sample 1821841 | NCBI WGS metagenome assembly QMCD01 (sample SAMN01991225, study PRJNA193472) | Termite gut metagenome, whole genome shotgun sequencing project. | isolation source: worker | host: Macrotermes natalensis | reverse complement strand
TGCGGGTAAAGGATGGAAGGGGCTGCATGAGTGAAATCTATCCGGCAACAATAAGCGAGCCGCTGACCCCCTTGTCGGTGAATGATAGAAACCTGGTACCATATCATCCCTCGTGCTATGGTTTGTCCAACGGTAGTATCACCGTGCAGGCAGAAGGCGGAACATCACCTTATGTGTATACATTATCCGGAGACACCCGGAGTTTTAACGGAGTCGCAGGTACTGCTGTTACGTTCGACGGCTTGCCCGCCGGCGCTTACACTATATGGGTTACGGACAGGAACGGATGTACAACTGCTATCACTTTAAGCCAGCCGGCCCTGTTGACTGCTTCTATTACATCGTCACAGGCCATTACTTGTAATGGTGGCAGTGATGGCTCACTCTCTGCTGAGGTGCAGGGTGGAACAGCCGGCTATATCTATAAAGATGGGAATAATAATGTCAAATTATCTCAAAATACTTATTCGATAACCCGCCTCAGTGCCGGATACCACAGATTGGAGTTTAAAGATACCAAAGGATGTACGGCTACTGCTGAATATACCCTCACCGAGCCGGACTCGGTAACAGCAACCCTGAGCGTTGATCACGTGAAATGTTTTGGCGAATCGACCGGCAAAATTATTGTGCTGCCGGCCGGCGGCACGGAGAATGACTACTATGTTGATCTGTACAAGGGCTTTACGCTTGTGCAATCGAACATAGCGTCGAGATCCGCAGGCTATACGTTTACCGGCCTTCCGGAAGATGATTATTACCGTGTGGTATTACAAGACAATGCGGGATGTAAGTCTGCGTCCACCTACAATGCTACAATCACATCACCCGGATCGGTGGTCGCTATAACAAGCTCGTCGTTCCAAATACCCGAAACCTATGGCGAACCCGACGGCAGTGTTAGTGTTTCGGCTGCGGGAGGCGTAGGTAATTATACCTACACACTACAACCTGCAAGCTCCGGACAGGTATTGGTGTCCGGCAATTCCGCCACCTTTACCGGCGTTGGTGAAGGCGCTTATACGATAATGGCGAAAGATGCGAATGGCTGTGAGGCTACCTCTTCGTTATACCTTCCCAACCCCTTGAAAATAGAATTGCAGCAACAGGATAATGTGCGTTGTTACGGAGAGGCTACCGGCCGTTTGGCCATTAACGAAGCGTTGGGCGGTCTGGGTAGTTACACTTATCAATGGTATGATGCGGAAGGGGAAATAGAAGGTGCAACGTCGTTGGAATTGGCTAATCGGCCGGCGGGCACCTATCGTGTGGAAGTTAAAGACCGGAACGGCCAGGATGGTTGTTTATCGGCTTCTGCCGAATATGTACTTACGGAAAATGATCCTGTAACTTTTGGTTTACAGATAGAGGACGTCAAGTGTTACGGCGGAACAACCGGCGCCATTAAGGTGAATCCGCAGGGTGGAACCGGTGCCGGGTACAAGGTGTGGTTATATACGGATGCAGGCGGATTGCTGCATGAAAGGCGTTCGGATATTGGCGATGCTTGTTTGTTTAGCGACCTCAGGCCGGCGTATTATGTGTTGAAGTTGGAAGACGGTGCCGGTTGTACTGCAACCGATGCCCGGGTGTTGGTGGATTCGGTGAAGGCGCCGTTGCTACTTTCGTTGCAGGGAAGCGCCGACCCGCTGGGCTATGGGCGTACCGACGGATATATTACGGTAGATGCCACCGGTGGCACTGCTCCGTATATGTATACATTGGCGACTGATACGGGACGGATTGGACAGAATGATCATGGTTTGTTCTCCGGTCTCGGGAAGGGCATATATGAGGTTATGTTACATGACGATCACGGTTGTGCCGAATCGTTGCAGGTTGTGCTGAACCAGCCCGACCCGGTGATCATAAAATGGAAGTCGCGTAAGGACGTCAATTGTAAAACCACTGCTTCCGGTAGTCTGGAAGCATATAAAGCTACCGGCGGCGTGGGGAATTTTACTTACCGTTGGTATAAACAGGAGGGAGAAGCATGGACGATACTGCCCTCCGAAACAGATACGGTACTCAACAATGTAATAGCCGGAACGTACAGGATCGAAGCTATCGATGCAAATGCTAATACTGCTTCGGCCACTGACACCTTGCTGGAACCGGAATTTGTAACTTACGTTTCGGAATCAATGCCGGTGCATTGTTACGGAGGAGCCGACGGCGTGATTGAAGCCGTGGCGGCCGGGGGTATGGAACAAACGTACAGGTTCAGCCTCTCTCCCCGGTCTGCCGTCACGGGTAATGAAGGTACTGTAGCAATAATAGTATCAGGAGAAGATACGGCCCGCTTTACCGGCCTTCGTCCCGGAAAATACCTGCTGGATCTGGAAGATCATGTGGGTTGTCCCGTACACTTGGAGGAGGACGATAAAATCATTGTAGTGGATTCGGTAGCGGCTCCGTTGAAATGGACGGATTACCGGTATCATGACCCGCTGGCTTATGGCCGTAGCGACGGATTGATAAGTGTCACCGCCGGAGGAGGCTCTGCTCCTTATGTGCTGACTTTTCCCGGACGTCCCTTGGCAGAAAGTCTGCAAGCAGGAGAGCAATATGTGGCGGACAGTTTATATGAAGGAAGCTATCATTTGATGATTACGGATCGGAACTACCATGTGGCGGCGGCTTCGGGCATACTTGCCGACAAAGCAGGTTGCATAGATACATTGACGGTGCGGTTGGTAATGCCGCCAAAATTGGAAGTTGGTATTGAGCAACTGACCGGAATACCTTGCAAGGGAATGTATACGGGTGGCTTGCAGGCTATAGGATCGGGAGGAATAGTACACCCCGGGAAAAACTATAATTATGAGTGGTATCAATATACCGTAAACGGACGGCAATTCCTGGCTTCCGGCAGCAGTATTGAACAATTGCCCGCAGGCACGTATACGGTAAAAATTACCGATAGTAATGGTATCATAGCCTGGGCTGACAACTTTGTGATTACGGAGCCGGAAGTCTTGCTGGTAACGACGCAGGCGCAGGCAACGGTTTGCGGACAGGATGACGGTGTGGCTATAGCAACGGCGGAGGGAGGCGTAATGCCTTATACCTATGAATGGAGTTCGGGGCATCAAACCCGGCAGGCCGGTTCCCTGAGTCCCGGACGTTATATGGTAACAGTCCGTGATGTTAATAATTGCACAAGCAGTACATTTGCTGTCGTTAGCGGCGCAGATCGCAGTTTGTATGTAGAGAAGGAACAGTTGATTCATCCCACCTGTTATAAGTATGAAGACGGAAGCATTGGCTTGCAGATGCAGGGCGGAACACCTCCTTACCGTTATCTTTGGAATACCGGCGACACGTTGGCGGTGGTTCCCGGTTTGCCGCAGGGAGTGTACAGGGCGCAGATTTTTGATGCGGAAGGATGCAAGTTAGATATGACGTATGAATTATTGCATCCTGAGCGGTTGACGGTGAATGCGGGTGCCGACAGGGCGATTTGCGAGGGTAGTGAAGTAGCCATCAATGCCGTTGGATCAAGAGCAATCAGTCAATATAACTGGTACTATGACGGTATGGCTTATGATAACCGGGAAACCGTGACGGCGAACCGGGAAGGTGTATACCATGTCAGTGTATCGGATGAGGCCGGCTGCCGGGCAGACACATCGGTTGCTGTGCGCTTTTCGAATAAGGAGGTGACGGTTAATTTTTCAATAAACGGGAATGCCGTGATGAGAGACCCATTGCAACTCGTTAATACTTCGTGGCCGGATCCTGACAGTACACGCTGGATATTGCCGGAGAATAAAATCGCTCTCTTGGAGAATAACGGACATGCGGCACGCTTGCATTTTCTGGCTTCCGGCACATTTGAACTGGGTATGTTGAGTTATAAAGATGAATGTTATAAGTCAGCCTATAAAACCGTAACTGTTTTGTCTGACCTGGCGGTTCGTATTGAACAACTGTCCGGAATATCTTGTAAAGGAATGCGTACAGGTAGCTTGCAGGCTGTGGGGTCGGGAGGGGTGTTGCTTCCGGTTGAAGGTTATTCTTATGAGTGGTATCAGCGTACCGGCGCCGGCTTACAGTGGATAGCATCCGGCAGTGTAGTCGGGCAATTGGCTACCGGCACGTATACGGTAAAAATTATGGATGCCGAGCGCATCGTGGTTTGGGCCGGCGATTTTGTGCTTACGGAACCGGATGTGTTATCGGTAACGACACAGGTACAGGATGCGGTCTGTGGTCAGGATGACGGCGCGGCTACGGCCGTGGTGACAGGCGGAACAATGCCTTATATCTATGAATGGAGTTCGGGGCATCAAACCCGGCAGGCCGGTTCCCTGGGCGCGGGGCGTTACATGGTGCTTGTAAATGATGCCAACAACTGCGAAAGCAAGGCCTTTGCCGTTGTTGCGGGCAAAGAACGTTTACACTTGGAAGAACAGCTTGTGCATCCCACCTGTTATAATGATGACAACGGAAGCATTAATTTGCAGTTGCAGGGCGGAACACCTCCTTACCGTTATCTTTGGAACAGCGGCGACACCTCGACGATGCTTACCGGTTTATCGCAGGGAATGCACCATGTGCAAGTGTTCGATGCGGCAGGATGCAGTTTGGAAATGACCTATGAATTGTTGCACCCCGAACGATTGATGGTGGATGCCGGCGCCGACAGAACAATTTGCAAAGGACAGCAGGCAACCATTAGTGCCGTTGCATCGAGGGCCATCAAAGAGTATAACTGGTATCATAATGGTGTTCCTTATGACAACCTGGCGGATATAACGATAGACCAGGAAGGATTGTATCGTGTTCGTGTATTTGATGAGGCCGGTTGCCGGGCGGATACGTCGATTACGGTGAACTTCCTGGACGTGGATATTGCCGCCGACTTTTTAATCAGCGGTGTTGCAGCCTTGAATGAAACGGTGTATGCCGTTAATATTTCATGGCCGGCACCCGACAGTATACGCTGGGTATTGCCCGGTAATAATGTCACCCTGTTGGAAACCGGCGAACATTCGGCGCAGTTGCATTTTTTGACTACCGGTACATTTGAGGTGGGTATGTTGAGTTACAAGCAGGGATGTTATGAGGCGATCTATAAAACAGTGGAGGTTGTTGATGAAAAAGATGCTGCGGTAGCTGACATCGCCCCGGGAACAGGATTGAAATCTGCCGGTGTGTATCCTAATCCGTCCAGCGGATATTTCAATGTGAAGATAGAATTGGAAAAAGAAGTTCCGGTTACGCTCAAGTTGTTTACCATGGAAGGCGTGTTGTTGAAAACCGAGCAATTGCAGGGAAGCGTATTCCATCAACACTTATTTGCCGTACCCGGCGGGATTATGCCCGGTATTTATTTCCTGCAAATCATAACGCCGGATAGTGTTCATTTGACCAAAGTACTTATTTATTAATTGGAATGATGCGCACCGGACGATGGTTATATTTGTTACCGGCTTTTTTATTGGCCGGTTGTTTTAGCGAGCAAACTGTGGAGGTGTCTGCGGGCTTTGATTATGCTGCACAATCCGGTAATTATACGGCGCCGGTAACTGTGGAGTTTGACAATACGTCCTCCGGCGCTGATTTTTATGCCTGGTCTTTTGCCGGCGGGCAGCCTTCCTCTTCTTCGCTGAAACAACCGGATCCCGTTGTTTATTCCGCTCCGGGTACTTATGTAGTCGTATTGGAAGCGTGGAACGACAATGTAAGGCAACGAACGGAAAAAACCATACAGGTAGATTCAACGGTAACGGTGGCTTTTGATGCCGCTATTCTTGTCAACGACTTTGCCCCGGCGGATGTCCGGTTCACGAATCGCTCGCGGGGCGGACGTGCCTGGCACTGGACGTTTGAAGGGGGCGATCCGCCTGTCTCTACGCATTTTGATCCGGGTGTGGTCAGGTTTTCCGCTGCGGGAACATATAGAGCGAAACTAACGGTAGATAACGGCAATGAATTGTTTTCAGATTCCACGGTCATTGAAGTAAAGCCGCCGCTGCAAGTGGATTTTGACGTTGCTCCCCATTGGGAGGATGACGTGTATGAAGCACCGCTCAGGGTGCGTTTGATCAACCGTAGCGTTAGCGCTTTGTATTACACATGGTCGGCTCCGGGGATTTCCATACTGTCGGATACGGCGACAAATACCGAAGCGTATATTGAACATTCCGGCACGCACACCATACGCTTGACGGCGGGTAACCATAAAGACAATCATTCGGTGGAGAAAAAAATAATACTGGCGCCCAATACCAATTTGTATACTTTTAGGGATATACGTTTGGGTATAGTCGCTGCTCACCGTAGCGTCGGCTGTTTTTATTCCTGCAGTCAACGGCGGGTGTATACCTCGCCGGAAATTAGTAATGCCACGGGGCCCGACGTGGATCTTGTTTTTCTGGGATTGACATCCGGATTTACCTACTGCCGTTTTATTTCGCCTGATTCTGCCGCCCATTTCACCTTTGACCCTATACCTGGAGCCGCTAAAACACACATAGTAAATGCGGCGGAGCCTGGGTCTCCGGTGTATTGTACGGCTGATATGTTTGACGCCATGGACAATGATGCTTTGCTGCGTAGTTTACCGATTGCGGAGAATGACAGCGGTGAAGCTGCTTTTACAAAGGCGCAGGCGCCGCATATAGTGCTCTTCGAAACACCGGATGGGCGCCGTGGAGCTGTGAAAATTAAAGCTTTTATAGATGCCGGACAGCAATCATATATTGTAGCCGACATCAAAGTACAAAAGAAAAAAGAACGATGAAGGGCCGGCATATACATATTTTTTGGCACCTGTTGTTGTTGGCGATGATCTGTACTCCGCTGCGGGCGCAGCAGGTGGATGTTGCCAATATGGGCAATATGTTTAAAGACAACAAGTGGCTTACGGTAAACGGAGGCGTGTCGGCCAATACGGTTTTTTATACGGGTACCGACGGACAAAGCCGGCAGCCTTTTACCTATGCCTTGGCCGGCAATCTGAATGCTAATATTTACGGATTGATAGACTTACCCCTTTCATTTACGTTGACGAACTTAGGTTCCAATTATTCTTATCCGGAAATACCCAACCGTTTTGCTTTGCACCCCTCCTATAAGTGGATTACCGGGCATTTTGGCGATGTGTCCATGGTGTTTTCTCCTTATACCCTCAATGGGCATCAATTTACCGGAGCAGGTGTTGACCTCTTGTTTGAAAAACTTTCGGTCAACGTAATGGGCGGTCGTTTGTTGAAGGCGGTGCCGGCCGATTCAACAGTGATGACACCGCCTATATTCGAGCGTTGGGGCTATGGAACCAAGGTGCGGTATAACCACCGGACTTTTTATGCAGGAGTGAGTTTCCTGGGAGCTTTTGATAATGTCAATTCCATACCGCAGCCTGTTGATAGTTTGGGCGTGGCGCTGCCTAAGGATAATAAGGCGGCGAGTATTGAGTTTGGGTTGAATATGATAGAAAATGTCGGGCTGACCGGTGAATACGGCATCAGTTTCCTGAACCATCATGCCGGGCGACCTGAGAAAGCTTACGATGTATACCATGCCATACGGTTGAATATTACGGCACAGATATTGGGCAACACTATAGGGATAGGGTATGAGCGTATTGATCCGGGCTATGCCACGTTGGGTGCCTATTATTTTAATAATGATTATGAAAATATCACGTTAAATTATGCCCGGGTGTTTTTTAATAATAAGCTGAATGTGTCGGCTAATGCCGGTTTCCAGCGTGACGACCTGGCCGCAAAAAATGAACAGTCGGAAAACCGTTTCGTCGCATCGGCCAATGTGAATTATATTCCCGGTGAGCAATTGAATATGACCCTGTCCTATTCCGGTTTTCAAACGTATAAGAATATTAAGTCGCAATTTGATTACGTGAATGAACTGACGCCATATGATAATTTAGATACGTTGGATTTTACACAAATATCTCAAAATCTGTCATTGAATACCATGTATATATTCGGCAGTAATGAGGCGAGAAAGCAAACGCTTACTGCCATGATCAGTTACCAGGAGTCGGCCGACAAGCAGGGCGACTTGGTGAAAACTGGCTCCCTGCTGCGTTTTTTGAATTTGAGCGGTATGTATAACCTTGTGCTGGTGCCTTCAAACTTGAGTTTTTCTGCTGTGCTGAATGCTTCCTACAGTTATGCTGCCGGCGCAAACTCGTTGGTCATTGGCCCTACACTTAGCGCTTCGGCAAAATTCTTAGAAAAGAAATTAAGTTCAGGCCTTGCGCTGTCTTATAACATGAGTCGTACGGATAATGTTGCGGGCGCCGGGGTGTTGAATCTGCGTTGCAATGCCGGCTATGTTTTTCTGAAACGGCATAATTTTACCACCAACCTGGTTTTTCAGCACCGTGGAGCAAGCGGTACACAGCAGGCCAGGCAAAGTTTTACGGCTACAATAGCTTACGCATTTAATTTTTAGTGTATTTCTGTCTTGAAACCTATTGTTTGGTTTGTTATTTTTTGTACATTTGTAATGTGAACTTTAGAAAAAATAACATGAAAATACGTTTTACTATTGTCGCTTTGGTATTTATGCTGCTGGCCCAGGTTGCCGTTGCAGAAAATTACCCTTACAGAAGTGACCTGCTTTGGGTAACTACTCCCGATCACGCCGATTGGCTGTATAAAACAGGTGAAAAAGCCAAAATAACAGTGGCTGTTTACGAGTTCGGCATTTTACAGGATGGCCTTGAAGTAGCCTACAGCATTGGGCAGGACAACCTCGATGCGGACACGGAAGGCACGGTTAAACTCAACAACGGCCAAGCCGAGATCATGATCGGCACCATGAATAAGCCGGGGTTCCGCGATTGCCGCCTGAGTGTTACGGTGAAGGGCAAAGTGCATAAACATCATATTAAAGTAGGTTTTTCTCCGGAAAAAATCGTGCCTTATACGCAAATACCGAAGGATTTTAATGATTTCTGGACAGCGGCGCTGGACGAGCAGGCCAAGTGCCCGATGAATCCCGAAGTCACGTTTGTGCCCGAATATTCTTCCGCTAAGGTGGATTGCTACTTAGTGAAATTACAATGCTATAAGCCGGGGCAATATGTTTACGGTTACCTGACCAAACCGAAGGCTCCCGGTAAATATCCCGTGGTGGTTTGTCCTCCGGGCGCCGGCGTGAAACCCATGAATCCGCTGAAAACAATGTTCTATGCAGAAGCCGGCTGCATCCGCTTCGACATGGAAATTCACGGTATCAGTCCGGCGTTGGACGCTAAAACCTACGCCGATATTTCCAATGCGTTCGGTCATCATCATCCTAACGGTTACCTTGCCAATGGGATCGACCGGCGCGATACGTACTATATGAAAAAAGTGTACCTGGCGTGCGTGCGTGCGGTAGATTATTTGTCCACCCTGCCCGAATGGGACGGTAAAAATATGATCGCTCAGGGCGGCAGTCAGGGCGGTGCGCTGTCATTGGTGATGGCCGGTCTCGATACACGCGTAACGGCTTGTGTGGCCAATCATCCTGCGCTGTCGGATATGGCGGGATATGCACAGAAGGGCGTTACGGGCGGCTATCCTCATTTCGGCCGCAAGTATAAAGGTATATCGCTGACGCCTGAAATCATTAACACGCTGGCCTATTACGATGTGGTCAACTTCGCCCGTCGTGTTGCCGCTCCGGTATTCATGACCTGGGGATTCAACGATGATGTTTGTCCGCCGACTACCAGCTACGCTGCCTACAACGTGATCACCGCCCCGAAAGAAGCCTTGATCACGCCGATTAATGAACACTGGGTGTCCGACAATACGCGCTACGTGCAGTTGGATTGGATCAAAGCGCACTTGAAATAATCTGTTACTATTGTATACTGTCAAAATTGATTAACAGGCGAAAGCCCCATCCATAAAATCCGTTGGCACTGAATCCGGCATGTACGCCCACTCCTGCCATATTTGCAAAGGACCAGCCGTAGCCTATTTCCGTGTAGTGGCGCAGATTGGGTTGCAACAGGTAGGAGACATGCAGGTTTTCGTTGAACGGAACGTTAGTCAGGAAAGGAATATACTTCAATGCCAGCAGCGGCGATTGGTAGCGTGCATAGCCGCCCACGTACCAGTTGTTCGTGCTGTAAGTATATTGCGGCAATAACTGATAGGGAATACTTTGGCTATGATCGTTGAATGACACACCGGCCTCGTTACCGTAGAAATGTGTGTAGTCGGCAAAGGCCATGTGGCGGGTATTGAAAAAATTCCCTGCCCCGGCCGTATAATTGAATTCGTTGTAATAACCGAATTTGAAGTTTTGTGTGATCTTGAATTGTAGCAAATCGAAATCGGAAACACTGTTGAATATATCGGGAATACCTTTTTCCCATAGCAGACTGAACGTAGGATAGCGGGAGTGAGCCATGATCTTTCGTTCACCCCGCTTGCGGTAATAATATTCGGGTGTATACTCCAATGCAATATCAAGCACTGCGGCACGGTTATCGGACAACAGTGCGGGATTGGCCGCCACATCGGCGTTGCGTGGGATGTTGGGACGGTAGTCGCGGCTTTTTTGGTAGAAGTAAGACTCATCAGTGATATTTTGCAATGCGCGCCGGTCGCTCCATTGCAGGGCGGTGTTTAGCGTCAGTCCGTTTACAATATCGGTTTGATGTGTCAGTCGCACATAATTATCATGATAAAAATTGGCGTAGTTCATGCGGAACAGCAGCGACGAGAAAGCGTTGACAAAACCCACCCCGTTGTATCCTGCAAAATCCTTGCTGTCCTGCCCGCCTTTAATTTCCCAGAAAGCACGCCGTCCCGGATGGTATAAATGTTGGAACGACAGGTTCCACAGTGGCACCTGCCGGCTGAAAGCCCATTTGATATCGCCGTTTAACCACCAGCGCCGGCCGGTTTTTTCATACTGTTTTCGTAACCCGCCCGAAAGACCGTAGGAATATCCGTCCACTACATTAAAGTCCAAAGCATTTATGCTGAGCAACCCGCCGAATTTCATGTATAGCCCATCATTCAATTTTGTTGACGGCGTGCCCATCATTAGAATGGAAAACCAGCCTTGGTTTTTGCCTTTGTGTACGGCCTCGCCGGTGCTGTCGCGCGGATTGATTTTTACAATGGAGTCATATTTTTGGTAGGTGCGCCATTCGTCTGCTGCCAGCGGAATAGTACGCAGGCTATTGAACAGCGCGGTGTCATTGCGCACGGTGCTGCTGTCTTCTTCCAGAACATAATTACGCTCTATTTCCAATGATTTTTCTTTCCCTTCATCTTGTCGTTGTTCTTCCTCTGATATCTCGGCCAACTGTTGTTCCAGCTTGGCCAGCTTGCGCATGTCACGGTTATTGATTTGCTCTTTTTCGGCAATTTTTTCCACTTCCTGTCGCAATTTTTCTTTCTTCGGATTTGTCTTTTTTACCACAGTGTCGGCTTTAGCCACGGTGACGATGGGCTGGCGTTGTATACGATGATTGATATCCACCGACAGGTATTTGATAGAGCCGGCCATGGTGGCGGCACCTTTTATACCCATGCCGTCAATTGTGAATTCCATAGTGTAAGATACCGGCAACAGGATGCCGGGCTCCACTTCACTGTAGTTTTGCTGTATGCGTAAATTGTTGATAGAAGTTTTTTGTAGCAGGTCGGCATTGTATACATTCCAGGTTTTGTCCATAATATAAAGATAGCCCGACACCAAGTCATTACTTTTGCGGCGCGGAATCACCTTAATTTTGTTGATGATCTTCCCGTCGACCACATTGTCGCCTTCGTACACAAATTTATAATTGGAAAAAGCCATGGTGGACAAAGGGAGCGAAGGAGAGGTGCCGTAAAGGTCAAGCCTTGTCAGGCCAACGGTTAAATCATTTTCATTGATCCCGTACTTGGCTAAATCAATAGATGTGGCGCTGGTTTTCGATTTCACTTTTTGCCGGTATTGGTCGGGCGCCGTGAAACTGATTTCATTAATGCTTTCCTGCACAATATTAGTTCCCGCTAATTCTTTAACGTTGATCCCTTCCATCCTTAATCCAAGGGCAATGACCCCTTTTATATGTTCGACTTTTGCTTTTGTTTTCAGATATACGTCGGCGGTGTAGCCGGACACTATGTTGCGGTAGTATGGCGCCATGCCTATGGCTTTCCGCATGATCATGTAAGCGGGGTCTTCGCCTTTGGCCGACACAGCTACGGCGCGCAAGGCATAAGCTCTTTCGGCTAATGTAATTACCAGCGGCGCCGGCTGCGGCACCTGCACGCTGATATGCTGCACTTCATAGCCTAAGCTTTGTACTACCAACGAGTAGCTGCCCTGCGGCGTTTTAATTTCAAAATCGCCTTTTTCATTCGTGGCAATTCCCTGCCGCAATTCTTTAATGTAGACGGTGGCATAGGCTATACCTGCATTCTTGTCGTCCTGCACGCGACCTTTTATGCTTTGGGCGGAAACGTCCGTTGCGGCGAACAGAAAAATAATAAGAAAGTAAAAAAAATAGCGTGTTGCCGGCATAAATTTTATGTCTTTAAATAAATTTAAGTCCGGCAAAGATAGGAAATTTTATATATTTTTCGTACCTTTGTTTGGTTTAAGT
>QMCD01001792.1_pt1 | contig 12597 bp, 9 predicted proteins | sample 1821841 | NCBI WGS metagenome assembly QMCD01 (sample SAMN01991225, study PRJNA193472) | Termite gut metagenome, whole genome shotgun sequencing project. | isolation source: worker | host: Macrotermes natalensis | reverse complement strand
CGCGAAGCCGAACTGATGACGATGGTGCATGCTTCGCTGAAAAAGAAACTTGAAGGCTATTACACCACGGTAGAAAAAGACATCTATGTCCCCGATGGACATACAGGCGAACTTGTCTTCAGGCAGAAGACAGTTACAAAAAAGGAATGTCCGCCCGATCTGCGCACAATAAAGATGCTGCTGGACAGAAAGGATAAGGATAGCCCCTCCCAACCTCCCCGGGGTGAGGAGAAAGCCGCTAAAGAATGCACAATGAAGGATGAAGCCGGAACTCTGGAAAAAATAGAAAAAGCAGATAATAGTATAGATCAAAAACCGGCGGAAGAAATATTGGAAACCTGCGCGGAGGCCATCACAGAGTTTCCCCCGAAAAACGAACTTATAAAAAAGGATATACAAATACTTACATCTTCACAGAAAAGAAAGGCCGAACACAAAAAGAAGAAAAATATGACAACCGAAAAAATTAAGAAAACTGTCAGATGTGTCAGGTTTTAACAAAAACAGATAAGTGATATAATTCAAACAGCTTCTAATATTGCAATTATGTATAAATGTGCGATATTAATAATCAGCCAATCTTAGTCCTATTTTGTACTTTATATATATTTTTGTTGTATTATTATGACAGCATCAATAGATACATCCAATAAAGAATTTAAGAATGCTCTCGACCTGATTGAACGAAGCAACCAGTCAGTGTTTCTTACAGGCAGAGCTGGTACAGGAAAATCCACTTTTTTGAGGCATCTCTGTCAGACAACAAGAAAAAAATATGTTGTGCTTGCTCCAACAGGTATAGCAGCTATAAATGCAGAAGGATCAACACTACATTCCTTTTTCAAATTACCTTTCAGGCCGATGGCTCCCGATGATGCCGACTTAAGCCTGATTAATGGCCGTATCTTCGAATTCTTCAAATACCGGAAAGAACATAGAAAGATTATTCAGGAAGTAGAACTTATAATCATTGATGAAATATCAATGGTAAGAACTGATACGATAGACTGTATTGACAGGATTCTACGTGTTTATTCAAATAATATGCGTACTCCCTTTGGAGGTAAACAGCTCGTCTTCGTTGGAGATGTGTTTCAGCTCGAACCAGTTGTTACCCCCGATACAAGAGAGATAATCAGCAAATTTTACCACAATGCTTTTTTCTTTTCAGCTAATGTATTCCGTGAGATAAATCTTGTTCCCATCGAGTTTACTAAAATTTATCGCCAGACAGACGAAAAGTTTATTACTATTCTGAATAATATCAGAAATGGAAAATCGAACAATAATGACCTCACTTTGCTCAATAATCGGGTAAACCCAGGTTTTAATCCCCGGGAAGAGGATATGTATATAACTTTGGCTACCAAACGCGACAATGTCGACTATATTAATGAGAAAAAGATGGGCGGACTCAATACCCCTGAGTTTATAAGTTATGGTATAAAAGAAGGTGATTTCCCTGAATCATCACTTCCTACCGCTCAGGAATTAGTTCTCAAGGAGCATGCACAGGTTATGTTTATCCGTAACGATATGCAATGGCCCCGTCGCTGGGTGAATGGTACTATCGGTATTATATCGGGGATAGATGAAGAAGGGCATGTATATGTCCTCAAAGACGATGGCTTTGAAGTAGAAGTGGAACTGGAAACATGGCGAAATTACAGATACAGGTATAATGAGAAGGAAAAGAAGATAGAAGAAGAGATCATAGGAACTTATACACAACTGCCTCTGAAGGCGGCATGGGCGATCACTATTCATAAAAGCCAAGGCCTTACTTTTAATAATGTGATTGTGGATTTTAGCGGGGGGGTATTTGCCGGAGGACAAGCTTATGTTGCTTTAAGTCGTTGTACTTCATTGGAAGGCCTCGTACTTAAAAAGAATATAAATAAGACAGATATATTTATACGTCCTGAGATTGTAGAATTCAGCAAGCAATTCAACAATCAGCAGTTAATAAATAAAGCCCTGAAAGAATCAGATGCCAATTATCTTTACAAAGAAGCAATAGAGCAATTTGATAAGGGAAATTTTGATGATTTCCTAAGCCACTTCTTTAAGGCTATCCATGCCCGTTATGATATTGAGAAACCATTACAGCAAAGATATATAAGAAAAAAGCTGAACATTATAAATAAACTTAGAACAAAAAACAGGGAGTTACAAGACAGGATATATAATCAGGCTGAAACTTTAAAGAAATTGGCAAAAGAGTATTATCAGATGGGTAATGAATGTATTGTCGCATACAAAGATTACCGTGCAGGACTGGCAAACTTTAACAAGGCATTGGATTTAGATCCCACTTATCTGGATGCATGGATAAGAAAAGGTATCACTTATTACGATCAAGAGGATTATTATGAATCTATGAAGAGTTTCAACAGAGCTGTAGAATTAAGTCCATCATCTTTCAAGGCATTATACAACAGAGGAAAAAACAGGCTTAAGGTAGATGAACCGGAGTTAGCCCTTACCGACCTGATAAAAGCCTCCCAACAGAAGCCCCGCCATGCTTCCTGTCATGATTATTTAGCAGAAGCCTATGCAGCTATTGGTAATTTTGAATTATCAGATAAACATTACCAGATTGCGCAACAACTAAGAGAAAGTAAAAACAAGGATTAATAGTGTGTGACACACCAATAAATGTTTAACCTATGTTTACCCAACTAAAATTGTAAAACGCTGTAATTTATCCAATTACAGCGTTTTACAATTTTGTTTCAGTGGTGCCACCAGGAATCGTCATTTTGATTTAAGTGACTTATATTCTTATAGATATGATTTTAAAAAAGCAGTATTCTCCCGCTATTGCTCCACCAAATTGTCGCATTACTTTGCGGTGAACTTCTTCACTACACATTTCCTATAACAAAAATAGAAAATTTCATTGAAAATACATCCAATGTAATTAAAACAAAATAAATAATCTGTAAAGCAATTATACTTCATTTGAGACGATAGAAATGCGCCGGACTTTCACCTTATTTCGATATTCACTAGGCGAAATACCCGCATGTCTTTTAAAATAGCGACCTAAATAAGATTGATCTGGAAATTTCAGATCTTGTGCAATTTCCTGAATTGATAAGTCTGTAGACTGCAATAATATCTTTATTTCTAGAATAAAGCGTTTATCTATAATCTCTTTAGGAGATTCATGGGATGCCAATTCATCTGTAATCATCCATAAATATCTGGTCGTTATGCACAACTGTTTTGCATAGAATGAAACATCTCGCTGTTCTCGACAATGCGTGTCAAGTAAAGAAAGAAATTGATGATACAGCTCTTGCTTTCGACTATATTTTTTAGTCAAAAATCCAAAATGATCTTGAACTGCTCCATACAAATACATTAAATAATTCTGCACGAAATTTCTCTGCATTTGCATTTGATATGGTTCATTATCTTGATTCTGGATCAAATCTGCCATATTCATCCAAATCTGAATGTTTTTTAAATACTCAGATTTATCTTCATGTATATAAAAAGGATATTCCAGCAGGAATCTTGAAAACGAGATGCCTAATCTCAAACCTACTTCATCGTATAATTCTTTCGAAAAGATAAAAATCCTATTTGTGAAATCTTCTGTAGATTGCAGCAAACAAAAGGTAGTGCCCGGCAATATAATCATCTCAGCATTTCTCTTTATTATGTGTTTCTGGACACCAACAGAAATAATAGCTTCTCCTTCTGTGCAATAAAGAACAAGCACTCCTTCCAACTGATAAGGGCAATCTAAAAACATTTTTAGATTAGATTCCCCGGACCAAAATTCTTTATTAAATAATAAAAATGCCGAATCCATATTTTACTTGATGCGTTAATTAAAATAAGATATAGTCAAAGATAATATATTCTAACTCAGATTATCCTTTATGCCTTAGCTTGTTTTAAGCTACATTCCCTTATTTTTCTAGCAAAGAGTGTATTAATTTTATGTCCGGGACATTTTGCTATAATCTTACCTTTTACAAAACCACCACATAAGGCTAAATCTCCGAGAATATCTAATATTTTGTGCCTGGCTGGTTCATTTTCATATCTTAAAGGCTTATTCATTATATAGCCTAAACTCTTAAAAGAACGCTTTTCTATATTCATTAAATCAGCCAATTTATCTAACTTTTCTTGAGGTATAGGTTTGTCATAGATTACAATAGCATTATCTAGATCGCCTCCCTTTATTAGGTTATTTTCAAATAGCTCATTTATTTCTCTTACAAATACGAATGTTCTTGCAGAAGCTATTTCTCTACAAAAATCACTCAAATCGTCCAATACAGCACTTTGGTGATTTAGTAATGGAGAATCAAAATAAATATCTGCGCTTACTGTTAGCTTCTCATTCGGTAGCAATAACATGGATGCTCCGGTCTCTGGATCTTTAACAAGTACTCTTTTCCTTTTAAAACTTATATACTGTCTTTTCTCTAATTGATTGCAAATACCGATTTCTTTAATTTTACGAATGTAATGGATGGAGCTCCCATCTAATATTGGAAACTCTGGCCCATTTATTTCTATTAAGCAATTATCTATACTACATGCATATAATGCGGCGAGAGCATGCTCAATTGTACTTACAGAAAAGCCTTTACCGGATAACACTGTACCTCTTTGCGTTCCCGAAACATTTTCAGCTAAAGCCTCTATAATAGGCTTACCTGAGATGTCTGTTCTTCTAATTTTATACCCTTCATTTTCAGATGCTGGATTAAATGTGATTTTAAGGTCTAAACCTGTATGCAGTCCTTTACCTTCCAATGTAAAACTTTTATTTAATGTTCGTTGTAGCATATCTATTTTTACAATATTGTATAAACTAATTATTTTATTTGACGATTATATATCATTTCCAGATTTGAATAAGGAACAACACCCATTATTCGTTTATCTTCGATCCCCTTCCTGAATATTAATACACTAGGAACCCCGGATATGTTATATTTATCAATCAGCTCCGGATATCTATCCACATTGACTTTATAGATTTTGATATTGTCTGTATTTAATCGAAGATTTTCCAGATTGTTTTTCATTTCATTACAGATGTCTGAATCATTTATGTAAAACAATACAAAGCATAAGCCCTCTTCATCTAATGTATCGCAAAAGAAAGCACGCTCAATTTCCGGGATTTTATCTTCAACTGCGATATATTCTTTCCTATTACAGTTGCCAATAAGGGATAGTATTCCCGTAAAGACAATAATCAGAAAGACAAAATGAATCTCTTTAAATTGAAATATTTTCATAAGCAGATAATTATAAGAAACTATAAAAATCAGGTTTTATACAAATACCAAATCGAAGGTTCGTACTGTATTTATTATAATTAAGCAGGCTTTCTCCAACGCCATCACTAAACCTCAAAAAGAATGATTGATTTAATTTTTCTGAGAGTTTATAACCTATACTCACAATTGTATTTATATTACCCCATCCCTTGCGGGGAGTCAGTTCAGTCGTTATCCACCATTTCCGGTTTCCTGTAATTGCATTAAAAGATATTGTTCCCAATCCTCTGTGTTCTAGTAAGTTTTTATTTTCACCACCGTCAACATACGGAATCCAAACCTTGAATCCGATTGATAAAAGCATGTTTATAAAATATTTTCCATTAATACTTATATAGTTCCAGCTTCGGGACTCTTTATCCTCACGTCCATTAGATTCATGCTCGAAAGCCACTAAAAGACCTCCTCGGAGTTGATTCTTTTCAATGATGTATTTTCCAATTCCAATACCCGGATTATAGTTATTGTCACGAAAAGGAGAGGATTCCCTGTAGATATCCCAGAAAGACTTTTGAGTATATGTCAGGTAAAGAAATGAATTAAAAGGCAGGATACTCTTTCTTAGCCGTTGCCTGATGCTAAGTTGAAAAACAGCATCAGCTGTGTTGCGGGTAATTTGTTGATTCAAGGGAACTCCTGTTACAAAATAAGTATCTTTATAAATGCCAAAGGAGGGCATTCTATCCATTAGTTTGATTATTTCCTGCTCATCGACGTTTATACCTCTATCTCTATAGGATGCAGTACGAAATTCCTCTTTTATTACTTTTCTTAAACTGTCTCCGGCCATATAAATGAGTTCATTTTCCTGTGCATGCAATGCTTGACTACTCAATCCAGTTAAAAGGATCAAGAAATAAATAAACCTCATAATTTTCATCTTTAGATTATTGCTTGCTTATATATGTTTGATCATTTTTGAAAATTGCGAGGATAATATAACCGAAGAATAATGCTCCATAGGTACAGTTTACCCAGCACTCAGAGGATAAGGAATATGTTCCCCAATAACAGCCCCACAGGAACCAATGCAAATAACCAAGAAAAACACCGATAGAAATACCAAGCAAGGGAAGAAAATTAATTCGGATAAATTGAATTATTAATTTTATCATATTCTAAATTTAAATTATCTGATCATCATTTGTTTCTAGGTTTATTTTCCGGATATTAGGGTCGTCCTGATTTATTTTGATGACGACCCAATGTTGCATCCTCAAGTTGTCTCGTAGCATTTTTAAATGGCCTTCAGTCTTATGTCTATATTTTCCCTTCGGAAGAAATATCCCTTCAGTAAATTCATTTTCCAGATATATTTTCTCTCCTTCTACAGGCATTCTACTCTCATGAAAGAACACATGCAATTCACCAATAGAATCTGAATTGGAAATGAAATTGTAAACAATTCTAATCCTAACCTTTTCTGTCTGTTTCGTTAACATTGAATACTTTTTTATTGTCGTTTATAAGCTTATACATCTTTTCATTTTCGCATAAGAAGAACACAGGAACCGGATTCTATAAAGAATCGGTTCCTGAATTCAAACTAATTAAGGTATGAAAAGTAGTGTTTATTCAGAGCCTCCTCCGAGAGCTCTGTATAAGTTTACGGAATATTGCAATTGTTCCAGCTTATCACTAACTTGCCCAAGCTGTGATTGTAGTAGATTCTGTTCGGCACTCAAAACCTCCGTGTAATTTGCTTCTCCGGCTTTCAGCAATTCTTTGGTGAAACGAACTGCTATAATAGTCGATTCAACTTGTTTGTCTCTGATTGGATTTTTGTCGATGGACGATTGGTAGCTGTACAAAATATCCGATACTTCTGCACCTGCTGTCAATACTGTTTTTTCGAAACTTAACAACGCCTCCTCCTGCTGGGCTTTGGCTACTTTCAAATTTCCGATAAGCTGTTTTCGTGCAAACAAGGGCTGAGTTAATCCTCCAATAATATTGGCGAAAATATTCTCAGGTTTGAAGAAATTAGACAGAGTATTTGCTTCATATCCGACCGTTCCCGAGCTTAATCTGATAGAAGGGTAGAAACTAGCTTTAGCTGCATAAGTCAATTCGAAAGCAGAACGAAAAGCTAGTTCGGCTTGTTTTACATCCGGACGTTTGGATAATAACTGAGCAGGAATACCTGTATTTAAGTCTTCTGCGATGATTTGTCTGTCCATCGTCAAGCGGTCGATATTTCCGGGTTTACGCCCAAGAAGAATACAAATGGAATTCTCAGTTTGTCTAATCTGGCTCTTTATTGTCGGGATAGTTACCTCCGTACTATATTGAAGCGATTTACTCTGCTCTACTGATGCTCCATTTAATATTCCGGCATCCATCAAAGATTGCATTGTTAGTGTACTCTCTCTCAGTAAGCCTACCGTTTCTTCTGTTATTCTTAATTGCTCATCCAAAGCCAGCAATGTATAATAAGATGTTGCAATATTAGCAATCAATGATGTTCTTATCAGATCTTTATAAGCATGACTATTTAAAAACTGGGCATATCTGGCTCTTGATTGCCTGTTTAGTTTACCCCATACATCAAGTTCCCAACTCGCACTAACTCCTAAAGTATAATTAGTCGAATGATAGCCTAAGACATCTTTACCGTTGCTCCCATTACTATTTCTCAGATGTTCAGCTTGTGCAACCAAAGATATATCCGGAAAATAGGCAGCCTTTGCCATTGACAAGTTTGCTTCGGCTTGTTTAATGCGACTCACTGCAATTTGCAAATCATAATTCTTCTGCAACCCTTCATCAATATATGCTTGTAATAGAGGATCAGAGAAATAAATTTTCCAAGGGATATTAGCGATTGTATTTGTATCAACGGCAGCTTGTTCCCTATATAAATCAGTGGTATCTATATCGGGCGATTTATATTTATTTGTTACCTGGCAGGATGTAAATCCTATTGAGGCGACAAGCCCCAATAGAATTATATGATTAATCGATTTTGTTTTCATTTTTGTATTTTTGAAATCATTTTTATTCTTCACCATCCTCTTTTTCTGTATTTAATAATCCGGACTGAGTGAATTTGTCCTGAATAAGTTGAAAGATTATATATAGAGATGGAATAACCAAGATACCAAGAATAGTACCGATCAACATACCTCCTACAGCACTGATACCTATCGAACGGTTACCGATAGCACCAGCCCCTGTGGCAAACATCAGTGGAAGAAGTCCGGCTATAAAAGCAAAAGAGGTCATCAAAATAGGTCGCAAACGTGCGACAGCTCCATTTACAGCAGCATCAATGACACCCATGCCTTGTTTTCTACGCTGGATAGCATATTCTACGATAAGTATTGCATTTTTAGCCAAAAGACCGATAAGCATAATAAGTGATATCTGAACATAGATATTATTCACAATACCTATATGTAAGCCAAAAATCATCAGAAATATATACACTCCGGCTAACCCAACAGGCAATGAAAGAATAACGGCAAGGGGCACGATGTAGCTCCTGTATAATGCAGATAATAAGAGATATACAAACACCAAAGAGAGAATAAAGATAATAACTGTCTGGTTGCTACTGCTTACAGCCTCTCTGGTAAGCCCGGAATATTCGTAAGCGTAGCCTATAGGTAGAATTTGCTCACTTACCTCTGTTACAGCCTGTATCACATCTCCAGTACTATATCCTTCCATAAAATTGGGGATAATAGTTACATCATTAGACATAAACATATTGAAGCGAGTCAGATTTTGTGGTCCTGTAATGTCTTTTATCTCTATAAATCCAGTAATAGGAGCCATTTTTCCACTATTTGTTCTTATGGAAAGAGTGTTCAGATCATTGAGTTTTGCCCTATATTCCGGTGCTGCTTGTACCATTACACGGAATTGTTTTCCATACAGGTTGAAGTTGGAAATATACATACTACCGACATATGCCTGTATCACTTCCATGACCTCACTCAAAGTCAAACCTGCTTCTTTTATTTTAGGAATATCAGCTATAATTTGTTTCTGGGGAAAATTAGGATTAAAATTCGTCATGGCTATCATCACTTCTTTACGTTGACGCATAGCATCCAGAAATTCATTTGTTATTCCTGTAAACTTATCCATATCTCCACCAGTCTTGTCCTGTAATTGTAGTTCCACACCCGAACTCATACCGAAGCCTTGCAACGTAGGGTTACTAAAGAATAGCGGATTTGCATCTTGTATATTTTTAGTCTTCTCTGTCAATATAGCCACAACCTCATTAGTTGATAACTTGCGTTGATCCCATGGCTTCATTTTAATTACAATTGCACCATAAGAACTTCCCGGACCAGTCATAAAGTTAATCCCAGAGAGATTTTGAATTGATTCAATATCCTTTATTTCATTTGCAATCTTTACAACATGTTGCATAATGAAATCTGTTCGTTCTAGCGATGTTCCCGGAGACATGCTGATCATACCCATTATCCCATCGCTATCTTCCTGAGGGACAAAATCGGTAGGCAAAAATTTTATCATTCCAAACAAGGCTACGGTGCTTATAAGTATAATAGTCACTGTAATCCACCTGTACCCCTTTTTCCCTAAAAAGTGAAGAGCCGATTTATATTTACTTGTACCCGTGTTAAATGCAATATTGAACGAATAGAAGAAACGTTTAAGAAAACTCTTGTTCCCAATCTGCTCATCTTTATGCCCTTTTAAAAATAGAGCACACAGAGCCGGACTCAGTGTTAATGCGTTTACTGCCGATATAATAATAGCTATGGCTAGTGTTAAACCAAATTGTTTGAAGAAAATACCAGTTGTTCCACCAATAAGACTGACCGGAATAAATACGGAAGACATAACCAATGTAATAGAAACAATTGCCGGAGCTATTTCTTTCATTGCTATTATTGTAGCTTTCCTTGCATTCTTTTCTCCATTATCAAGCTGTGCATGCACAGCCTCGACGACGACTATCGCGTCATCGACGACAATACCAACGGCTAGAACTAGAGCAAACAAAGTGAGGAGATTTATTGAAAAGCCAAATAATTGCAGGAAGAAAAACGTTCCGATAATAGCTACAGGAACGGCAATCGCCGGTATTATTGTAGATCTTATATCTTGTAGAAAGATAAAAACAACAATAAACACAAGAATAAAAGCTTCGATCAAAGTCGTTACAACTTTATGTATAGAAGCATCTAAAAACTCACTACTATCCATCAGATAGGTGACTTTAAGTCCCGGAGGCATTGTTTTCTGAGCTTCTTCTACAACAGCTTTTACGTTTTCAATCAACTCTTTTGCATTAGAACCTGCTGTTTGGTTTATATAGAAAGAGGAGGCTACATCTCCATCGAGGTGATTTGTGAGTGTATAATCAACAGAGCCTAACTCTACATTTGCAATATCTTTTACGCGTAATATATGCCCATCTTCCGAACGTATGATAATATCTTCGAAAGCTTTTACTTCTTTCAATCGACCTGTGTATTTCAGAGTATATTGAAAAGACTGATTGCCATTTTTACCAAGTTCACCCGGGGCAGCTTCTATATTTTGATCTTGTAAGGCTGCAATCACTTCCGATGGACTGATTTTATAAGATGTCATTTTATCAGGCTGTAACCATATACGCATCGAGTAATCATTGTAACCCCATATTTGGGCATTCCCCACTCCTGGTACACGTTTTATTTGAGGAAGAAGATTAATATTCAGGTAATTGTGAATAAAGGTCGCATCGTGCTCAGGATTCTTAGAGGATAGACTGATTATCATAATCATACTACTCTGCTGTTTCTGAACTGTTACTCCTTCTTTTGTAACCTCTTGTGGCAATAGTGGGGTTGCTTTAGATATTCTGTTCTGCACATTTACAGCAGCCATATCAGGATCTATTCCCTGACGGAAATAAACAGTGATTTCGGCAGTACCAAGATTGGATGCCGTAGATGTCATATAGGTCATTCCCTCCACTCCGTTGATTGCTTCTTCGATAGGAACAATAACACTATTCATCACCACATCGGCATTTGCCCCTGTATACATTGTCTCTACTTTGACCGTAGGCGGAGCAATGTCAGGATATTGTTCGACAGGCAAGGTCGCCAGACCAATTCCTCCCAATATCACTATAATAATGGAGATAACAGTGGCTAATACTGGATTGTCTATTATTGATTTTAACATCGTTTTATATTATATTGAGATTACTCATTCTTTAATTGCTATTTTCTGTCCGTGACGTAGAGTCGCGATACCTTCGCTGACTATACGATCTCCAACTGACAATCCACTTGTTACGGCATAATTCTGACCATCAGGCATTTCAGTTGCTGTGATTATCGTTTGCACAACAGAATCTCCCGAAACCTTATATACCTGAAGCTTATTTTGTTGAGAGAAAGTTGATTTCTGCGGAATAATAATTACATTATCAAGCATTTCAGGAATGGATATTCTACCGCTGGCTCCACTGCGTAATTTTCCTTCTTTGTTAGTGAATTCAGCCCTGAAATTGACAGATCCCGTGGTACCATCAATAATGCCCGATATTGTCTCAATCTTTCCTTTTTCAGAATATATAACCCCATTGGCTAGCTTAAGAGTTACCTCGTGAAGATTTTTTATCTTTTCTTTTTGAGATTCACCTGTCGTCGCATCAAGCAACCGCATTAGTTCTTTTTCGTTCAAAGAGAAATAGGCATACACATTACTTGTATTTGCAACTGTAGTTAATATATCAGCGTTACTCACAAGACTACCCTGACGAAAAGGAATTGTTCCTACAATTCCATCAACCGGACTAACCACATTAGTCCAACTAAGTGCTGCTTCTGCATTTTCAACTTCGGCTTGAGCCTGTGCAAGTTCAGCCTGTGCTGTTTCATATGCATCCTCTGCCGTTTGTAACTGTACTTTGCTTATGATGCCTTGTTCGGCTAAAGGACGCAGCCTGTTTACATTTGTCAAGGCTGTATTCAAACGAGCTTTGTTACTTTTCAAGCTTGCCTTAGCGGATTTTAGGGCTTGTTCGGATGATGGTGAATTAATTTTAAATAAAGATTGTCCTTTTCTCACAATAGAACCTTCATCTACATGTATGGCATCAATGAAGCCATCTACTCGTGGACGTATCTCAATGTCTTCCTGTCCCTTAATAACTACCGGATAGGATTGTTCGAGCTTTGCACTTTGGTTTGAAACTACTACTGTTTGAAAAGATTGTTTGGTTTCTTGCTGATAATTATCGTTTTTATTAGAGCAAGAAAATCCTAGCAGAGCTATTACTCCGCAAAAAATTCACTTA
>QMCD01001790.1_pt1 | contig 12605 bp, 16 predicted proteins | sample 1821841 | NCBI WGS metagenome assembly QMCD01 (sample SAMN01991225, study PRJNA193472) | Termite gut metagenome, whole genome shotgun sequencing project. | isolation source: worker | host: Macrotermes natalensis | reverse complement strand
GGGGCACAAGGGCCAATTAATAAGAGCCAAAACAAAGCCCTTGAACTTTATAATTTGAGGGTAACCAGATAATAAAAACAGGCCGGGTGACCGGCCTTTGTTTTGTGCTATTTTTTGAAGCTGCTTATAAATACATCCATAGAAGATACGCCGCTGACGGCGTTTGTTATTCCGAGTTTAGGGTCGATATAGCCGGAATCAACCAACTCTTGCGTAACGCTCATAACAACGTCTCGATCACTAATCCCTTGGTACAAATCAAGAACCTTGTCCTTTTCTCCGCGCAAAATGTATACCTTGATTAGGCTTTTGCGCTTTACATCATCGGATGCTGATTCGAGCTTGCTTTTGACGTCAGCAAGAATTTCTTTCTTATCTTGCTCCGTCAAAGCCTCATTTCCGGCAAGATATATTTTTTCAATTTCTTTTGGTGTAGCTATTTCAAATACTGTTTTCATATTAACCCCTTATAGCGCAGCTAGCGCAACCATCCGCGCGTATTCTTTTTCTGCCTTTTCGGGCTTTGCTCCGTAGCTTGTGGCAAGATCAATAAATCCTTTCTTAGCATCGGCCTCTGATTTAGAATTAAAGTATATTTTAGAAAGCGCTTCTGTATGCTTGCCTATATCTGATCCTGTTGACTTAAAAAAACCGCTTATTGCGTTTCTTTGTTCGGGGTATCCCATGGGCATAGAATTAAATTTAACCTTGCCGCCGAACATCTTCCCATAGTAGTCGGCAGACACAACTCCGGCAAGATGCTCGGTAAGACCTTCGTTTAATCCTCTTCCTGTTTGTGTTTCCGCCCATCTGTCACTCGGTCTTCCGCCACGAGTTGAATGAGCTTTTGCATGTAGCATCTCGTGGACAACGCACTGCGCTCCATAGGGAACATTCATTGCTCCGCCTTTCCCTTTTGATGCTTTTTGAGCCGCTGTCAAAAATGTTTGCGTTTCCCTTGTCATATCTTTGTCAAACATAATTGCAGAAGGTGGACCGTCGTAAAAAAAAGCTGCCGTATCAGGACGCGCTCCGAATTTCTGCATATCAAAATTTGTTCCAACCCGGCTTACTCCAAAGCTAGCACCTATTTTTTTTGCAAAGGTATCAACATCCTGTATTGATTCTGCTCCGGCGGGCGGGGAAATACCGTTTCCCGAAAGAACCCTACCAGCTTCCGGGCTAGAAGATGAATATCCCACTGATGTTTGTGCTTTATTTTGTGTTTCTGTCTGTTTGCCTTCTGCTTTTTCCTTTGCCTTCCTTTCTTTGATAGCCTCATCTACCAGTTTATTCCCCTCTTTGACTAATTCCTTTTGTTTAGCATAAAGAGGCTCTTTGCGAGGGTCTCCCTTTGGAAGCGCATCAAGTTGCCTGCTTATTTCGCGTTGTTTGGCATAGTTTTCTTCCCTGCGCTCCGCTATCGTTTTTTGAGGAGGTTGGGCGTTCGTTTGCGTAGGCGTAGGGGAGTTGCTAGTGGCAGAAGCCTTATGTGCGGGAGAGTTCTTCTTTCCAGTGTTCCTAGTAGGCTGTTTTGCCGCTTGCTTTTTTTGCTTGCCAATCGTCTTTTTCAAATCCTTAATCTTTGTGCCCGTGAACTGCCCACCCATACCTGCCTTAATCTCACCGCCTTCACCGATAAGCGCATGGCGTCCAGTTTTGTCCGGACCATTCGGCTTCACGGTTATCCACTTGTCATCTTGTGCAAGCGTAGGCTTGGCGTATGACAGTATGAACTTTGTAACATCATCCATAACTTACCTCACACCGAAGCGTATAGCCGCCCTTCTTTCTTGATCGGGTTTTCAGCCTCTTGCTTCATCTCGCGCACGGCCTCGGCTTGTTCGGGGGTCATGTCCTCGCCCGCCGTAAAATCTACAGATTCTTTAGTGTCCGTAGGGGTTTCGCTGCCCTGTATCATAAAGTCGCGCCCGGCCTCGCCAATGATCTTTTCAGCTTCATCAGGAGCTATACCGAACGCAGACACAATCATGTACACGCCGGAATCACGCGGGAGTTCGCGCTTCGCAACAGCCATGACGATACCCTGCAACGCCGTCACCTGCGCTCCATTCATGCCCATGCTTTGTACGGATTCTTCGGGCGACTCAGCACCGGCAACTCCTTCTTCAAGCTCGCCAACTCCGTATCCGTCAACTTCTTCTTCGGCGGCGGCTTCAAGCGCTTCCTGGTCTGATTTAATAGCATCCGCGAATCCGGGGGGATAGTCTTCCGGGTTAGCAAGGATTGCCGCCCGCCCGCCTTCTGGCGTAAACACCTCGCCCATCGTCATAGCAATCAGCGCATCCGCATTCGTTTTGCGTATCGTGCTCTGTATAGTCTCATCTTCCCCGCCAAGCTCATTGAACTCAAATCCTAGCGCCGGATCAATCTGTCCGTCAACATGCAACTGGACGCATTGCAGGAACTTTTCAAGCGGTCCGCGCAAAACGTGTTCCTGCTCCGTCCGCACGTGGTCATTGTAGTTAATTATGTCAGATTGGCCGGTAGCATTGAACCCGGACGGGCTAATACCCATGAGCTTAACCGCAGGTATCCGCATGATTGCGGACACAAATTCAAGGGCCTGACGCGGGACTTCAGATACCCCGGCGAGTGAGCTTTCAACCTTCACGAGGTCTTCTGTCTCAAAGTCAAGCGCCATCATGCCGTCATTGCTTCGCGTCCGCGTCATGTATTCAAGCCTATGGCGCAAATTCGTGTCGGCCATGGCGTTATTTAAGATATCCTGCATGTTGGTTTTTAACACGATATCAGACATCTTCTCGAACAATCGGCTTGCGCTTGTGCGGTTACGCCGAAAGTGGATGATGTAATCGTACCAGACCTGCGCAGGTGGTATACCGAAAAAGTTGTACATGGGCTTGCACAGGTCAGGGACATTGCCGGAGGTAAATTTTATGAAGCGGCTAGAGTGAACCTGTGTACCCAAAACATACCAGTACTCAGGCTCCATGTAATCTTTACGCAATGGGTATGCGCTGTTATATATACCAGGCGAAAGGTTTATCGGTTCGACTACGGTAAATCCGCGTAGATTGCCCTGTGCCAATTCCATGCCCTTTCCAGTCAAATCAAGCGGCTTTCTCAATTCGTTCGGGTTTGTTTCTCCGGTATCGATAAACACAAGGCAGCCGCCGTTATATCGAGTACACACGGCAGCACGGTGAACAATCTCACGCACCTTGAACTTCCGCATAGCCGCTTCAAGGTCTTTTTTACGCTTGTCTGTTGCCTTAGCATCATCGTTGTCAACGTCCCCGTCGCCGTCCGCGTCAATCTCAGTGTCTCGCGTAAGCTCTATCCACTCGCGGATCATATCGTTGGCGACAACTTCCACGCCTGCGGCAATCAAACCATCTTGGGCAAGGCCAGAAAGCGCCGGATAACCAATGAACCCGTTTATGATTGGAGCCTGCCCCCACTCAAACGCATGCTGCACAAGGGTCATGTTGTGATCAATGGCGGCATCCATGGCAAGAGCGTCATCGCTTTTGCGGTCAATGTACGGCGTCGCGTTCGTGACTGGCGGAGCGAAGAATGCCCGGCGCTGTTCGCTGGACATAGCGGCGTACTTTTCGGGAGTCAAGGCGTTATCAAACGCAAAATCCCCTGCTGACGGGAGATGTGTAGACCAGTGCTTTTTCGATATCTGCGTTGGTGTTGGCGTGGGCTGTGATATTTGCGGCTTATCCACCTTGATGCGGCGTTTCGTTCGGCGGCTCATTCTTCTTGTTCCTTCGGTTTATAGGCGGGGCAGTCTGATATTTTGGAATTATCTAACCCGATAGCACCTTTATATACTCCAGAGCCAATCATCCATATCACAGGCGGTGAACTTTCATTGAGCGGCATAGGGCAACGGCAATTTCCTATTGATCTTTCTGTTCCGTTATATGGAGTAAACCTTTCCCATATCGGGCAATGCTGACACGTTTTACAATCCATCACCCTCTCCTCAGGTTCGCCGCGTTGAAGTTCATTCCTGGCCTTGTCATCAAGCGCCGTAGCGCCTGTGTTGTAGCGTCCACCTGGTCGTCATGTGCGCTTGCCGGGAACTGGAGCAATTCTGCCTCATAATCCCGTATCCACGGCGCTATGCTTACGTCCGGCAGGAACACGTTATGCGCTTCAAATAGTGGAGTTATCGCGTGCGCCCGTGCGGACTTGCTCCCATCCGGGTTAATAGGGATAATGCCCGATACATACCGTTTCAGGCTATCAATAACCGCCGGCCCGTTCGCCTTATCTTCGACCAGCTTTTCAGTAGCCTGAGGCCACTTCTCTGCAAGACGCTTGAAGGCTTCTAGCGTCGCCGTGAACCCCATGCGCCCGCGTACCTGATCGAGCAAGAAATATTGCGCGGCCTTCCTGCCCCAAACTTGCCCGACAACGAAGTCAGAATCTTCATTATCCTTGAATGCCATATCCCACGAAATAAGCGTTTTGTCAAATTGACGGGACAGAGATTTAGGTTCATGTACCGGCAGAGTATGGTATTGTAACCATGTTTTTTGAAATATTGCCCCGCCGTCTGGCACGGGATTTTGCTGATATAGGGCTTCCCAGTCACGGGAACCAAGCGCAGACTTGATCTTTTCAAGTTGTTCAAGCGGGTAGCGGTCAGGGTGCAGGGCTTCCCCTGTCCTGCGTCTATCTTCGTCGTGCGTTGCAATAGCCGGGTATGATATAACTTTCCAGGCGTCACCCTCGCCCGTACGTTCGGACTCAAGCAATCGCCCCATCAGATCATCCATATGCCACGAGGTGGCTATAACTAATATACCGCCACCAGGAGCAAGGCGTGTATAAAAGCTGGACGTGTACCAGTCCCATGTTTTTTCGCGTAGTGTCGCGCTATCGGCATCGGCACGGTTACGGCAGAAGTCGTCAATAATACCGACGTGCATCCCCATGCCCGTAATGCCTCCGCCTATACCGGCGCTCCGATAGCTTCCTTGGTAGCCAACGATTTCAAATAGATCGGAGTTGCGCTGGTATGCGCCGGATATTGTACGGACGTTCTTTCCCCAAAGCGTTGTCTTAGGGAATAGCTTTGCGTATGCTTCCCCTTCAAGTATGCGCTGTACGTCACGGTTCATACGGCTTGAAAGGTCGGCTGAATATGAAGTGCTGATTATGCCTATATCCGGATAGCGTCCGAAAGCGAAGGCGGGGAAACGGCGGGACGCAAGCTCTGATTTACCATGGCGGGGAGCCGTCTTAATCATCAAACGCGGGCTTTCCCCGCGCATAGTTGATTCAAGGAACATGTCAAGTTCATGGCATATCTCCTCATGCCACCACCCCATTTGGTAAGACGGCATAGTGTACAGAACAAAGTCAGCCATATGCCGTCTCGCCAGCTCCCTCCGTGCAAGCTCTATCTGTGCCGCTTTTACTTTGTCGTGGGGCAAGGCTATATATCCTTTAAAAATACCCAAATAAAAACGCAAACAAACATCGTCAGACCAAAGACAAGGGCAAGCGCAATTAAAGGATTACCTGTAAATGGTTCGATATTGCCCCCGCTGTACTCCAAAAATTGCAGTCCACATTATTCTTCCCTCTCCGCTTCGTTCCGCGCCCATTCGCGCCAGCAATTTCTCTCTAAATAATCTGAACCATTCCGGCATAAACTGCCATCGGGGTCAGAATCTAAGTGACAATCACCTGTTTCATCGCAGGGGAGAAAATTATGGTCTTGCAAAAACGAAACTAGCGCGTCCCGCTCCGCTTCGGCCTTCCTTAAGCTATCTTCTGCGCGCCAACAACGACCAGACCAATTTAATGTATTCTGAACAAGTGCCTCTTGATCTTTTTCCAGCCTCTCAATATGGTCTATCAGCCTTCGCGTCTTCCCGCCGTACTCTGCCTTCTGCAACCACTTCTCGCGCTCTTCTTTGGTCACAGGATCGGAAGGGGGTATTTCGATGTTCATGGTTCCACCTCAAAAGAGGGAGAATATGTTTTGCATATTGCACCGGACTTTGTTGCCCACCCATGTTCATCACACTTGAACTTTTCGTTGTAGTCACCGTAGCGAGCCATTCTGGCACACGTTCCGCAATTTCTTTGCGGTGCCTTTTCAACCCAACTTACATCTTGCTTCTTTGCCATATCTCCACCTCCTTTGTTTCTTGGTGCGGGAGACAGGACTTGAACCTGCGATTTCCAGTTCCCAAAACTGGAGGGATACCGCTTCCCTACTCCCACATAAAATAAAAGCGCGTATCTTTTACAACCCCGCGCTATGGGCTGGCCGCCTATTCCGCGCTGTCTATGTTTTGTTGCCGCGTTTTAAGGGCTTACGCGGCCAACCCCACACATACGGCCGGCGGTCTTTAAATTGTGGTTCGACCGCACAGTCGGGCGCGTTTTGGGGTATACGGCCAAACCATCGTAGCGGGAGGGCCTAACTTCTTACCCCTCATCCCCGCCCATACAAGCGCCGGACTTCCGGCAGTGGTTACCGCCACACTTGGCGGATTTACATGGGCTTTCGGCGTTGGCGGCACTTCGTAAACTTTCCGCCCCGGCCAGCCCTGGCAAAGGCGAGGTTGCGATTGCATTCGCTTCTACCGCTCACCTCGCAAAATCAATATGCCACAATCTGGCTGTCATGTCAACTCCTAATTTAAAAAGTAACCGCGCATTGCCGATATTTCTACCTTCAATGCGCGGCGGTTAAGTCCTATTCAGTTATGCCCTGTGCCAGTATGGCGTGTAGCTGTTCATCTGTCATCTGGCGCACGTCTAGATGCTGTACCGGTCCGCCGTCTTTCCCCGTAAGCTCGACGCCTACCTTGTCGCCGTACATCTTTGGCCGCATACGGGCAAGACGCCATTTTCGGGAATCTATGACAGCCCGGAGTCGGTTAGGGTCAAGGGGCTCGTCACCCTCTTTCAATTCAACGCCTAAACAACGCTTTTCAAGGTCTGCCATTTCATCAAATTGCGCGTCGGCGCAAGCGTCACGCGCCCGTGCGTACTGTTCACCGTCAACATGTTTCAGAAAAGTAGGCGCTTCTATCCCCGCCCATGCACAAGACTTTCTAACGCTATTTCCCTCAGCAATAAGGACAAGCGCCGCCTCTATTTTCTTTTCCATGTCGGGTACTGGTCTAGCGGGCATTTGAATTTTCCTCATGAGTTTTTCGCGCCGTATACATATTCCATAGTCTCTTATTCTTTAAATACCCAACGGGAGGAGCTTGGGAGCGAAGAGCGATAGGAGGCATATCCTGCCCCTACCACTCCTCAACAGAAGAAACACCCACGCGGTTATCGCCCGGTCGCTTCTGCGGCCGATCATCTGGCGGATAGAGATCGGCTTGCCAGTTACTTTGATACGATTAGCCCGTATCTTCCCGGCGCTTCTGGCTTTCGGAGTGCGCCTTGGTCCTTTTGGGAATCCCGCAGTAGGACCATTATTTTCTACGCGCTGCCGTTTACCGTCCGCGTAGAGTTACCGGTTATTGTTTTTTTTCGTTATCTATTTTCCATGAATCCAGGTCTTTCACGGCTTCTTTTTCAGCTTGCCTGGCTGTTTTTAACGCATCGCGTTCAGCCCCGAAACGCCCGAAAGTTTTTAAAAAGGCCTCAAAGTTTCGACAACGGGAAACGCTTTCCAAAGTTTTTCTTATGTTCACGGCGTTTTCAGGAGTCTTGAGTATATTATATATTTTTTCAAGTTCTGTCAAAAATAGCTTGCTTTTGTTTTCGTTGCTTGAAAAGTCACGCGATTTCTTATACTTAAGGTATTCTAAAAAATCCCTGCAAACAAAGCGGACGCACAAAGCGAATATGCAAACCGTGCACGAAAATAAAAAAAATCTTATTATTTCTGAGGTCTGAATCCCGCTCATGGTATAACCCTGTGCGCTTGCTGTGCGTGCTGGATTTTTAGATGATTTTATCCATTCTCGCCAATTTAGGCCTTTTTTGTTGGAAAACAGCCCAATTTGTCGCTTTTCGATGCTTTTTTTTAGGCTATTTCCGCGCCATTTCCGTCGTTTTCGGTATTTTTAGACAAAAAAGCATGATTTTCCGCTTGTTTCGGCCTGTTCCAAAAAGATTCTAGCGTTTTGCGCAAGGTGTGAGCCAACATGCATATTGTGCTTGAATATATAAGCCACTGGAATACCTGTTGAGTCTGCGGACCGTTCATAGCGTCAAACATTGACGTATCCTCTCTTCTTTTCCTGCATTATTCTTCTCTCTTTTGGCGTCTTCTTTCAACTCCATCCCACGGCACGGCCTCTATCTCTTTGTCTAATGAAATACCGAAATGCTTATAAATTTTTCTATTTAATACCCTAAGACTTATTCCGTAGACGGCTTCCACAAGATACAGACCGCCCCAGCCGACTAAAAAAAAGGCTGTCCATTGCCAGCTCTGTGGGGCATATTGTTGCACAATTGGCATTGTTACGTTGGCGATGATAGTTCCCCCAAAGACCTCGATAACCGTCTGTGAAAGGGTTTTCCCCCTGTGACGTGATCGTAAAAAAGCTCCACAGGCCCCATATATTGTCGCCGGGAGTAAAAGCCACGATATTATTTTATCTAAAATTTCAGACGCTGTATTAATCACGCCCGATCTCTTTCTTGTTTTTTTCGACCCATTGGGAAATCATCTTACGGTCTTCTGCCATTTCCGCCCCCCACCGCATGAGATCAGCGGACCATTGCGCCAGGCTTCTGGCCGTCAACTGTTCCGGAGTTTTGGGCATTACCTTCTGCTGATACAGGCTTTCCGGAGGAAACATTGATATTGTCTGAGGGACCGTTACTACCTGCGGTTGCTGTATACAAGATACGCAAAGGGTCAGACAAAGAGTTAGGCAACAAAGCATCGATGTCACATGCGGAACCATCATTTTTAGCCCTTTGGATTGAAGTAATCGCTTGAATCGTATACGAGTTTAGTTCATCTATCCGCCTGTCCCGCTGGGCAAGCATGGCCTCTTTGACGCTAATGTCGTATTGCAACCTGTTCAAGGCTGAATCTTTTTCCGCAACGGCTTCTGTCAACTTGCTGTTGTCTGCGCGTAAATTGGCGATAGACGCTTCCGCCCTTTGTGTAGAAGCATAAAACCATAGCGCACAAGCGACTGATGCGGCTAAAATAACGTACAGAATCTTTTCTGGCGAAAAAAGTTTCCATATCCAAGATAATATCATTTAAAACTTCCTGTTTATATTAAAATACTCTTATCCTGCCCTTATGTCAAATTGAAAACTTTCGGGCAATGCCTATGCCTTGATGGCTTGACTTCAAACAAAAAGGCCGGTATTACCCGGCCTCTGTTTCTTATAAATTATCCATCATCCCAAAACAACCCGTAAGGACTCCGCCCAATTTGCTTTCCAGTTCTCCGGGTGAGGCCTTCCTGGCCTCCAGTTCCTTTGATAATAATTCCATGACTCATCCGATGCGGACAAAATCGGGGAAGGCAAGCCCCTAGGATCCGTCCAGAGGAGAAGCCGCGCAAAAATGCAAGCGAGTATATCGTCAAATTCCAGCGACTGCCAGACATCACGCGAAACAAACGTCTCTATTCTTTTCAAGCAAAAATGTTGCGCCGCTTCAGAGGTTGAACGGTGCGTAATAACCCCCATGACTCCGCCCCCGTGTTCGAATTGCCACAATCCCCTGGCCGGACCCTTGTTTCCACTCTCCAGAACCTGATAGCGAAGCTTTAGGGCTGACTCCTGAAGTCCAATAGCGTACAGCATTGCCCTGGAATTGTCCGTAGCCCGTATGCCATATTCAGAATCAAGCATTTTTAATGCCGGGTCAATAACTTCTCGTAAAATTTTTCCGCTCATTTCTTTTCCCCTTTTAAAAAACTGGTCCATTTAGATATTCTTCTATTTCTCGCCATGCGTTTTCCCATCCAAAGGCAACAATGCACGTATAGCCTAGCCGCGTTAATCCTTCGGCCATATGCTCTTGATTTTTACTTATTTTCCCTCCTTTTGCTTTCATTTCCACATAAAGTCCGTGACTCCCAAGTCTTGGGGCAGGGATAAAAATATCACTCACTCCGGGCTTTACCCCTTCAGCTTTCAATTTTTTTGCTACCGATAAATGTCTTTTCCCTCCGTTGGGAATGGCATAAGCAAATTCCAGCTCCGCGTATTTAGCCTGATTAGCCCTAAACACCTTAAAAAGCTCGACCTGCTCTTCATGTTCAGACATTGAAGGACGCTTCCGTTTACTCTTGTTTGATATAAGTTCTTTTTCTATACTCAGGTCAACCAGAGATCTTTTCATCTCCTCGCGGCCGCCTTCTTTCACCATCCACTTTTGCAACCCTCCAGACTTCTGAATTTCCTTGACTGAAAAAACCTCTTGTTTCACCCTGTCCCCCGGCTATTAATTTCCGTCAAAGTACGAATTTGCCCAAGATATTGCCTTTTCAAGATCTCTAGAAAATTTTTTATCCTGGCACCTGTAGGCCTCATGATAAATTCTTAAAAGTAACCGATGTTCCTTGACCGTCACGTTTGACATCCTTTCCCCTTGGGCTTCCCGACTCTTCTTCATCCATCTGTCTAGTGAAGATACACGTGGCATTTTTTTCTCCTTTTTTACACACACAACATGCTAGTTCCCCTGCCCATATTCCCGGACAAGCTATATCAAGTCTTGTCCGGTATTCCATTGATTAACCTCTTCTTTTTCCGCGCATAACGCTTGTTCATATTCAGCTTGGCTCGAATCTTCAAAACGTTGAAACTTTCTTCGAAAAATAAGATTGGATCTTCCTACTCCTGAATTTCTGCCCTTTGCTATAATTACTTGTACTGGTTCATCCGGATGCCACGCCTGTCTGGCCTGATGCAGGAAAATGACGATATCCGCGTCCTGCTCAATGGCCCCGGATTCGCGGAGATCAGAGAGTTGCGGCGTCCGTCTGCCTTCTTCCGTTTTCCGGTTGAGCTGGGCCAGAAGCAGAACAGGGACACACAAATCTTTCGCCATGAGCTTCAATGCCCGGCTCATTTGCGCCACCTGCTGTTCACGCGGCGCCTTGCGGTCGTCAGGGGTTACAAGCTGTAGATAGTCCACAGCCACAAGGCTGACCTGCTGATGATACCGTTGCGCGATTCTGACCCGGCGGCGTATTTCCGGCACTGTGATCCCGGTGTCGTCGAAAATCACCAGAGATTTGCCGCGCATTTCCGCAACAGCCTCTTTCGCTTTTCGACGTTCCACCGCGTTCAGCCCTTCACGGAATCGCCCAAGGTCGATATTGCCGACATTGGCCGTCAGACGGTCAAAAAGTTGCTGCTTCGACATTTCAAGGCTGAATACCATGCCGGAGTTGCCCGAACAGGCCACGGCATACGCCATGTTCAAGGCAAGGGCGGATTTGCCGACAGAAGGACGGGCGGCAAGAACGGCGAGTTCTCCTGGCAGGATACCGCCGCGCAGGATGGAATTGACGGTTCTCCACGGGGTTGGAACAGGCCGAGCCATGCGTTCCGGCGAGTCAAGGCCGGTTTCGTATTCGTCAAGCTGCCGGTCGAGAGAGACAACATGCTCGTTGCCGCCTTCCAGGGAAGAGGCCACGTTGCGCAAATCTTCGGCAACCGCATCCGCTGAAGCCCCGCCTGTTTGCATGTGGCGCAGAATACCAGTCAGTTGCGGAAGGGCCTCGTCCTTGCGTTTGTCGGATACGATTTCCGCCGCTGTTTGCATCAGCCCCACTTCGGTCAAGACCGCATAATCAAACTGCTGCATGAGTTCAGCCAGAAAAACGACTCCCATATCGCGGAGCGTCCCGGCATCACGCATGGCGGCGACCAGAGAGACGAGACTGATTTCCTGCCCGGATGCCGCCATGAGCGCCATGCTTTCGGCTATGGCCTTTGTCTCGCGGTACACAAACGCGCTTGGCGGGCATACGGCGAAGAAATCCCCGGCTACATAGGGTTTATTGAACGCGGTCAGTATGTACGCCACGGTTCCGAGTTCGCGGACGTGTCTTTCACTCTGCGGAGTAATCATGCGGCCCTCGTCTGCGCTGGGCGGTCAAGATATTTGCCTTCAATGACTTTTGCGAAATTCGCGGGTTTCACCAGCCATTCCAGGTCTGCGAAAAACGCCTTGCCGCTACGGTCGGTTACCTGCCCGAGCAGAAACGGCGATGCCTTGACGCAGGCAAAGTATTTCCTCCACCAGTCAAACAGCGCCTCAATGTCGTGGGATTCGCCGCGCTTTCGCAGACGCTCCCATATTTCCCGCCAGCGTGTCCGCAGATGCTTTTTTCGTTCATCGTTCCAGATCGAAATTCTGGCGAGTTCGGGTAGGACTTCGTGGTACAGGGCGATGATCTTTTCATGCGGGCAGTCCGGCGGGGATTCGCCCGTCAGCGAGGCGGACATATCATCCGAAGGATGATTCTCTTCAAAAACAGGAATTGGTATAGGCGTAGGCATAAGAGGCTTTTCAGAAAAACCGTTCGGTTCTTCCGGAAAACCATTCGCTTTTTCCGGGTTTCTCGGTCTGCCGCCAAGCGAACCGTTCGCTTTATTTGTCGCGCATTTAGCCTCGTATTTTTCCCGATTGG
>QMCD01001788.1_pt1 | contig 12613 bp, 10 predicted proteins | sample 1821841 | NCBI WGS metagenome assembly QMCD01 (sample SAMN01991225, study PRJNA193472) | Termite gut metagenome, whole genome shotgun sequencing project. | isolation source: worker | host: Macrotermes natalensis | reverse complement strand
AGACACAAAGAACACAAAGGCTATAAAAAACTTTGTGTTCTTTGTGTCTTTGTGGGAAATAATTATTGTTAGGGGTAATATGGCTGATAAGCATAAAAATTTATTCAAAAAACGAATAATTCAAGTTATAAATAACTGTATTTGAACTAATTTCAATAAGGAACCAAAATGATTTTTTAGAGACTTAATTTTTCATCCATTTTTCAATAATTTTATAGTGTATAACTGTTTAATTATCAAAAATATAAAATGAAAAACAAATTCGTTTTTCGACAAGAGAAAAATCACTTTTGGACCCCCTGTCCATAGAGTTAAGAAATAGTACAATTAGTTTAGTACAATATTTTTTCTTTCCGGATAGTTGTTTTGCCTAATATGTTTTTGTGTTCCGGAAGATTTGTTGTATTTTCGCGCCGTAGCATTTTATTCTTATTGGTCATAAATTATTAATTGATAAATAATTTATTGAAATTATTGCTGTGCTTTTATTGAAAATCAATAAATTATATTATTTGAGAAAGTTGAATATTAATCTTAAAGCAACAAAAAATGAAAAAACTTTTCATTGGAATCTTGATGATTGCTGCGGCGCTATCATCATGTGGGACAAAAACAGAACAACACACAACGAATGAGGCAACGGCCGCCTCGTCTGAAAACGTTGTTTCTCCGGTAGCTAAATACGGAACTTTACAGGTGAAAGGGATTCAGTTGAGCGACAAAGACGGAAATCCTGTACAATTAGCGGGAATGAGTACTGCCGGCTTGCAATGGTTTGGCAACTGCTACACCCGCGAGTCAATTGAAACATTGGCAAAAGACTGGAACATCAGCGTATTGCGTATTGCCAACTATGTAGCGGAAAGCGGTTATAATGAAAATCCGGAAGAGATGCGCAATTTCATCTCTCAAATCGTAGACTGGTGCGAAGAATTTGGAATTTATGCGGTTATCGACTGGCACATTTTGACGCCAGGTAATCCATTGGCTCCCGAATATGCAGGTGCAGAAGAGTTCTTTCGTTATTTCGCAACGAAATATGCGGGAAAACCGCATGTTCTCTACGAAATCTGTAACGAACCGAATAATTGCCAGGAAAAAGCCGACAAGGAAAAACCTTGGGAATGCACAAAAGAACAAAATGTAACGTGGGAAATGATTGCCGAGTATGCAAACAAGGTTATCCCGGTTATTCATGAGGCTTACGATAAGGTAAATGCGCCAAAACCGGTTGTCATTGTCGGTACGCCGCAATGGTGTCAACTGGTTGATGCTCCGCTGAAAGAAGGACGTTTTCAGGGGAATGGAAAGGATTTTAGTGACTCGTTGCCCGACCGCGATGCTCGCTTGAAATACGACAACATCATGTACACATTCCACTTCTACGCGGCAGAGCATAACGAAGGTTTCAGACAGGACGGAAAAATCTTTTACTACAATCTGTATGCTTATATGAACGAAGTGTTAGGAAAGCTTCCGGTTTTCTGTACCGAATTCGGCATTTCAAGAGCTGACGGAGACGGTTTTATGGACACAAGCAGGACTGATGCCTGGTTACACATGTTCAACGGAAAAAATAAGGGAAATCAAAAAGTATCTTGGGTTAACTGGAGTTACAACGACAAGCATGAGATTTCTTCGGCATTGAAAGAAGGTGCTTGTGCTAAACAGGAGTGGGATAGCGTTTCCATATCGGGTAATTACGCTAAAAAAGCTATTACTGCTGTAAACACCGGCGTGCAAGATCCGGAAGTATTCAGAGCCGAATCGAAATTTAACCTCGAACGTTATCTGCAATTAAATTATTAATAATAAAGCGTGTAAAATTTACAACTATTATTTTTGTTTAATCAAGCAAAAAATAAAATTTTTGTAAACGAAATAAATCATAAATTTAATATTTAAAAATAATGGACAAAAACTCACAAAAACTCTCTATTTTGGAGAAATGCGCTTATGGAGCGGGAGATATGGCATGTAACCTCTTTTGGGGTTTAATCGTGTTGTCAGGTGCTTTCTATACCGAATATTTCGGACTTGCACCTGCTGCGGCAGCTCTAATGATGCTTATCGTGCGTATCATTGATATTACGTTCGATGTATTTATCGGGGCGGTAGCCGATAGAAAAAACACGAAATACGGACGTTTCCGCCCGTGGATTCTTTATGGTGTTGTGCCGTTTTGCGTAATCGGATTTTTCACTTTCTTTACTCCTGATTTTTCAGAACCGATGAAATTGGTTTACGCTTATGTTACCTATCTCCTTTTCATGTTGATGTATTCGGTAGTAAATGTGCCTTATGGTGCGTTGATGGGAGTAATCTCCGAAGACCCGAAAGAAAGAACCGCTGTTTCGGCGTACAAAAATATTTTTGCACAAATAGGTTGTTTGGTTGTTTACGGATCATTGTTTTCGACTGTTTCTGTTTTTCAAAAGAAATTTGAAATGGCACCGCAAACGGCTTTCTCTTCGGTAGTATTTATTTATGCTGTTGTAGTGTTGGTTTCGTTGCTTGCAACATTCTATTTTACAAGAGAGCGTGTAGCTCCGGTAAAAGAAGAGAAAAATAAACTTTCGGACGACGTTAAAGACCTTGTGGCAAACAAACCTTGGGTTATCTTGACCATTGCCGGAGTGATGTTGCTGATATTCGTTTTCTGTCATAACGGATTAACTCTTTATTATGCTAAATATTATGTGGCAACCATGTCGCAAGGAGCCGGTGGCGAAGTCTTATTTAACGTAAGCGGAAAATTCCTTGGTTATGAATTGGATTGGGAAATTCTTACCACACTATTACTTTCTATCAGTTCTGCTGTTACTATTATCGGAACATTATTAATTCGTCCGGTAGTAGATAAATTCGGAAAAAAACCAACATGGATTGCTTGTTTCGTGTTGGCATCAATTACATCAATTGCATTTATATTTGTACCGAAAGAGTCGTTGGGAACAATTATCATTCTTCAAACGCTATTTACGCTGTTTATCGGTCCTGCCAGTTTCATCATGTGGAGTATGTATGCCGATGTGGCTGACTATGCGGAAGTGAAAACCGGTCGCCGCGCTACGGGATTAATTTTCTCGTCGGCTACCATGGCGCAAAAACTGGGTACTACATTTGCTAATACCTTGCCGTTATTTGCCCTCGGTTGGGTAGGATTTGTGGCAAACGACATCAATATGACCGAAGATATCCGCCAGTCGATTTTGCTTATCTTTGCTTTATTCCCGTTGATTGGTTCGGTTATCGCTGTTATCGCTCTTTTCTTCTATAACATAGATGAAAAAATGATACAGGAAAACTCGGCTATCCTTGCTAAAATGAAAGAGGAAAAAGAGGCGAAATAAGATTATTCAATTTTCTTGATATAAAAAAGTGGAAATGTAAGTTGATTATGTTTCCACTTTTTTAGTAAAATAGAAAAGATAAAAATCAAATAGTTTTATCAATATTTTAAACAAATTGCTTTTCTTTGTACCGGAGAAAAAAGACATGTTTAAAAACAAAATAAAGATCATAAAATGGGAAAAGTTTCGGTAAAAGAAAAAATAGCATACGCGCTTGGTGATGCTTCTGCCAATATTGCATGGAGAGGAATTGCTATTTTTATGTTTATCTTCTATACGGATGTGTTTGGATTAGACCCGGCTGCCGTGGGGTTGTTGTTGCTTGTCGTGCGTATTTTAGATGGAGTGAGCGATGTTTTTATGGGAATGATTTGTGATCGCACCAAATCCAAATATGGACATTTTCGCCCTTGGGTGCTTTGGACAGCCTTGCCGCTTGGTGCCATTCTTTCGTTAGTATTTACCGCTCCCGATATGTCGATGACCGGAAAAGTGATTTATGCTTATACTACTTACATTATTTTTACCCTGGTTTATACAGCCAACAATATTCCTTACGGAGCATTGATGGCGGTGATGACCGGTGACGACAAAGAGCGTACAAGCATTGGTTCATACCGTATGGCGGGGGCATTTGTTGGAGGTATGCTGGTGCAAGGTGCATTGCTTTACTTGGTTGTGATGTTTGGAAATGTGAATCCTACGGTATCAATCTCTCAAATGGATGATTTAAAGCACAAAGTAACTGTTTCATCTGCTAAAAGCGTTGAAAATGTAATTATCAATGCAAATGTCAAAACGAAAGACGGCTCGGTTCTTTTCAGTTGGAATAATGAGCTAATGAATGATACCACAGCTACGCCAAGCAAAAGCTTCTCGATGGAAGCGGATGTTCCTTACTCTTTTATCGTTACAGGAGCAAGTATACTGGAAGAATCTCACATCTCTCTTATCGACCAACGGAAAGGTTACGGTCAATCTATTTATTTACTATCTATTATACTGGTGCTTGCCCTTTTCGTTACATTCTATTATACGAGAGAACGCGTACAGCCGCCCAAAGACCAGGAAGAAAATATATGGCGCGACCTTCGAGATTTGATACGCAATAAACCATGGTTGATTATTTTGGGGGTAGGGTTGCTTTTTAATATTTATAATGCTATCAAGCAGGGAATTACGGTGATTTATTTCTCGCACTACATTCACAATCAGCTGTTGGCGGCTTCTTATATGGTTAGCTTGATGTTGGCTTCTATTGGTGGTGCTATGGCAACGGCAGAATTGAGCCGCCGTTTCGGGAAAAAGAACCTTTTCATCGGAGCACTTCTTTTTTCGGGTGGGGTCAATGCGCTGCTTTATTTTTGCAGCCCGGCAGATATAACTGCGATTTTTAGCATCGGGATTATTTCCGAATTTGCAGCCGCTATTTTCCCGACTCTCTTCTTTGTAATGCTTGGAGATGCCGCCGATTATTCGGAATATAAAAATGGTCGCCGAGCAACCGGTTTGATTTATTCCGCAGGCTCGTTCTCTACAAAATTCGGCGGAGGTGTTGCCGGGGCAATCATCGGAGCCATCCTTGCTTATTACGGATATGAAGGCGGAAATACGGTTGCCATACAAGGTGCACGTGAAGGAATTGTGATGTTGATGAGTTGGGTTCCTGCGGTAGTGGCGGTTATTACTGCCGGCTTTATGTGTTTCTATCCGTTAAATCAAAAAGAAATGGACGAAATAACTACCGGATTAGCTATGCGTCGAACTAAGGAGCTGTAAGTTTTTTCTCCTACAAAATAAAAGAAGGAATGCCTGTTGTTTATTTTTCCACTTTTTTATTTTGACTCAGTTGTCTTTCCGGTTTACCTCAAAGAGATGAAAATCAGGATGTGTAAAATTTACACTGTACTTTTTCTTTTTTATTAATAATATTATAATGCACGAACGGTTCTGTAAAATAAATTCAAAAATATGAAACAGTTTTTTTTAATCTGTATAGCTTGTCTTGTTGCTGTTTGTTCATACGGGCAAGCGTCTACTTTGGGAAAGGATTTTTGGTTCTCTTTTGGAAATAATTATGATGCTGATTCCGGTTTGTCTTTACAAATTCGTATTGTTACAAAAGAGAAAAGCACACAAGCAACTATTACTTTTACGGAAACAGGCGAGGTGATACCCTTGTCGTTAGCTGCCAATACGGTTTATACGCATGATTTAACAAATATGCAGATACTGGCCGCATATTCCGGCTTGACGGGAAAATCATCCAAATCCATTCACATACAAACCTCCGAAGATGTTTCGATTTATGCGATTAATTTGAGTGAGGCAACTACTGATGCAACTTCCATTTTACCGGTAGGGGCATTAGGCGATTCCTATTATCATTTGTCGTATACAACTGCTATGGAAGACGGCTATACTATCGTCGCGGTCGAAAATAATACAACTGTCTATCAAGATGGATCTGCTGTTGAAGTCCTAAACAAAGGAGAAGTGTATTCTTCGTATTTTCCCGACAAGGATGCTTCCGGAAAACACATTACCACCAATCATCCGGTTGCCTATTTTGTAACTAATACTTGTGTATATGTTCCTTCATACACGCAGGCTTGCGATTGCTTTTATCAGCAATTATATGCCGAATCGCTATGGGGAGGCCGTTTTTTTGTGCCTGTTACTATACGGGGCAAGGAGAGAGTAAGGATCATAGCCTCGCGAGACAGTACGGTAATTAATCTTACAGGCGGAACAGTTGTCGATGGTTTGCTGACCTTGAATGCAGGAGAATGGGTGGAAATAGAAATAAATGCTGCGCAAAACGGCTGTTATATAGATGCGAACAATCCTGTCGGAGTGGCATCGTATTTGACGGGAATAATGTATCCGGGATTAAGTTATGAGATGGGCGATCCGTCAATGACGTGGATTCCCCCCATTGAACAGGCAATCAATGAGGTTCTTGTTTCTCCTTTTCTTGCCTCAGGTTCGTCCATATTAAGAGAACATCATTTATTAATTGCTGTACCGGCAGATGCAAAGGACCAAACTGAAATAAGCCAAGGCGGCAGTGCATATCGTGCGTTGACAGGCGGAGTATGGCACGATCACTCTTCGGGATATTCCTACTATACGTTGCCGTTGAATAATTCAAATGTGAGTTACAGTTTGAAAAATCCCAAAGGGTTAATTATTTTAGGCTATGGCTTGGGAGAAGCAGAATCGTATTATTACATAGCCGGCTCTGCAACGCGCAGGTTAGACGGCTATTTTGAAGTAAACGGTATTCATTACCAATCGCTCGACGGCGAGGTTATTTGTACTTCAGATATTGAGGTTGAAGTTTCAAAAGAATATTTGATGGATCCTGCCCCCGGACATTTACGTTGGGTGTTGGATGGTGTCGAACAGACTGCTTTCATAGATAAATTGAGTTGGGAAAAACAGCTTCCGGTAGGAAATTATTCGATTCTGATGATTGCTAAAAACCAGTACGGAAAATTAGATAGCCTAACCACTTCTTTTTCTGTAGGCCGGGAGAGCAATAAAATTATACGGGATACGATTTGTCAGAACGAAAGTTATGATAAACATGGCTTTGTACTTCCGGAGCAGGATGTTCCGGGCAATCATGTTTATTCGCAAGAATTAACCAATATATACGGTTGCGACAGCATTGTTAACCTTTATATGACAGTGAAACCGCAGTATGAAAAGAATTTTACAGCCCATGTTTCAACCAACGAACCGTATAGCGGGAATGGATTTTTGATTCCTCCTTATTCTACCCCAGGCTTTCACTCTTTTGTTCGTTCGTATGATTGCAACAGTTCGGAAACGTTGTATCTGACGGTTTATGAAGATATTGTGCCGGACAGCTATTTTTCGCCAAACGGAGATGGTGTGGAAGATGTTTGGAATATTAAAAACATTGAATATCTTGAGATTGAGTCAGTCAAGATATATGATCGTTTTGGAAAGTTGCTGGTGCATTGCAGCGGCCAATTTATTCCTTGGGATGGGACTTATCTCGGAAATCCGATGCCTTCGACCGATTATTGGTATATTATTACGCTCAAAGCGATTGAAAAACAGTATGTGGGACATTTTACTTTGTTGAGAAGATAAATGTTACGCTTATCAGCAATATTACCCCAAATGTTAAAGTCAACGAATTTTATAAACACAAAGATAAAAGTCATAAAAACTTATAATAATTATTTCCCACAAAGACACAAAGAACACAAAGGTCATAAAAACTTTGTGTTCTTTGTGTCTTTGTGGGAAATAATTATTGTTAGGGTGGTAATATAGCTGATAAGCATAATAAATGTTGAGTGGTTTTCCTGTAATTTTACTTCTCGTCCCAAAACGGATAAAAATTAAACCACTGCTCCGGATGTACTTTTATACGGCTTTCTAATACTGAGATGTATTGGTTCAGCAATGCCTGTTCCGGTTTCAGTTCTTTGGTTCGTTTTATGGGGCCGGCAATGAAGAAACGGAAACTGTATTTGAATGTATTCTCCTTTTCGGAAAAATAGAATACAACAGGAACTTTAAACCGGGAGGCGATTTGGAACGGACCTGCAGGGAAATAGGCTTCTTTTCCTAAAAACAATGACTTCATCAGGTATTTTTGACTGACGAAGCGATCGCCTTGAAAACAGATATACTCTTTTTTATCTAATGCTTCCTTAATTGCAAAAACGTGTGACCAGCTATCCTCATTGACAACAATCACACGGTAAGTATTTTCGCCCATAGTTGCTTGTAGCTTTTCCTTAATTTTTTGGTATTCGGCATCATACATTACAAGGTTCAGCTTCTTTGCATAATCGCCGAAAAACTGCCTGCCGATCTCCCAATTTCCGAAATGAGCACCAATCATCACCACGCCTGTATCGCCGTTTAGAATGTCGAGAAAGGCATTGTAGTTGTGAAAATCATATTGAAATTTATTGCTGAAACCAGCTAATGCTGTAATTTTGTCAATGATTACCTGTCCGAAACGGTAGTAATGGATATAGAGCATACGAACGGCTTGCAGGCGTTTTTTACGGTGTATTTTCCTCCAGTAAAACCAGCTTGATTTGGTCGCTTTCGGTGCCGAAGGGATGAAGTAAAGAACGATTATGCTCAGAAACAAGTATGCGGCTCTCAGACCAACGTATTTCATCAGGTAAATAAAAAATTGATAACCGAAAGAACCTCCTCTTGTTTTTCCTTTCCAAACCGGCATAAATGTGAATTAATTTAATGTTGGTGAATATAAAAATTATTTCCCGCAAAGGCACAAAGAACACAAAGGTTACAAAAGCTACAAAAACTTTGTGTTCTTTGTGTCTTTACGGGAAACATTTATAACCTACTTATTCTCTGGTTCATAAAGTACTTGTTTTGTACCTTATCCCAATTTGACTTCCAAGAAGTCATAAAAATCCTGAAATGTTTTAATGCCGGCAAAATCAGATCCTTTTACCAGTATGCCGAAATGTTGCTCAATGAGTACCACCATATCAACCAAATCGAGGCTATCCAAATCCAATGTTTGCATCAAAAGGGCATCAGGTAGAAACACACCTTGTTCTACCTCAAATTCATCGGCTAATACGGCGTTAATTTTAGAAATAATTTCTGATTGGTTCATATTTTAATAATTCTTTATCATTAAGGTTGAATTGGTTCCTCCAAATCCGAAAGAGTTGGAAAGGAATATGTTTGTTTTTTTCTCGATGCGTTGAGATGGAATGTGGAGTTTGGCGGAATCTTCGTCCGGATGCTCAAAATTGAGGTTCGGCGCAATGAAATCATTTTTCATCATCAGTGTAGAATAGATAATTTCGCTGGCACCGGACATCCATAATTCATGTCCGGTTATTGACTTGGTAGAAGTTACAACCGGAGAATTCTCTCCCCAAATGGCATGAATCGCTTTTGCCTCGTTTGTATCGCCTATCTGTGTAGAGGTTGCGTGTGCATTGATGTAATCTACACCGGTAGCCTTTATTTTCGCTGTTTTCAACACCATTTCCATAGCTCGTTGGGGGCCTTGCACGTTGGGAATCGAAATATGGTCGACGTTAGAAGAAAAACCGTATCCGATAATTTCCGCCAAAACAGCAGCTCCGCGACGAACAGCAGATTCGTAGCTTTCGACCACCAAGGCGGCAGCTCCTCCGCTTGGAACCAATCCGTCGCGGTCGCGGTCAAAAGGGCGCGACGCTCTCTCCGGTTCATTTTCCCGGATCGAAAAAGCACCGATACCGTCAAAGCTGGCAACCGAGTATTTATTTGTCTCCTGTGCTCCGCCGCACAAAATACAATCCTGCATTCCCGATTGGATCAGCATGTATGCCATTCCAATTGCGTGTGAACCGCTTGCGCAGGCTCCTGCTATCGAAAAATTAATCCCTTTCAGCTTGAAAATAACCGATAGATTCATTGAAACGGTAGAAGTCATTGCTTGAAAAACAGAACCGGAACCAATTAGGATAGTTTTCCCTTTTTCCCGGATAGTATCAATTCCTTCAATAACCGGGGCAGTACTTGCATCACTCCCAAAAAGGATTCCAACCTCGTTTTCATCTAAATAAACGCTATCTATGCCTGCATTTTGAAACGCCTCGCGGGCTGCCACACAAGCGTAATATCCCTGTTCGGCAAGACTATGACGCTGACGGCGGTCAATAAAATCTTTTACATTTGGCAATTCGAGTTTTCCGGTTAAAGCCGAACGGTAGCCCATCGCTTTTCGCTCTTCATCAAACGCAATACCAGAACGACCGGCATAAAGTGCCAACGTTACCTCTTCCAAGTTTTTTCCAATGGATGAGTAGATACCCATTCCGGTAATAACAACTCTTTTCATTCTTTTAAGTAAATGAGTTTTTCAGTAAAATGAATTACAAATTTACGTTTTATTTTCAATATGTGAAATATAAGTTTTATTTTTCCCTTTACTTGTCAAAAAAGAGAATATTTTCTATCAAAACAGACGCCCCCTTTTTTATTCTTCTGTATTCCAAAATGACTCCAATTATAGGGAGTCCTAATCTCTTTGAAGAATAATAAATAATTAAATCTTTTAGAAGCTGTTGAATAACTCAAACAGCTTCTAAAATTTTTTTCGCATCCGTTTCCGGTAAAAATTGCGGTTGCGTTGCTTGTACCGGCATTTTGCCAGGGAATCACGTTTCTGTTATTACTGCTTTTGGAATGGTTTGGCAGACAGGTTTTCCTGCATTTCCCGGTTTTCAAAAGAACACGCAATTGGCGGAGAAAGAAGAGCAACTGATAGAGATAGAAAAAGAAGAAATAGACCGGATTTCCGTGAAAGACTAAAGCAAAATTCATCTAATCCTTGTAGTGGATTTACCCTTTGTGTCCTTTGTACCTTTGTGGGAAATTAACTGTTTGGGAAAGAAAATTTCTTAATTCAATAAAATGACGACATATTCCGACTGAGTCCCGATCCGGAATTTTCCTCCCCAAATACCTATTCCGGAACTAACGTAAATGTGGCTGTTTCCTTTTTTCAGATAGCCGTGCGATTGTTCATACATATAGTCGGTAATCCAGGAGATGGGCAACACTTGTCCACGATGTGTATGTCCTGAAATTTGAAGATCAATCCCATTTTTCTCAGTCTCTTCCAAATGGAATGGCTGATGATCAAGCAAGATAACCGGTTTTGAGTGGTCTAACGAACCGGTTAGTTCTTCGAGTGTCTTCCTGTTCCGGATTCTTCTATCTTCCCGGCCAACAAGATAAAATTCACCATTGACTAATGTAGCAGAATCTTTCAAAAGAGTTATCCCCGCATGCCGGAAAAAATCGACCGACTCCGAAGCCCCGGAAATGTACTCGTGATTGCCAAAGATGGCGTAAATACCGTATTTTGATTTGATTTTCCGGAAAGAGGAGGCTATGTCCTGTTCTATTAACGGTTTCACACTGTTGTCAATAATGTCGCCGGCAAATAGCACAATGTCTGGATTTTCCTTATTGATAAGTTCAATCCATTGCTCAAATTCTTTCTTCCCGATAGAAAATCCCAAATGTAAATCGCTTATTGCCACAATTTTTAACGGTTTTTTCATTCCGGTATTTTTATTGACTGTGAGGCTAAGTTCTACTCGTTCCTTGCTTCTGTAATTAAAATATCCCCAAGTCATAATGACAGTAACAATTCCGGTCACCACTCCAAATGCAACCCAATTTCCAAACAGGAACTTATCTAATCGTACCAAATGCGTCAATCTCAGCAGGTCAATCAATAGAAACAACATCAAAAAATAGAGGCAGATAAAAAACCAGGAAGTACCTATTTGATAAGTAATTGAAGCTACAGTCGTGGGTAAAGAATCTCTCCCTAAAAAACTTATAAAAAAGGATCCTATCACAATTACGGCAAATGCAATTAAGAATGGCCGGATAATACTTCCCACAGGAATGATATGCCAAAACCGGTAAAAAACGTAAAAATTAGCACTCAGTGTGATTATTAGCATAAAAAGAAAGAAACTCATAAATTTCATTGATTATTTAAATTATTTTTCAGGCGGCAAGTTACACAAACTTTATAATTCTGTCTCGATTATACATGTTTGATTTTATAATTATTTTTCTTTTTTAGAAAAAATTGTCGTATTAAGTAATGTGTAAAAATAACTTGTCAATATTGTTTAGAATTTAGTTTGAATTAACTCAAACAGGTTCTTAAATGTTTTATTGAGTAGCAAGTGAACAAAAAGGTCTAATTTTTCCAATCGAAGCAAACCCTAATTTTCCCCCGTAAATACTCTTTTTTATTAAAAAACCATTTCAAACATAAAACTTCAACACAAATCACTTTTCAAAAACAAATCTTCTATTTTTTATTCCCGGCAAAAATTCATCTCTGCAAATTTTTCCTGTAATTTTTACCAACACTCTATTTTTGCGCAAAAAATAAAGGCTATGGGAAATTTTACTAAAATCTTGGTTCAAGACAGGAATATATAATATGGAACAACTCAAACACGAATGCGGCGTGGCGTTAATTCGCCTTCGCAAACCGCTCGAATACTATGCCGGAAAATACGGCACGAGCCGCTATGCTTTGAATAAACTTTATCTGCTGATGCAAAAGCAGCATAACCGCGGACAGGAAGGTGCGGGAATTGCCTGCGTTTCGCTCAAGGCAGAACCGGGCGAGGAGTTTATGTTTCGCGAGCGCAAAGAGGGGAAAGATGCGATTGCCGGACTGTTTTCGTCTG
>QMCD01004477.1_pt1 | contig 12616 bp, 10 predicted proteins | sample 1821841 | NCBI WGS metagenome assembly QMCD01 (sample SAMN01991225, study PRJNA193472) | Termite gut metagenome, whole genome shotgun sequencing project. | isolation source: worker | host: Macrotermes natalensis | reverse complement strand
ACCATACCAATCTCCACGACGTCACGATTCCAAAAATACCACATTTCATATACCGGCTTTCGACTCGATTTTTTGCTGCCTTCTTCGGGGGAAGTAGCTTCACCAGTTGATAGGTAATCGCTAAATAACCATCGCGGGATAAAGCTTCACACTCACTACTAATGTCTTTTGTGCCCCTGAAATAATTGAATGAGGTTGTTGCGGATGGATGCTTCCTGCTCTTAACCTGTTGGGAACGCATCAGTCTTCTGGTAGCTCTATTCATGGTAATTCTCCCTTCTGTGTGAGCGGTCATTATCGCCGTATCGTAGGGATTCCGTATACATCCTCCATGAGCGCCGCGTGAAGCGGCACTCACAGAGGCGACACGTAGGTTGAAGTTATGAAGCTTTAGATGTCCCATCGTTTGGGATGTTAGTCTCCTCGTTACTTACAGTGATATCCTCCGCAGGTGCTGGCTCTGGCGATTGTTCGGAGAGTTTGGCGACGCTATTACTCAATAACTCCTGAGCCGCCTTGAATTCCTGAACCGCCTTCTGCAACTCCCTGTAAGCATCCGAGTCGTCCCCAATTCTTGATAAGGAATCAAACACGTCGTTAAGTTGTGTCCCCAAAGACGACAGTTTTTTACTTAGCGTCTTAACCGACACCGTTTGCTGACCGGAACGAACCTTCGGCCCCTTGCACTCCCGAACGGCTCTTTCAAACTCCCGCGTGGTCATATCTACTGGCATCTTGAGAACGTCGCCTTCAACCTTGTGTTGAGCGGAGAGGAAGGCATCCCGCTTATCGGAAGGCAGTATCGCGAGCATCGTCATTTTCGTATATCCCAAATACGAAAGCGATTGCGCATCTCCAAGTGATTTGTAGGTATCCATTAGTTTTTGAGCAGTTCTGACGGACATCTCAAAGTTGGCAGTAAGCCACGAACCCCATTCACCATGCTTCATCTTGCCTTTAGCCTCGATAAGTAGACGCCCCATCTCAAGATAGGAGTGATCTTCTTGCTCCTTGGAGCGTTCGGCTTGAGTCTTGTGCCGGAGAATTTCTGCGGCTAGGGTTTTTAGTTCGCTTTGATTAGCCAGGTCATTGTTCTCGGCCGCTTGCTGTGCCTTTGACTCAGCGGGAACCTGTACTGATGTGGAAACTTCGGACTTCATTGTTACGGCCTCCTTTGGAATATCCCCAGTCTTAGCCTTGCTCCGAGTGCCCTTGTTCTCTTTGGTCTGAGTAGATACTGCCTGATTGATTTCCTGTGTTGCCATAGTCGATTACCTCCATAAATTTAGTTTTTCGGTACTTTGATTCCATGTAGACCGTCAACTTTCGGATATGTTCCTTCGCTCCCGCCCTTCTCGACGCGAACCGAGTATCTCAGGCAGCCGCTATGCGGCATTTCATCTGCGGGCGCGCTCGGCCTTGGGAGGCGTCGTGGCACACTGTCCGCAAAATCCTGTATGTATCCGATGGTAGTATTAAATTGTCAAGGTACAAGGCTTTTTCTCCCTGCGTCGCCTTGGTGCGCTGAATGCGTCACTTCTCCGGCGTCGCAGGTCGTAAGTGGTTCTGTAAAAAAGATATCATCGAGATTTCTTCAATTACAGGGAATATGCAGCTTGCTTTTCCTCTGAACTTCCATCCCCGTAACTGCTGGAACCGATGTCCCGTTGAATATGAACCGCAGCTCCTATAAAAACATAGCATTTGGATATCCTCAGTTACAGGGAATATGTAGGTTGCATTTCCCCTGAACGCATTGAAAACTCTGCAAAAACCAGCTATAATTCTGAAGGAAACTTAATAGTAGAAACGCCGTTATTGTGATGGAGGAAGAATCAATGGTATTTAACTTTGACATGGGAAGAGAAGAATATTTAGAGAAAATGCAGAAGTATTTCATGTCAGATGCTGATTCCATTAAGAGCGATAAGGTGTATTTCAGTCGCTATTACGGTATAGATCTCGATAAGTATATATTAAATGGAAGAAAGTTTATCATCCCATGTGAGATGGCTGATCTTTTCTGTCTCATGATGTTCGTAATGAGGTCAAGTCCAATCTATGACAAACGCAGAACTAATTCAAAATCGCAAAATATACCGGATTTGCTTATGCATAATATGGATATTTTAAGATATATAGACAATTTACCTTTAGGAATAGCAAATCATATAAAGGGTAGCAGTGAGTATCGTAACGCTAATGACCTTCTGCAATATCTGCCATACATTGTCGAAAAAGTCGCTGCATTACTACACATCTTGCTTAATAGACAATCAGCTGAGGTCGTAAAAAATCTTGTTGATGGTTTAGATGAATTGTATGAGCGCTTTTTTTGGGATTCCGAGTCTAAATCTTTACTTTCAAACGAGGCTGAGGTATATAGTGATAATCTGGATGATCTATTTGAGTACGTGCTTCGTGACTCAAAACCGACGACCAAGTCGATCGCGAAACTTCTCTGGCCAGAAATAAAGCCTTTATTCGAGGAATCACCATGGAGTCTAAAAATTAGTGGATCGACAACTCACACTTTATATGACAGGATGCTTGCTGATTGTTTTAACGCCCTGGATCGTGATAATTGGCCTGATGGCACTGAAATAGTCATTTCCGATTTAATAAAAAAATGGGAGTTAAAATATAAAGGAGACAAAGATAGCAAATCGAAAATAAAGGATGAGTATCTACGTTGGCTTTCTAAAAATGAATGGTATGCGCTCTATACAACATACATTTCACCACGTGGTGATGACTCTGATGATACAGATAATATATCTACTGTAGTCGAGCGGGCTGCTAAGAATGTTACGGAAAAGCTTGAGCATGAAATATCCCAGATAAAGCCGTCGCTGCAAACCGTAATCGACATGATCCTTATTGTTGAATTGCATGATACGCTTATCGAAAGTGGATTGGATGAGTTTAACAATCTTTTTAGCCAGCCAAAATCCAAACATTTAAGCGAGGATATCTTTCTATTGATTGCTGAATTGGCAGCCGACAAGTCAAAGGAACGTGCGCATACTCTTTTGAAGTTATACTTCGAGAACACAATTAGTCGGTTTAAGGTGCCAGGCAATATGCTTCTTGACGCTGTATGGGCGGCGAACGCTCTCGCTATCATAAACGGCGAAAAGGAGATCGACGACTGCTGTACTGAGATATACGAGAGTGTATTTGCGGGAATCCCGTCACGAAAGATTGATTATGCATCTACCCATAAAGCAGATTATAAAGATCTAGAAAACACAATTATGCTGGGGATAAACAGACTATTCACGAAATTTATCACAAATGATACAACGGAAGCGGTTAAATCATCGCTTATTATAAGATATTCACCCAAAGGAAAAGAGAAAACGCCATGATTGACATATCTAATCGCACACATAAAAAATCTATTCTGCGAAAACAGAAGGGGCTGTAGCACCAGCGATGCCACAGCCCCTTCTCTTATATGCACGATGTATAGTATTTCCAAAAACGAAAACGATTTCGTATTTAGCTTTTTATGAGTAAGCGATAGACGCTGGGACGGCGGGGCGGATAGAGAACTGCCAGATAGGGGTGTTCCCGGCATACGCAAGCGTTAAAGGGTAAGCGGGAGACAGGAAGTCGGCCTAGTATTACAGTTGTAATTTGCATTTATTCCAGTGATACCATAAGGCGGTGATCTGATGATCTCTGTGCCAGAGAATCCAACGGGCGAAGTTGCCACCGTTCGCTTTTTGGTTTGGCTCACCGTATTTGAGTGTCTTTCTTTTATCTTATTCTCTTATCTCTTTGCATGACTTGTTGACATGCCGATGTTAATGCTATATAATTGAGAATCATAGATATGCAAGATAAGAGAACAAGGAGGGATAGCAATTGAATGAAGCTGATGAGAGAGCACTGAAGATTGAAAAACACAGGAAGCGGCTTAAGGATTTGGAATATGCCACAAGCACGCAGCTATCGGAAATCGCTGAAAAATATCCCGACGAAGTAATTGTCAAGCTGGAAGATTACCTCTCCACTTTAAGGCTGGATGGCGAACCTCTGACTCTCAATAAAGTTAAGGTCTTGCTCCATCTCATGAACAAAAACAAGATATTTGATGAAGATGGCGCTGAAAAAATCATAGCATTCATAAACCACTGCGATTATGGCTGGAAGCGCGGCAACTATGCCATCAACAACCATTGCCTCCGTAGTTCCCGGAACCATTGCAGAGAAGCAGTCTCCATTAAAACTGAGGAAGCTTTGGAAGATGCCTTCATTCCGATACGGAATATCTTTCTGCACGAAGAATATGGCGGAGTAACTTTACTCCTTTTCAACTACTGTCTCGCCGCTCTTTTTAACAGCATCCTTGGCAGCGATCATTTGCGCATCCCGTTCTATTTACAGATAGCTTGCGAAAAGAATACCGGTCTATACAGTTTGATACAGGAAATCCTGACAATCTGCGATGTGAATTCTGGCCTGGTTGAGAACTGCTGCGACCCGTTCCATCATTATGGAAGTTGCGATTATCAGTGCATACACTATTATCCGACGCAATTTGTCGAGAAGGACTTAAATCGCCTAGCTTACAACCGGGATGTACCGATTATAATTGACGGGCATGAGAATGATAGGTATTACAATACCCTCCTGCGCGAGATAGTGAACATCCCTAATAGGCGACAACCCCTTGAAATGAGGGATAGGTTTAACCTCATACCTATATTCATCTGTCCGGCAATTGAATCCACCTATGATAATGTCATCAGTCTAAATTTTACTGAGATGTCCGTGAGTAGGGATTACCTAAACTTGATCAAAGAGAATAAGCAAATGTTGGCCTCATGGGTTTTTCAACTTGTTAAGAATGCCGCTGAATCTTTCTTCCCACACTATAAAGATGACCCTCAAGAGGAGGCTGTAAGAGATAAGAAGCGCCATTTTGCATACAAAGTTACTCGGAATAGGAATCGCATTAAAGAGAAATATGCTGATATAACTCCGAATGATGCTATGAATGTAGGATTGCTCTCTTTTTTCTTCGATGCGTATATGAATGTCTTCAGAAATCAGATTACTCTTCACTTTGATAAAGCATATGTGCATACAGACGCAGGGAAAAAGATAGAGGGCAGCAAGGCGATAGACCTGTTGGTCAATTTCTCGGAGAAATCGTTAGTCCGACTGCATAAGGCATATTCTCCCATCCCGCTGGAGTCGATACTCATTAATACAATGGATGCTAAATCCAAAAAGGCGGAGCGGAGAAATGTTGAAGCTGTAAGAATCGCCAAGCGGATATTGAAGTATTATGCTCGGTATAGGGTGCTGTTTCGCATAACCAATATAGAAGTCAAAGAGGACAGGTTCATCTATGATGTTCAGCTTACAGCGGGAACAGAGTACGAGCATATTTTTAGGCGTGCGGGTAACATCCAGATACTGCTCAACTATGAGCATTTTATTCCCATCAAGGAAGGTAGCTCTATAAAGATAATGGCTTCTGACAAGCTGGTTCACACAGACAGTCTCACCAGAATACTAACCAGTGATGAGTTCAATGATGGTAAGTTAAAGATACCCTATGCCCTTGGGCATGACGAAAAAGGAGATGCGCGGATCGTTGATATAGCTGAATTCCCACATCTGTTAATATCTGGGATAACAGGCTCTGGCAAGAGTTCGGCCTTGGAATGCTTGCTGATGAGCATTGCCTATAAGCATCGTTCGGGGGATGTTTATATAATGGCTTTAGATTTGGGGAAATCAAGCATGTACCTGTTTGACAAATTAGATATATTACTGTCGCCTATTGTTAATGACACCGATGAGGGCCTTTCGGCAATACTGAAGCTAAAGGCAGAGATGGAATATCGCTATGCTCTGCTCCGTGTCAATAGAAACGCCTTGACTAAACAACCGTCGATAGTATGTGTCATTGACGAGTTTCATCATCTGATAACTGATATTGACGATAAAGAAGAAATAAAAGCGTTGGATAATGCCTTGTCGGGTCTGATAAAGAGGGGCAGGAGTACAAAGATACATATGATCTTTGCGACGCAGGAGCCTCGGAAGGAATACATTAGATTTGGCGGTGTTTCTAATACTGCATCCCGAATAGGATTGCTATGTTCAGATAGATATGAATCTATGGCAGCTATTGGTAAGCCAGGTGCCGAGTCATTAGTTGGCAAAGGAGCGATGTTGGTTAAACTGCCCAACAACGGAATTATGTATAGGAACATACAGGGCGCATACATGCCGGAGAACGATATCAAAAAGCTTCTTCAAGAGATCAAGTTCGATATCCCTAATAAATACAGGTTGGGAGGCAATGAATCTGGCATAGATAAATCTCAAACGACAAATTCCATGGTCGCCGTTGCTAATGCGCAGGATATTTCTATAGATATTTACGATGAGTTGTTAGCAGAAGCTATTATATGGGTTCTTGGTCAGGAAACTGCTGCGAATAGTGACATTAAGAGTCTTGGGGTGGGGTATGATAAAGCTAAAGTGATTATGGAGAAGCTTGAACAGTTTGATCTTATTACCAAACAAGATGCAAGGAAACCCCGGAATCCACGGCAAGTTAAATCTAAAAGCCTTGATGAACTTTTGCAAATATCAGAATTGATGGATGTACTGACTCGAAACGGTTTTTCGGAAGCCGATATGTCGAAGGCACTTCACAAAAGAATAGCGAATCGGCCTGTGGCATCGGAGGGGCAAGAGATGCAATAGAACCTGGTGCTTTGTTGGTGATGCTCCTCCCTGATATGGGTGTCAGCAGCTCTGTATTCATATATATATTATTATAATAGAGGGATTGATAAAGCCCCTGCCAAGACTGGCAGGGGCTTCTCCACTACTATGAGCAGGAGGGATGGAAATCTTTTGTACTCAGTTCGTATTTAGCTTTATTGCTTTATTGAAGCCCCGCCTCGGAGGAATGCGGCTTCAGCTATTTTAGGATGAAGGATGGTGATATGAACACTAATGTCCCCTGCTTGCCGGGATGATCGCACAAGCTAAAGCCGTTGCAGATGAAGTAAAGGAACCGATGGGATGTGCCGACCGATTGTCGTGGTAACACCTATTTTCTATGATCGCTGCAAGGACGTTACAAACCATATTACGCTTTTCATTCAATAACGTATCCAGTTTTGCATTTAGAAATGTATTCGTTTCCGCGCGGGGAATATAACCTGTCCTACGTTGGATTTATGTCATCTGAAACCACTATCATTTGAAATGGAAGGAGGGGTGCCATTGTACAAGATCGATTTTAACAACATCAGTGATGAAATTGTCTATGAGATTTTCAAAGTTGAAGGAAACGAGTCCGAAGCACTCAACGATATTTATTTGGAACTGCTTGAGCTGGTCGGGCTTGAGCATATGTTGAAGATTTATAAACACTTTCGTGGTGACAAGGTAGATTTGCCTATGAAGCTGTACCGCCCCGAATTCATAGCCGATCTGGCAAGAGGCGAACCGGACAGGCGTGAGCGCGCCAAGATAGCTAGAGCAGGAGGTTATTCAGCGAGGGTAATCGAAGGCTTGTTGAACAAGCGTCGGCGGGAAACCGAAGAAGAATAGCGCAGATACTATGACCGCACCTGTAGAATTGGCTATGAGCGAATTTGAAAGGAGCGGTGATATATGGCTCAATATGGATATGTCCGGGTTTCATCCCGGGAGCAGAACGAGGACAGGCAACTCGTTGCCATGCGGGACTTTGGTATAGCGGAAAGCGATATCTACGTTGATAAAGTCTCAGGGAAGGACTTTCAGCGTCCTGCGTACAGACGGTTGCTGAAGAGATTAAGGGCTGGGGATGTTCTGGTGGTTAAGAGCATCGACAGGCTCGGCAGGGATTACGGGGAGATCCTGGAGCAGTGGCGGATCATCACGAAAGAGAAGCAGGCCGCCATTGTCGTTATCGACATCCCGTTGCTGGATACCCGGCAGAAAGAGCGTGACCTGACGGGAACCTTCATTGCCGATCTGGTGCTGAACATACTGTCGTATGTGGCGCAACAGGAACGGGAGTTCATCCGCCAGCGTCAGGCTGAGGGCATCGAAGCGGCGAAGGCGAGGGGCGTTAAGTTCGGCAGACCGCCGCTGGAACGCCCTGATATCTTCCGCGAAGTGCTGGATGCATGGGAGCGCAGTGAAATCTCGGCAAGGGAAGCCGGTCGGAGGCTTGGCATCAGCTACAAGACCTTTCAGGTATGGGCCGGGCAGTAGCGTTTTGAGAGGAAAATTAGACGTTACTATTCAGCCGAAGCCGACGGCGACCAAACCCTATCTGCACAGCGGCCATAGTATCGAACTCCGACTCCAAAGCGCACTTTCGCTCAAAAATGCGCAACAATAGGCGCGTAATTCCTATCGTAGCGCACTTTAAGAAAGTATAGCAAACTCAAGGCCCGTAAGCAATAATGAAGCGCGAAATAAGGTCTACCTTTATTCTCACAGATAGAAGCAACAGTTTTCAGAGGAGGGACATCATGGCTAACTTTTGGAACGATGTAAAGCAATCATTTTCTGGTTCGAAGCAGGAGCTTGACGAAACGAGCAAAGCGATTCTTGATATTGAAAATAAAAAGAGGACGATTACACAGGCGTCCAATAACGAGCAGGCGGCTATAAGGGAAAAGATCAGCGCTGAGTATAGACAGATTGGTGAGACTGCCTATACCCTGCACGAAGCCGGGGCTTTTGAAATCGAAAAGGTAGCCTGTATGTTTCAGACAGTCAAGGGCTTAAATCAAACTTTGGAGGAGAAGAAAGCCAAGCTGAACGAAATCCTCGGGCGCTATGACGAGGAGCTGAAAATCCTGCGCCCGGCACCGCCGAGAGGTCAAGGGATTTGCCCGAGTTGCGGGAACGCCTACATACCGGGCGAAATGCTCTTCTGCAATAAGTGCGGGACAAAACTGCCGGAGCAGGTTGTAGATGCAGATGTGGGTGAAACCGCGCCTGTAGAGCGGTCACTATGCCCTAATTGCAATGCCACTCTAGTTCCTGGCGCTGTCTTTTGCACCGCGTGCGGTCACAAACTTTGAGGGGGATAGGAAATGTTCTGTCATAAATGTGGAGCGCAACTTCCCGAGACTTCGGGATTCTGTCATAAGTGCGGCGAAAGAGTGATGGCTAAAAAAAAGACGGAAGGTGTCATTGGCAATACGGTTTGCAGTACGCCAACAGGTCAGCGTTCTAAAAGCAATTCACATAGCACTCGTAATAATACCGTCCAAAACACTGGTCAAAAAAAATCCTCCTTTAAGAACACTCTTTATGGTCTTGGAAGATTAGCACTAGTCGTGGTTATTATTATTCTTGGAATTAGGTTCATTGGCAGCTTATTCAGTGGAAGCTCAGAATCTGTCCAAACACCTAAACCAACGCTTAATTTTACGCCTATCGGAATCAGACAAGATTTTGGAGATTGTGTGATTAATCTAAAAAGCTATTGCGTCACTCAACAGAGAGTGTTTACAACTGATTACGATATCCTTATTCTTGTATACGAGTGGACAAACAACACCGGTGAAGCGGAATCATTTCTTGGTGCGCTTGATTACCGTATATACCAAAACGGCATTGTGTGTGGTGAATATAATATTTGGGCTATTGAAGGACTTGAAAGAACCGACGATAGCTATGATACAACTGAAATACAAGCCGGATATACCCAAACAGTATACATGATCTATGAACTGCGCAACGCGAGTTCACCGGTCACAGTTGAAGTTGAAAATTACTACTATCAACAATATAGTCTATCACATATTATCGAAATATAACATGTGATATTACAGTTCGAAAGGAGATCAATATGTTCTGTCATAAATGCGGAGCTCAGGCGCTTGAAGGTTCGGCTTTCTGCCCCAAGTGCGGAACTAAGCTGATAATTGATGATGTGTCCGCTGCCCCGGCAACAGCAGTAGTGCCTGAAATCAATCCGGCAGCGAAACCCACCGGGTCTACCACAACGGAAACAGGGGAAATATATGCCCTTTTGAAAGAGGGGCTATCAAGCTGTCCGAGAATCAAAGCTGTTTCACCCGCGCCAAAGGGTAGCGCAACCATAGCAAAAGGAACAGTCTATAACTATATTGCGAGTATTGTTAATGGCCAAATTAAGCTCGGTCGGACGTTGGCCGGACCGTTCTTAATTCCTTTGTCATTCATTGGCGGCTTCTTGGCATGGCTCGCTTCTTGGATTGGTTGGGACATAATGGAGGGCAGTTTCTACTTTGAAGACCATGCCATAACATTAGCAGTAGGCTTGCTTGCTATCGGCCTATTCGTGGCGGCCGTATCGTTCTTTGGAGAGAAAGAGGCCAATGTTGTCTTACCCTTCATTCGCAAGGCTCTCGAACCGAGAGCTATTGGCACCCCAACCGACGAAAAGCGAAAGCGGTCGTATACCATAACGCTGCTCTCCGGCATCGCCTGCGCTTTAGCCGGAATTATTATCTTGATATCATTCCTATTCGGTGATGCCTTATCATCAAATTATGAACCTGTCGATACTGCTAATAGTTCGCCATCGCCAACGGCATCCGACGTGGATGCCGAGAGTATTATTCTAAATAAGACATACACGAACGAGGCGGAAGGCTTTTCATTTAGGTACCCGGATACATGGGTAGAATCCTCTGCATTAGAAGAGGGTGTCGTCGCTCAGGTTACCTATTCTGGTATGCTCGGTACTTATGCTGGTGTAGTCGTATCGAAGAGTTATGCGGACAGCTCACTTTTTGATTATACCGAAATAGATTTCCAAGAGATGCTATCTACGGAAATGGATGAAGTTAATATCATCGAGATAGCTAATATTGATTTCCATGGGAATCCTGCAAGAAAAGTGATATGGGGTGCTCTTAACGATAACGACGAAGATATAATTATTGAAAGTTATATTTTCAACAGAGGGGATATCCTTTACACTATACAGTGCGTCGCGATTCAAAGCAGTTATGACAACCACAAGCAGACATTCGACGCCATCATGGAGAGCTATACCATTGCCGACACAGACGGAAGTGAAGCGGATCTGTATCGGAGCGTATTGGATGAATACATTGGTTATATGCAAGGAGAAAATAGAGACTTCTATAAAGAGTGCCGATATGCACTCTATGATATTGATGGAAACGATATCAGCGAAATGCTCGTCATCAACAATGATGGGTGGGATGATTATACTACACTCTATACTTATGCGAATGGTAAGACGCATCAGGTAGGGGACTTTTGGCCGAGAAACTATCTGATGCTTGATGGAAAGGGGCATATCTACGTTGACGGCGATGACGGAATTCTCCGGCATAGAGAAGGAGCGGCTAAACCCGCGCGCGGCCATCGGCTACTACGAGCCGGGGCACTATTGCTTCGTGCTCGTGGACGGGCGGCGCGAGGGGCACTCCAAGGGGATGCTCCTTAGCGAGCTGTCGGCGCTCTTCTTCGAGCTTGGCTGCAAAGCGGCCTACAATCTCGACGGCGGGCAAACGGCGATGCTCGCGTTCGAGGGCGAGTACGTGAATATCCCGTTTAAGGACGGGCGCGCGCAGACGGATATCATATATGTGGGGGTGGGGGAAGAAACCGCGCCTTGAAGGCCGTGTTCGGTTGGTTATTGAAGTTGTAAATTGCCCGAGGCATAGTATAATATAATTGGGCGGTGGAAGAATGGCGTTGTTGCCTAATGCCGACAAGGCGGTAATCCCAATAGAGAAGTTCCTCGATTATGCCCTAAATGAGGAGAGGGAACCGAACAAAGCAAAGGCTTTTAAAGAGGCGCTGGGTTATGACTCCGCAACGGCATACGCTTTAATAGAGAACATACGCGAAAATATAACGCATTTTAGTGCGAGGAAAAAATCTGATAACGGATACGGTACACGTTATGAGGTTAATATGAAGTTAATCGGAATTAATGGGAAAGCCGCAAATGTGACGACGGCTTGGATAGTCGACAGAGGCAGGGATAATACTAGGCTGACAAGCGCGTATGTTACCAGAAGGCGGTCGTCAAAGGAGGATTAAGTTTTGAAGATAGAGCTATACGATAAGATTCAGCTGAAAAACGGCAAATCCGCTCATATAGTTGAAATCTACGAGCAAGGCGTCGCGTATGAGGCCGATATCGCAGAGGGCGATGGAGAGTATTCGACTGATACGATTAAGCAAAGCGATATCCTTTATGTTTTTGCTGATGCGGCGGAACGGCGCGCGGCAATTTAGCCGTAGCTTTTTATCGATACGCCATTCTGCTGTTTGATTTTCTAAACCCTCCTCTGCTCCGACGTTAACGGCATCTTCCGAGGCGTCAGCGCAACCTCGCGCTCCAAGAGGACGTCGAGGGCGGCTATGGCCAGCAGCGCGACGCACGCGAGAAACGCGTAATACAGAAATTTCCGCAGCATAAGCAAACGCCTCCCGATAAAAAGAGCCTGGGTTCCAGACTCTTTTGTTGTTTCAGCTATGTTTGCCATGATACGCTTCGCAAAAGAAAGTGTGACGGCCAGGATAAATCCGCCCGGAAAACCTACCAGCGCTCCCATTTTACGCGCGATTCGTCCCAGCGCGCGGGGCGCTCGGGTAT
>QMCD01001787.1_pt1 | contig 12616 bp, 8 predicted proteins | sample 1821841 | NCBI WGS metagenome assembly QMCD01 (sample SAMN01991225, study PRJNA193472) | Termite gut metagenome, whole genome shotgun sequencing project. | isolation source: worker | host: Macrotermes natalensis | reverse complement strand
GTACAGCCCCAGCATCACCACCGCATAAGTCGTGACGACATGCAGCAAGATGCTGATAACCACAGCCGTACGGTCCGAAAATCGAGCCGGAACCGAATGCAGTCCATGGGCGCGGTCGAAGTCGGCATCCGCCCGGGCATACAGTATGTCGAACCCCGCCACCCAAGTCATCACACCCGCCGCCAACACCATAGGCACCATCGCAATACCCTGAGTGACAGCCATATACGCCCCCACAGGAGCCATCGCAAGCCCAACCCCGAGTATGACATGACTCCACGCCGTGAACCGCTTCGTGTAGCTGTAGCCCAGCACGACGAACAACGCCACAGGTGCCAAAATCAGCGTCAGATGCCCCAGCAGACCCGCCGCCACGATAAATAATGCCGCGTTGACGGCCACAAACCACGCCGCACTTCGAGGCGCCACCTGTCCCGACGGTATCTCCCGCCCGGAAGTACGCGGATTTTCGGCATCTATCTTTCTGTCCACCAGGCGATTAAACCCCATTGCCGCGTTGCGCGCAAAGACCATCGCCGCCAGCATCAACACCAAAACCCGCCAATCGAATCCCGCCGACGTATAACGCAAAGCGTACACGTAACTAACTAAAGCAAAGGGCATTGCGAAGATCGTATGCCACAACTTCACAAGTCTCGTCCACCTCGATACACCCCCCTGCAAAATTGTTTTCTGCGAAAAAAATCCCATCGAAAATCTACTTTTTGAAACTTAAAACCACCTCCGACAGCCACGAAAAAGCCATAAAACAGATCGGAAGCGCACAACGATCAAATATGAATCCCCTCAAGCTCCAGCAGCCGCCGTTTGCGCTCCATGCCGCCGCCGTAGCCCGTCAGCGAGCCGTCGGACCCGATCACGCGGTGGCACGGCACGAGGATCGAAATTTTGTTCCGCCCGTTAGCGCCCGCGACGGCCCGAAAAGCGGTTGGCCGACCCACCATCGCGGCCTGCTCACCGTACGACACAGTCTCGCCATACGGAATACGCAACAGGCTGTCCCACACTGTTTTCTGGAACCCGGTGCCGATCGGATCGAGCGGCAGGTCGAACTTTTTTCGGCCGCCCGAAAAGGACTCCGCCAGCTGCCGCTCGAGCTCGTCCAGCAACTCCGTCCGCCCCTCGATAATCGGCGAGCCCAAAGCCCGCGAAATCTGCCGCAACTGAAGCGCAAGATGCTGACTATCAGCATACCCCAGTAAACAAATTCCCCGCTCGCCACCAGCCGCCACCATGGCCCCAAGGGGCGTTTCAATAGTCGTTGTCGAAATCATTCGGCGAATTTACGCATAATTTTATTAATTTCGCGGCATGAAAAATATTCGCAACTTCTGCATCATAGCCCATATCGATCATGGGAAAAGTACGCTTGCCGACCGGCTTTTGGACGAAACAAAGACCATTTCCGATCGCGAAAAACAGGCGCAAGTGCTTGACGACATGGACCTTGAGCGCGAAAAAGGCATCACCATAAAGAGTCACGCGATCCAGATGGATTACGTCTCGCCCAACGGCCAGAAATACGTGCTGAATCTTATCGACACCCCTGGGCACGTCGATTTTTCGTACGAGGTGTCGCGGGCGATCGCCTCGTGCGAGGGTGCGCTGTTGGTTGTGGACGCCACGCAAGGCATTCAGGCCCAGACGATTAGCAACCTCTATCTGGCGCTTGGGCACGATCTGGAAGTCATCCCCGTACTGAACAAGATCGATATGGACGCCGCGATGGTGGACGAGGTGAAAGACCAGATCGTCGATCTGTTAGGCTGCAAGCGGGAAGAAATCCTGGAGGCCTCGGCCAAGACCGGCGTGGGTATTCCGCAGCTGCTGGAGGCCATTGTAGAGCGCATCCCAGCCCCGAAAGGCGACGAAAACGCACCGTTGCAGGCACTGATCTTCGACTCCGTGTTCAACTCGTTCCGCGGCATTATCGCCTATTTCCGGATCATGAACGGCACTCTGCGCAAGGGCGACCGCGTGAAGTTTTTCAACACCGGCAGCGAGTACGACGCCGACGAGATCGGGGTGTTGAAGCTGAAACTCTCGCCGCGCGACGAACTGCGCGCCGGCGACGTGGGGTACATCATTTCGGGGATCAAGAACTCGGTCGACGTCAAGGTGGGGGACACGATAACCCACGTTGCAAGGCCCTGCGACGCCGCCATCGCCGGTTTCGAGGATGTCAAACCGATGGTCTTCGCGGGGGTATATCCCGTCGAGACCGACCAGTACGAGGACTTGCGCGCGAGTCTCGAAAAGCTCAAATTGAACGACGCGTCGCTGACTTTCGAGCCCGAAAGTTCGTTGGCCCTCGGCTTCGGTTTTCGGTGCGGATTCCTCGGGTTGTTGCACCTCGAGATCATTCAGGAGCGACTGTACCGCGAGTTCGACATGGACGTCATCACCACCGTGCCCAACGTTTCGTACCGCGTCACCACGTCGAAAGGGGCCGTGCTGGATGTGCATAACCCCTCCGGATTGCCCGATCCCAACCACGTGGAGATGATCGAGGAGCCATATATTCTCGCGCAGGTGATCACCAAGACCGACTATTTGGGCAACGTCATCAAGCTGTGCATGGACAAGCGAGGCGTGATGATAAACCAAACTTTCCTCACCCAGGATCGTGTCGAGATCAACTTCGAGATGCCGCTGAGCGAGATCGTTTTCGATTTTTACGACAAACTGAAGAGCATTTCGCGCGGCTATGCTTCGTTCGACTATCATCAGATAGGGTACAAGCCGTCGAAGCTGGCCAAGTTGGACATCCTGCTGAACGGCGAGCCGGTTGACGCGCTGTCGTCGCTCATTTACGTCGACCACGCGTACGATTTCGGGCGGAAGATGTGTGAAAAGCTCAAGGAACTCATCCCGCGCCAGCAGTTCGACGTGGCGATCCAGGCGGCGATCGGGGCTAAGATCATTGCTCGCGAGACGGTGAAGGCCGTGCGTAAAGACGTGACCGCCAAGTGTTACGGCGGCGACATAACCCGTAAACGAAAGCTGTTGGAAAAGCAGAAGAAGGGCAAAAAACGTATGCGTCAGGTGGGCAACGTCGAGGTCCCGCAGGAGGCGTTCCTCGCCGTTCTCAAAATGGATTAAGGCCCGGGCATAACCCTTTGCGGATTTGATCGATGCTTCTTCGTGGCGTCCTTCTTCTTCGAGCTATGCTAATGGTGTGAATGCCGGTGGTTACACAGCTGTATCTTTTGCGAGGACGACGAATGGTGCCGCGGATAATGGAGCTATTGTCACGCCTAATAGTGGAGATACAGCGAAGAAACTATTCATCCCTAACGCAGGTTATCGTCGCGATACCACCGGCGCTATCGCTGGTTACGGCTTGGGTGGTTATTCCTGGTCCGCCGAGGAGCGTCAGAGCAGTACCTCAAATGCCTGGGAGCTTAGCTTCGACAGCACCTACTCCTCCGGCTTCATAAGTAATGGCACTAAGCTCCATGCTAACTCTATCCGTTGTGTTCGTTCCTGATATATATAGATAGAGAGAGAACAACAAATCGCTAATAAACAACATCGGACAGAAACAGCCCCCGAGCCGGAGCGCTGCCGCTCGAAAGCGAAAGGTCGCGCGCATCCAAAATCTCGCCGAACCGCGCCGCCGATATCTTACCCCGACCGACATCCACCAACGTCCCCACAACCGCCCTCACCATGTTGCGCAAAAACCTGTCCGCCCGTATCGTGAACACCAGCCCGTTCCGAGGGTAGGGGAGCAAACCGACAATACTCGATTCTACCACGCCGCCATTGAAACCCCGAGCTTCGCGAAACCTCGCGTTACCCCCCAAAAGAGGGTAGGGAGGCGACGGTTGTGTACCGCAAAAATCGGCCTTACACCACCGCGCGCACGTCACGGTACAGATATTGGTCTTGTTGCCCGACCCCAACTTGGCGAACGACGTAAAATCGTGCGTACCAACCAGATACGCCGCGGCCTCGTTCATTGCCTCCACATCCAGCTCGCCCCAATACCACCACGCCGTACGCTCACCAAACGGATCCTTCTCCATAGCGACACAATATGAATACTCCCGCTCCCGAGCGTCGAAACGCGCATGAGCGTCGTCCGCCACCGGCCAAACAGCCCGCAACGCAATATCGGGAGGCAACATCGAATTCGCACGACGGATGAAGTCGGAAAACGAAAGTCCGTCGCCGAGCAAGGGCTGGGAATCACTCAGTCCGTCACCGAGCAAGGGCTGAGAGTCTCGCAAGCGAGACTCAGAACTCACACCGGCAGACACATCGAAATGTGCGACATACCGTGCCGCGTGCACCCCCGTGTCTGTCCGCCCACACCCCACAACCTCTACCCCCGCAAAAGCATCCTCACCCGCATCGACACCAGTAGTAGCCCTCCCCAACAACCTGCCCAGCACCCCCTCCACAGTCCCCTGCACAGAAACCGCGTTAGGCTGTCGCTGCCAACCGTGATAGTTGGTCCCCAGGTATGCCAATTCCAAAAAAAACCTCATACTAAACTACACACACCAAAACAACATTGCCGACCTCCGCAGGTATGTGACAGGCCCCCCGGCCCATCGACCCCGCAAAGAATCGACAATGCTAATAGAACAAATATTACTGCTTGGCCTCGATACACAGCGTGGCATGGGGCACAATCCGCAACCTCTCCTTCGGGATCAACTTACCGGTCTCCCTGCAAATCCCATAGGTTTTATTCTCGATCCTCACCAACGCGGCCTCCAGATGCTGAATAAACTTGAGTTGCCTTTGCGCCAACCGCCCGCTCTCCTCCTTAGAAAGCGTGGAGGCTCCCTCCTCCAACACTTTGAACGTAGGCGAAGTGTCCTCCGTATCGTTGTCCGACGAATGCGTTATAGTGGAGCGCAAAAGGTCGTAATCCGCCCGTGCCTTCTCTAACTTCTCAAGAATGATCTCCTTAAACTCAACGAGCTCACTATCCGTGTACCTGGTTTTTTCTTGTGCCATGATCAAAATTAAATAAAGTTTTTGAATCTACCAAATTTGGGGCCGAAAATCGGCTCGGGATTCGGCCCTGGATTTGGATCTTGGCGTCACAGCTTCGAGATGGCGATTTTCACTTCCGAGTCGCCGATCTCGAAGGCTTGCACGAACTCTCCGGCAGGGGCGTCGGACAATGACACCTCGCGCGCAAGTACCTGAGTGGCAATGTATTCGCGCTGATCGGCAAGGCTCTCGACCACCAGCGGCATGGATTCGATGGTAACCGTGATCTTGTCGGTCACTTCCAGGCCGCTGTCCTTGCGCAGGTTCTGGATCCTGTTCACCAGTTCGCGTGCAGTGCCCTCGCGACGCAACTCGTCGGTGATCGTAATATCCAGAGCGACAGTCACTTTACCCTCACTTGCAACCAACCAGCCGGGCATGTCTTCGCTCGTGATATCGAAGTCCTCGCGGGTCATCATGAGCGGCTCGCCGTCGACCACGATGGTTGTCACGTCGCTACTCTCGATCTTGGCGATGCGCTCCTGCGAGAAGCCCGCCACGAGCTCGGCAATGGCCTTCATCTGCTTGCCATAGCGCTTGCCCAGAGTCTTGAAGTTGGGTCGTATTTGCTTGGTTATTAACCCTGTAGTATCCGTGATCAGCTCCACCTCCTTGACATTCACCTCGCCCATGACGATCTCCTTCACACTTTCGATCCGCCGGGCCATCGCCACGTCGAGCACCGGAATAACGATGCGGCTGAGCGGCTGGCGCACCTTGATGTTCACCTTTCGTCTCAAGGCCAACACCATCGACGACACCTGCTGGGCCAATGCCATGGTCTGCTCCAATTCGCTGTCGATAAGCGACTTGTCGGCAGTCGGGAAAGCGGACAGATGTACGGAACCCCCGGCCAGCCCGCAAGTCAAATCCCCCCACAACCGCTCGGCATAGAACGGCGCGAACGGTGCCATGAGCCGCGCGACGGTCTCCAGACACGTATAAAGGGTCTGATAGGCAGCCAGTTTGTCCTGAGTCATACCGCCGCCCCAAAAGCGCTTGCGGTTCAACCGCACGTACCAGTTCGACAGGTTCTCGTCCACAAACGCAGCAATAGCCCTTGCGGCAGGAGTAGGATCGTAGTCCTCCAGCCGCGCCGTGACCTCGGCCACGAGCGTGTTCAACAACGAGATCACCCACCGATCGATCTCCGGCCTTTCATTTACAGCCACAATATCTTCATCCCCAACAAACCCGTCGACATTGGCGTACAGCGCGAAAAACGAGTACGTATTATACAGCGTCCCGAAGAACTTGCGCCGCACCTCGTCCACACTGTCGGCGTTGAATTTCAGGTTGTCCCACGGCTGCGAGTTGGTCATCATGTACCAGCGGACGGCATCGGCGCCGAAACGGTCCATCATCTCGAACGGATCGACCCCGTTGCCAAGGCGCTTCGACATCTTGTTGCCGTTTTTGTCCAGCACCAGTCCGTTGGAAATGATGTTCCTGAACGCCACGCTGTCGAACAGCATCGTCGCCAGCGCATGGAGCGTGAAAAACCACCCGCGAGTCTGGTCCACCCCCTCGGCAATGAAGTCGGCGGGGAACAGCTCGCCGAAAAAATGGTTATTGATAGCCACATTACTATCCACAGAGCCCACAGAGCCACACAACTCACCCATAGCCCCGCCCGCAGAACCCATAGCCCCACCTCCGAATTCGAACGGATAGTGCACCTGGGCATAAGGCATGGCGCCGGAGTCGAACCACACGTCGATCAGGTCGGTCTCGCGCCGCATCGGCCGGCCCGAATCGGACACCAATATAATATTATCCACGAACGGCCTGTGGAGATCGACCTTCGCATAGTTCTGCGGCGAAAAATCGCCGTCCACAAAGTCTGCGTACGGATTCTCGGTCATAACTCCGGCGGCAATAGCTTTCTCGATTTCCGCCCTTAATTCGGCCACGCTCCCGATACACTTCATCTCCGCATAGTCGTCCGTGGCCCAGATCGGCAGCGGCGTGCCCCAGAAACGACTCCGCGACAGGTTCCAGTCCACCAACCCTTCGAGCCACTTGCCGAACCGCCCGCTGCCCGTGCTCTCGGGCCGCCAATTAATAGTTTCATTCAACTCGATCAGCCGATCCTTCACCGCCGTGGTTTTGATGAACCAACTGTCCAGCGGATAGTACAGCACCGGCTTGTCGGTCCGCCAACAGTGGGGATAGTTGTGGGTATACTTCTCGATCTTAAACGCTTTATTCCCACCTTTTAAATGCACCGCCAGCTCGACATCCAACGGCTCGTTCTCGGCCACAGGATCGTACTCCGCCTTCACATATCTGCCTGCAAATTTCTGGTACTCAACAACATCCACACTGGCCGCAACCCACTCCGGGTCGAGGTCCTCCAACGTAAAAAACCTCCCTTTCCGGTCCACCATCGGCTGGTTCTTACCCGCTTTGTCGACCATAAACAACGGCGCGATCCCCGCCGCCTGAGCCACCCGCGCGTCGTCGGCACCAAACGTCGGCGCGATATGCACTATCCCCGTACCGTCCTCCGTGGTCACGTAATCGCCCGCGATAACCCTAAACGCATCACCATCGGGCTTCACCCACGGCAACAACTGCTCGTACCGCATCCCGACCAACTCCGCACCCTTATAAGTGCTCAAAATTTTATGCTCCGTCTTCCCGAAATACTTCTCCACCAAAGCAGCCGCAAGTATCACCGTCTGTGGATTATTAGAATAAGGGTTACTACACTCCACCTCCACATAGTCGATCGCGGGGTTCACGGCTAACGCAGTATTGGAAGGCAGGGTCCACGGCGTCGTCGTCCACGCAAGCAGGTAGGTATTGTCGCGCCCCACAACCCTAAACTGCGCCGTCACGCTCGTGTCCTTCACATCGCGGTAACACCCGGGCTGGTTCAACTCGTGATTCGAGAGCCCCGTCCCAGCCGCCGGAGAGTAGGGCTGAATCGTATACCCCTTATACAACAGTCCCTTATCATACAACTGCCGCAGCATCCACCACAACGTCTCCACATACTTCGTCTCGTAAGTTATATAGGGATCACCCATGTCCACCCAATAGCCCATCCGGCGAGTCATGTCCTCCCACACGCCCGTGAACTCCATCACCGCCTCGCGACAAACCCGATTGTAATCTTCAATGGATATTTTCGTCCCAATATCATCCTTCGTGATTCCCAATTTCTTCTCCACACCCAGCTCCACAGGCAGCCCGTGCGTATCCCAACCCGCCTTGCGATGCACCAAAAACCCACGCTGCGTCTTATACCGACAAAACACATCCTTGATCGTGCGCGACATCATGTGGTGGATGCCCGGAGTACCGTTGGCCGACGGAGGCCCCTCGTAAAACACAAACGACGGCCCGTCTTCACGCTCCTTTATACTCCTCTCGAAAGTCTTGTCCACATCCCACTGTCCCAGCACGCTGGCCGCAACCCGCACCAGATCCAGCCCTTTGTACTCCTTAAATTTGCCCATTTGATCGAAATTGAACCACAAATATAACAATTTTTAGTAATTTCGCGCCGATGAAAATTGAAGATTTCGACATCCTGATAGGGAATGCCGAGCACGAGAAGTTTGCGGCCGAGATAGTGAACGAGATGGCAGATTCGGCCAAGGCGCGCGGAACGGGCATTGCCAAACGTTCGCCGGAGTACGTGGCGGGGAAACTGCGCGATGGTAAAGCCGTGGTGGCGTTCCATCGTGAAACCGGCGCCTGGGCGGGCTTCACGTATATCGAAACGTGGGGTCACGGACGTTATGTGGCAAATTCGGGGCTTATCATCAGTCCGCAGTTTCGAAAGATCGGGCTGGCGCGCGCGATCAAGACCAAGGCGTTTTTTCTGTCGCTGAAGCGGTTCCGCGGGGCGAAGTTGTTCGGGCTGACGACGGGTTTGGCTGTCATGAAGATCAATTCGCAACTGGGGTATCGGCCTGTGCCTTTTGCGGAGTTGACTGATGACGACGCGTTCTGGGAAGGATGCAAGAATTGCATTAACTATTCGATCCTGGAGATGAAGGAACGCAAGAACTGCCTGTGTACGGCGATGCTGTTCGACCCCGACACGGACCACGTGCAGACTTCGATGCCGGTGCGGGAACTGTTTGATATAATGGAAGATATAAGTAAAGTTCAGGTGTAATTTTTTGGCGTTATACGTTATGAAAAAAGTTGTTTTGGCGTTTAGTGGAGGGTTGGATACATCGTACTCCGCTATCTATTTACATAAGGAGATGGGGCTGGAGGTGCATGCGGTGTTGGCCGACACGGGCGGGTTTTCGACCGACGAGTTGGCTCGCATCGAGGAAAGGGCGTTGGCGTTGGGCGTGGCGAGCTATCGGGCTCTCGACGTGGCGCAGGAATATTACCGCGACCAGATCCGGTTCATGGTGTATGGAAATGTGTTGAAGAATGGCACGTATCCTATTTCCGTGAGCTCGGAGCGCATTTCGCAGGCCGCGGCGGTGGCTGAATATGCCAAATCTATTAACGCCGACTATATGTGTCACGGCTCGACGGGTGCCGGCAACGACCAGGTGCGTTTCGACATGATATTCAATATTCTGGCGCCGGGGATTAAAATCATTGCCCTGATTCGCGAGAAGAGGCTGACGCGCGAAGAGGAGATAGCGTATCTGCGAGAGAACGGCGTCGATTTCGACTTTAAAAAAGCGGAATACTCTATCAATCAGGGGCTTTGGGGCACCTCGATCGGCGGGCGAGAGACACTCACCTCGTCAGAAACCCTGCCCGAGGAGGCGTACCCCACGAAAATGACAGCTGTCGGGGCGAAGCGTGTGACCCTTACATTTGAACGCGGCGAGTTTGTGGGGCTGGATGGCCGTCGTTTCGACGATAGGGTAGAAGCTATACGCGCATTACAAGCTGTTGCCGCACCCTACGCCATCGGCCGCGATATGCATGTCGGGGATACGATCATCGGCATCAAGGGCCGCGTAGGCTTCGAGGCCGCCGCACCGCTGCTGATCATCAAAAGCCACCACATGCTCGAGAAACACACACTGGCCAAGTGGCAACTCTTCTGGAAAGACCAGATCTCCGCTTTCTACGGCAACTGGCTCCACGAGGGCCAATATTTCGACCCCGTGATGCGCGACATGGAGGCGTTCCTGGAGTCGTCGCAGCGGACCGTCAGCGGCGATGTGATCGTGGAGCTGCACCCTTATCGCTTCGTTGTGGTGGGCGTCGACTCGCCGCACGACCTGATGTCTTCGAAATTCGGGGCCTACGGCGAGGTGATGAGCGACTGGAGCGCCGCCGACGTCGAAGGCTTCGGCCGCATCTTCGGTCTCCAAAACGTCATACACCGACGCGTGAACAGCGAGGAATAAATTTTTCGTCTCCTGTTTCCTGCTTTTGGGGCTTTCGGGAAAGCCTGTTCACACGCCACCGGTAAGGGCGGCGGCGTGCTTGGGTTGTCTATAGTCCGGTACAGGTGCGCCACTATCACGCAAACTCAAAAGTGAGCCATGAACTCGACGACTATCTTGTCGTGATCGGATGGACCGGGGGTAACAGGGCGTGTTTCGTTGTCAGCGCCGTAGAAATACTTCTCGTAATTGAGCCGGATGTCGGCCGTGAAGGGCAGTCCGAGTGAGAAAGTCACACCCGCCGTGGCGCGGTGGCGCTTCGTATCGTTGACTATTAATTGATTGCCGGGACCTGCCAAACCGTTCGAGTGGTCGCTCATGTGGTCCCAGCGGCCAAGGAACGACACCTTTTTTAGTGCTGTGGCGCCATACACCGGCAGCCCGTAGCTGGCGAACACATTGAACGCGTTCACGCCCTCGAACTCGTCGCCGTACTCCTTGCGCAGAAACTCGCCCTCGGCCTGCCAACGTCCTGATCTGTAATTGATTCCGACGTCGTAAAGATGCAGCCTCACATGTTGCGGCCGGGTGGTCTGATAACTCGCCACAAGGTTGAACCCGCGTGCGAAACCCACCTGGGCCTTGAACGAATAGTTGAAACTGCGCGTCCAATATTGCTGCAGGTCCTCGTCGAGCCCCGAGCCGTTAAACACTCCGACCTGCAGATTGACAGGCACTTTGGTGCCGAACTCCCACCCCAGTGTCGCCCCCACGTCGCGCACGTTGCCCACCTGCTTGGCGATAAACGAACGGTTGGCGAACAGTTGCAGGTGTGGTGAACGGTGGGCGTCGATGGTGAACGGCACGCGCATGTATCCGATGTTGAACGTGAGACCCTTGTAGATCCGCGCACCGGCGTAGGCGTCCACCATCTTGATCACTCCCTCGTCCGACAGGTCTATCTCCATCTTGTAAAGGAAGTTGGAGTATATCTCGCCGCCGATACCGACCCGCGCCGTCCGCACATTGAATCGCGCGTTGCCTTCGCTGGTCTGATGTTCGAATTTGGCCCGCACGGTACCTGTGAAGTCCGCGGTGAAGGGCTTTTCGGGCGTTGTCGCCGAAGTTGTCTCTATCGCTGCGGCAGGTGTCGTCGCGGACATTGCAGTAGTCGCGGACATTGCAGTAGTCGCCTTTTGCGCTGACAAAAACATTTACTACGTGAGCCGCCATGAGAATTATCAATCAGATACTCCCGAAAATCCTGATTCTTGTCATTATTATGACCGTGCTACTCATTTCGATCACAGTGAGTTACAGCACGTTATCGTTTCGGTCTTACGTTCGTCAATCGCTCGACAAAGACCTTGCGGCAACAGCACGAGATGTGTCCAACGAGATTGCCTTATTCAAATTGCTGGCATCGGAGCAAGTGAGAGCGATTTCGTTTAGAAGTTCTGTCGTGAGTGCCTTAGAATCGGGTAATCGAGAGGCACTCGACAAAGCCATTGAGGGGTATGAAACCGGACGCAAGTGTGACTACTTCACGATTGTCGACACAAAAGGGGATGTTTTCCTTCGATTCCATGATAAAGAATCTTTTGGCGACTCGCAACTCGATTTGCCCTGCATCAAACACGCCCTTGCAGGAAAGCATGGTGTATTTTTTGAATCCACCACAAGAGTTCCGCTCTCGATCAGGGCCGTTTCGCCCGTGAAAAATGACGAAGGCAAGCTGGTCGGCATCGTGTCAGGCGGTTTTCGACTGGACACGCCTGAGTGGATCAAGCACATTAAGGAGACCTACAAGGTAGAAACAACGACATTTGTGGGAAAAACACGCTTTATAACGACATTGATTGATCCTGCGACAGGCAAATCCGCTGTGGGAACTGTCCTCACGGATAAAGTGATTGAGAAACAGATTTTCGAGGACAAAAAAGATTTTTACGGTGATGACAGCGAGCTATACTGGAAAAAGATATGTAACGCGGCAGACAGTGTGGCGGATTATGTGGTTATATTCGGCGGAGAACCAATTGTGGCGGCGTACCACGCCATCTCATCAGGAAAAACGGAAGATGCATCAAATGTCTGGATCGGCAGCGCACCGTATCTCATATCAGTTTTAAGCGAAGGAGATGTTTTAGCTCCCGGCTTTGAAACACAGGAAGTTTTCAGCCGGGAGGAGGCAAAGCGGTTGCTAGAGACCGCGTACCCTGATATCGCGCTTGATGAGGATGGCGGCTGGTTCGGTG
>QMCD01002336.1_pt1 | contig 12620 bp, 10 predicted proteins | sample 1821841 | NCBI WGS metagenome assembly QMCD01 (sample SAMN01991225, study PRJNA193472) | Termite gut metagenome, whole genome shotgun sequencing project. | isolation source: worker | host: Macrotermes natalensis | reverse complement strand
AGAAAGGATCAATTAAAAACACCTATGACCAAAATGAACGATGCGAGCAAGCATTCCTATAATATAGGAGGCGTGACAATAAATGTAAAGAGCTACTTCAACGAGGATAAGCCGCTGGAAGAGATAATGTATTCCCTTGTAAATGTAAAACTATTTGGCGAAGAGCATAGCAATTCAAGCGAAGCTATGCTATACTCCGCTTAGGCGTTTCCGGGATATATGAGCGGTCAAGGAGGCCAAATGGCTACATATATTTGCGGATTGTACTGCCGTCTTAGCCGTGAAGACGTTAAGAATGGCAAGCGCGACGTTTCCATGAGTATCGAGAATCAGCAAGCGATACTGGAAAAATACGTTCGAGACAAGAATTTAACGGAAAACTGGAACGTATTCAAGATTTATGTTGATGACGATTTTTCTGGAACGACGTTCAACAGACCGGGTTTTATGGAGATGATGAACCATGTAAGAGAAGGATTGATTAATTGTGTTGTCGTTAAGGATTTAAGCCGATTTGGGCGCGAATATATCCAAGCAGCAATACATAGGCGGTTTCTTGCTGACAACGGTGTTAGACTAATCGCAATCAATGATGCTTATGATAGCGAGAATAGCGTAAACAGATTTGATTTAGTCACGCCGATAAAGGAACTGATTAACGAAATGTATGCCGCAGATGTTAGCTACAAGCAGCGAAGCGTGAAAAAGCTTATGGGCGATCAAGGCAAGTTTGCAAATTCACGCGCTCCATACGGCTATCAGAAATCCAAAGAGGATAAGCATGTACTCGTTGTCGATGATGCAGTATCCCATAATGTTGAACGGATATTTGATCTTTATTTAAGCGGCATGACGGGACGAGCCATAGCGGAGTTGTTTAACAACGAAGGGATTCTATCGCCCAACGAATATTACTATAAGTCTACTGGCAAGCCTAATCCGTATTTGGCGAATAGTAAGACTTGGGGTAGCGAGGGCATTATGGGAATCATCCGTAATCCCGCTTACTATGGAGCGATATCCAGCGGCAAACGGGAAGTAGAGAACTATTCCAATAAGCGCGTTCGAGCCAAGCCTAAAAGCGAATGGACGGTTATTGAGGGAATGCACGAGCCGATTGTCAGTAAAGAAAAATGGGATGAGGCGCAGCGTGTTAAAGTCTTCAATAAAAAGAACGTAAAGAGCAGCGCAAAAGGCGAGGTAAAGCTTTTTACGGGTTTAGCAAAATGCGCGGACTGCGGCGGGAACATGGTTCCTCAATGGAAGAGCGGGCGCGAAAGCTACCGATGCAGCTCCTATATCCAGAAAGGAAAAAGCTTTTGCCCTATGCATAAGATCGACCACAATGTTTTATATGAAGCTGTGCTGGCCGATTTGCGGCGCTATGCTGTATTAGCCGCAGAGGATGAAACGAAGCTCATAGACAAGATTCTACGGGCTAATAGCGAGTTTAAGGTTAAGAATCTGGCGCGGTACGAGAAAGGCATTCGAGACGCAAAGAATCGCATTGGAAAGATTGATGGTTTGATGCAAGCGGCCTTTGAAGAGAAGCTTGAAGGGAATATAACCGCCGAGGCATTAAAGCGCATGATGAACAAATACGAAGATGAGCAACGGCAGCTTCAAGCCGATTTGATTCAGATGGAGCGGGAATGCGTCGAGTGTCGGCAAGTGGAACACGATCTAACCGGGTGGATTAGCCGTATAAAGGAATGCTTGTCCATCGACGGGCTTACAAGGGCAATGGCGGTTGAACTGATTGACCGCATTGAAGTATCTCAGATGCGCGAGGAAGGAGGCGAGAAGGTTATTGACATTGAAATCTACTACAAATTCGGTTTAAAGAATGTTGGTCAAGTGAACCCGCTTGACGAAAATAGAGCCTCTTGAAAGTGCGTCCTGCTAAAAACCCTTTCAAATAGGCCCTATTCTCAATTATCCCCGTCTAGGATATTAGTAACATGGCGGAGGAGAGACTTGAACTCTCGCGCCGGGTATAAGCCGACCTACTCCCTTAGCAGGGGAGCCCCTTCACCACCTTGGGTAATCCTCCGTGCCGACCGCAATAGAATAATACAAATCTTCTATAATGTCAATGAGCGCGGGATTCTTTCCGTCAATTTTCGCGCGCATATATTCTCACTTTATACAGAATTCCTCGAAATTAGCAATAACTGCTCGAAATCAGGCATGAATTGCTTGCGATGCCAGCATACTAACGGCATGGACAACGACAGGGGGGGTACTCCGATGGATCTATCTATTCTTATAGTGCTGTCGCAGTTATTTTTCGGCACGGTGATGGGACTGTACTTTTTTAATCTTTACCGCACGCAGCGAAACAGCCGCGTCGCGATAGACCGGGATTCGAATAAGGAAATGGGCAAGCTCAACGCTATGCGCAAAAGGCGTCTGAGCGAGCCGCTATCCGAGCGTACGCGCCCGAAAACGTTCGAGGACATAGTAGGCCAGCCGGAAGGGATAAAGGCGCTAAAAGCCGCGATATGCTCGCCCAATCCACAGCATGTAATAATCTACGGCCCGCCCGGCGTGGGTAAAACCTGCGCCGCGAGGCTCGTGCTGGAGGACGCCAAGCATACCCGCGGTACGCCGTTCGTACAAGACGCGTCGTTTGTCGAGGTGGACGCGACGTGCGTGCGTTTCGACGAGCGCGCTATTGCCGATCCTTTAATAGGCTCGGTGCACGATCCGATTTATCAAGGCGCGGGGGCTATGGGCGTAGCGGGCATCCCGCAGCCAAAGCCGGGCGCCGTAACAAAGGCGCACGGCGGCGTGCTTTTTCTGGACGAAATCGGCGAAATCCATCCGATCCAAATGAACAAACTTTTAAAGATACTGGAAGATCGCAAGGTATTCCTTGAAAGCGCGTACTATAATTCGGAAGACGCGAATATACCCAAGCATATTCACGACATCTTCCAAAACGGGCTTCCCGCAGACTTTAGGCTAATCGGCGCTACGACGCGCAGCCCCGGCGACATTCCCGCCGCGATTCGCTCGCGCTGTTTGGAGATATTTTTCCGGCCGCTGCGGCCGTCCGAAATAGTGGAAATAGCGCGAGGGGCGGCGAAGCGCGGCGGCTTCAAAGCGACGGAGGAAGCGCTCGGCCTCGTGGGCGGCTATGCGGATAACGGGCGCGACGCCGTCAATATAATTCAGCTCTCCTGCGGTCTAGCGCATACCGAAGGACGCGGCTCAATAGAAAAAAGAGATATCGAATGGGTTATCGAAACATGCCGGTATCATCCGCGAATGGAAAGCAAAGCCATCGAGCATTCCAAAGTTGGCGTTGCCAACGGCCTTGCTATTTCTTCGGGCGGAGCCGGGCTGCTGCTCGAAGTGGAAGTGTTCGCGATGAAGGCCAAAAACGGGCACGGGCGGCTAACGGTTACAGGCATGGTGGACGAGGAAGAGCTAGGCGGCCGCGAACGTAAATTCAAACGCAAAAGCACCGCGCGCGCTTCCGTGGAAAACTGTATGAGCGCGCTTACGCGGCTTTATGGCTTCGATTTTTCAGAGATGGACGTGCATATAAACTTACCTGGCGGAGTGCCTGTGGACGGCCCGAGCGCCGGAGCGGCGATTTCCGTCGCGCTGATAAGCGCGATTATAAGCAAGCCGCCTGAAAAGCTAACGGCTTATACGGGAGAGGTGTCGATCGGGGCGCGGATATGCCCTGTAGGCGGAGTAAAGGCAAAGGTGGAGGCCGCTTTAGCGGCGGGCGCGAAGCGCGTAATAATACCGGCGGATAATTGGCAGGATAGCTTTCGGAATATCGGGATAGAGGTGTTGCCCGCGACGAGCCTGGAAGAGGTTACGGCGTATGCGTTTGCCTCGGAACAATGCGCGCGTAATGCCGCTTTGGGCGCGCTGGCCGACGCGTCGGTTCTAAGCGCCCAGGGCGTGCGGCTTTGATAGTTGGCTTATACTGTGGATTTTTTTGCGGCGGCTTCGGCTTCATCGGCCGAAATAACGCTCATCGCCGTTGAAAGCTGGTGATGCAGCCGCTCGCATTCGCTTTGGAGCACTGCCATGCCCAAGAAGGTTATCGCGTACGTTTTACGCTTGCCGACGGCGGAGACCATCTCGATTAGCGCATCTTCGCGCAGCCGCGCCAAGAGGCCGTAGAGCGTTCCCGCGCCGAGATTGACGCGCCCGCCGCTTATTTTTGCGGCGTATTGCATGATAGAATAGCCGTGCCTTTGCTCCAGCAGCGATAATAGGGTATAAAACGCCGGCTCGGTCATGGGAATGTACTTTTTATAAACATTGGATTCCAATGTAATCTACTCCTCTATTGCTTATCTATGTACGAACACATACGTTAATGGTATTGTATTACAAAAGAATTGTCAAGATTCCGCGAATCAAAAAATGCGTCGAGTTGTTTCGTTCCAATGAACGCGCAATTGACAAAGAAAAAGCGAAGGCGCTCATAACAAGGACAGAGGAGATGTTCTCATGGACGACAATCCTTTCGTGAGGGAAGTATTGAGGATCGGGCGGGACATTATGTGATCATCTAAACAAATTCATTTTCCAATATTATATTTTTATTACTATACCATAATTTCTTATATACTTCAAAGATTCTCCTCCCCCATCCCAAAATTCCTATAGCGACAACCCCGCCCATATGATAATATTAAGCGCGAAAACTATATCAACAGATGAACGCGGGAGGTACGCTGATGACGGTATTGGTAACGGGGGGCGCGGGCTATATAGGCAGCCATACGTGTCTTGAACTGCTCGGCCAAGGGTACGAGGTCGTAGTCGTAGACAATTTTTGCAATAGCTCGCCCGAGGCCGTCAAGCGCGTTAAGGCGCTCTCCGGCAAGGAATTCGAGTTCTACGAGGCGGACGTGCGCGATGAAAAGGCGCTCGGCGACGTTTTCCGCCGCCACGATATCGGCTGCGTAATCCACTTCGCCGGGCTGAAGGCCGTCGGCGAATCGGTTCAAATGCCTCTTCGCTATTACGGCAACAATCTCGAATCCACAATAAAGCTATGCGAGGCGATGAAACGCGCCGGTGTGAATCAAATCATCTTCTCCTCCAGCGCGACGGTCTACAACGGCGAAAACGCGATGCCATTAACCGAAGCCTCGCGCACGGGCGACTGCACCAATCCCTACGGCTGGACGAAATATATGTGCGAACAGATACTGCGCGACGCCGCCGCCACGGAAGGCCTGTCGGTCGTCCTCCTTCGCTACTTCAACCCGATCGGAGCGCATGTAAGCGGCCAAATTGGCGAAGATCCCGCCGATATCCCGAATAACCTGATGCCCTACATAGCGCAGACGGCCGTCGGGCGGCGCGAATATCTCCGCGTTTTCGGCAGCGATTATTCCACGCCGGACGGTACGGGCGTACGCGACTATATCCATGTCTCAGACTTGGCAAAGGGACACGTCGCGGCGATTCAATATTGCCAAAAGCATACGGGCTGCGAGGTTTTCAATTTGGGCACCGGAAAGGGTACAAGCGTGCTTGAATTGCTTCGGGCTTTTGAAAAGGCGGTTGGAAAGCCGATTCCCTATCAAATAACGGAGCGCCGCCCCGGCGACTTGGCGACGTGCTACGCCGCCACGGAAAAGGCCGCCGAGGTATTAGGCTGGCGCGCCGAAAAAACCATTCACGACGCTTGCGCGGACAGCTGGCGCTGGCAGAGTATGAATCCTATGGGGTACGGAAAATAATTAAGTATACTTGGTCAAATAATCATCGTTAACCTAAACATACACCACCGGATTCCCCTTGCGCGGAAGCGGTTCGCTCGCAGGCTGGTCGATATACCCGAGCGCGAGCGCGCCGCATATTTCTTCGTCCTCGGGAAGACCCGCTTCCTCCATAAACCGGCGCAGCGGCGGCGCGTCGCCCATAAGCCTGTACTGATTGATCCAGCAGCCGCCAAGGCCCTCGCTCTGGGCCATCAGCATCATGTTCATCAGCGCGCAGGAGCAATCGGGCAAGGCGTTCACGTATCCCCTCTTGTTTGCGGTTATAATAAGCGCCGGCGCTCCGTAGTTTACGTCCACAGGGCCCGCTTTCGCCTTTTGAATCAGGCCGACCAGCGGCGGCGGCATCCCTTCTTTTATGGGCATATTCGCCCAAACGCCGGTAAGGACTTGGCGCAGCTCGCCTAGCTTTTCCTGCGACGTGATTACGATAAATCGCGTGGTCTGGTTGTTGTTGCCGCTCGGCGCGTATCTTCCGGCTTCAACGATTCTCTCCAGCGCGTCCCTTGGCGGAAGCTCCGCCTTGAAGCTCCTCGTGCTGCGGCGCGATTTTATCAGCTCAAATAAATCCTTTTGACTGACCAATGCTTGTTTCTCCTCTTTGCTTTAGTAAACCATGTAGGGGACGATGGTAATCGTCCCGGGGCCTATCTGCGGGCGGATGACCATCCGCCCCTACAGTTAACCAGCTATTACCTAAGCGTCCAGATAATTGCTCAAGGTATTATACAATACGTCCACCTCGACCGGCTTTGCGATATGCCCGTTCATACCGGCGCTAATGCAAGCCTGCTGGTCTTCCTTAAACGCGTTCGCGGTCATCGCCACGATTGGGATTTCCTTTGCCCAAGGGAAGGGCAGCGCGCGAATCTCTTGGGTTGCGACTAAGCCGTCCTTCTCCGGCATCTGCACGTCCATTAAAATCATATCGTATTCATTCGGCCCCGCCGCGAACTTGTCGATAGCTTCCTGGCCGTTTACCGCCGGTACGATCGTCAGGTTCGTATCGAAAAGCAGGCTTGCTATGATCTCGCGGTTTATATCGATGTCTTCAGCCAAAAGCACGGTTTTGCCGCTCCAATCGGCGGACGGCTCTTCGCCCGGACTCGCCGGCTTTGTTAAATCGCGCCCCGCCAATTCCAGAATACAATTGTACAGCGTTGACGGCAAAACGGGCTTCGGCAGGAAATGCGTAAGTCCAAAGCTCTTTGCTTCCTCCTGAATGTCGGACCAATCCGCGACGGAGATCATGACGACGAGCGAATCGTCGCCCGCTATTTCTTTTATGGCCTTCGCCGTAACGCCGCCGTTTATGCCCGGCATGTTCCAGTCTATAAAATGGATATCGTAGGGCTGCCCTTTGCGCACGCGGTCGCGTATCATATCCAAGGCGGACTCTCCGTTTGCGGCCGTATCGCATAATTGATCGAACGAATCCAGCACGCTGGTAAAGTACTCGCGCACGTCCTGGGCGTCGTCCACGACAAGTATCCGCACCTGCCTCGCGCTCGCGTTTGCCTGTACGGTATAGCAAATGGGCTCCCCCCACTGAGCCACAACTTCGAAGATAAAATTCGCGCCCTTGCCCTTTTCGCTTTCCACCCGAATGTCGCCGCCCATAAGATCGATTATGCGCTTTGATATCGCGAGCCCCAGCCCCGTGCCGCCATACTTGCGGCTAATGCCGCCGTCGGCCTGCTCAAAAGCGCCGAACAGCTTGCTTTGCGCCTCCTTGCTAATGCCGACGCCGGTATCCTTTACTTCGACATGCAGCATAAAGCGCTCTTCGTCGATATCCTCGGACTGTATCTTCAACGTTATCGAGCCGCTCTCCGGCGTAAACTTAACCGCGTTGCCAAGCAGGTTGATCAATACCTGCGATAGGCGCAATTCGTCCGCGACGACAGTGCGGGTAAATACGTGTTCCAGCTCAAGTAAAAGCTCCTGATGCTTTTCCTCCAAGCGTACCTGAACCACGTTCAGCGCGTTTTGAACCATACGGTCAAAGTCGAAAGAAGCCGGTGAGATTTCGAGCCGGCCGGCGTCGATCTTCGACATATCCAGCACATCGTTTATTATGCCAAGCAGTTGCTTGGACGAGGCGTTAATCTTATCCAGCGCGTATCTGACCTGATCGAAATCGTGGGCTTTTTGCGCGATTGTAGCCATGCCGATTATCGCGTTCATGGGCGTGCGTATTTCATGGCTCATCCTCGACAGAAACTCGCTCTTGGCCTTAGTGCTGGCCATAGCTTCCTCCCGGGCGGCGTTGAGCTTGGACAACGTTTCGCTGCGGGTTATGGAGGAAGCGATAACGAGCGTTCCCGCGCCGACAATCTCCGCCTCGCTTTCCGTAAACACGCGCCCATCTTCCCAACTATCAACCCGCAGTATGCCCCAAAAAGCGCCGTGCATAATGAGCGGAACAAGCATCATACTCTGCGCTTTTGATGCGCCGGGCAAGGCTCTTAGCGCGCCAAGGATATATTGTCCCTCTAGCCGAAGATTATTACCGGCGTGAAGCGAGGCCTCCATCCCGGGAAAAATATCGTCGAACGGCCTAATCTCGTTTTCGCTCCAAGCCGCCGGTAAAGACCGATCCGCTTCCCAGCAGGTGCGTACGTGGCAGAAAAGCTCGCCGTCCTTCAGAACATTTCTATAAATATACATAGCCCCGGCGTTCAAGCTTTCGCCTATGGTTTTAAGCGCTTGAAACAGCGTCGTTTCATAGTCCTGATAGTAGCCGCCCACGATACCGGAGGCCGCAGCGTTTACGGCCTGCAAGATGTGATTCTTTGAAGCGAGCTCTCCCGAGGAGATACCCTCGCGCAAGGCCCTGTTCTCTTTTTCCAGCGCCCGTACCTTTTGCTCCGCATGGCTCAAGGCCGACAAATCCACCACCATCGACGCCAAGCGGATGGCCTTCCCCTCTGCGTCGCGCTCATAAACCTTGGCGCTTTCCAGCACGGACACGAGGCTGCCGTCCTTGCGATTCATTCGGTAGACGATCCTGTAGCTGTCCTGGCGCCCGTCGATGCAAGCCTGAACGTTCTCCTCCACCATCGCGAAATCTTCCTCAAAAATCATCGCCCGCCGCGTGTTTCCCGAATGGGGCACTTCGTACATTTCGTAGCCGGTAAGCTTGACGACGGGTTCGTTCAGGGTGATCTCGCCCGAAGGAATATGCCAGTTGCAAATTCCTATATTCGAAAAGTCGGCCAAGGCGGCTAAAGCGCCCGGAGACAAACCCAAGGGGAACTCGGTTTTAGAAGACGAATTTTCTGTCATTTCCCAACCTGCCGTCAATAATATTTGTCTGGGTTACATTGACAGTTGATTATAGCACGCGATATTGGCATCGACAATATTTCCAAACGTTGTTTCCCATCATTTTACACTTCTTTTACATAGGACAAGCCAAACGCTTCATAAAATAGTTCGTATCGGTAAGGCATAAAAAGGCGCGGAGGGCGGGTTTAATGTTCGATATAAAAGATGTCCTGGAAAAACATCGCGACTATCCTCTCGAAGTGACGATAGAGACGACGGGCCGCTGCAACGCGGCTTGTATATTCTGTCCGCATCACGAGCTCGAAAGAAAAAACGATTATATGCCGGACGCCATGTTCGCGCGCATCATAGATCAGCTTAAAGAAATCCCAAAAACGCATTATTTTTATATGAGCCCGTTTAAAGTTAACGAACCCCTAATGGACAAGCAGATATTCAAGCGGATCGAAATGATCAACGAACAGCTTCCGAACGCGTATATCCGCTTGTTTTCCAACTTTCATATGGCCACGGATGAACATATTAAGCGTATCGGCCTTATAAAAAACCTATCGGATATCGATATCTCGCTCAATTCCTTGGATAAAGAGGAATACAAGACTCTCATGGGGCTCGATCTCGATAAAACCAAGCAAAGCATTTACCGTCTGCTCGAATACGCTCGAAAGCTTGGGCTCGAAATGCTAGTGCCCCGAATCGTATTTTCGCGCGTGTCGCAAGCGCCCGGTTCCGACAATGCGTATTATATGGCGTTTTACGAAGAGTTTAGGGATTATCTATATTTCGCGGAGCCGCGCGTTATCCCCCGGCAGGAATGGATAGATTTCATCCCGTCGGAAACGCCTCTCAAACAGAATCAGCCATGCTCGCGCTGGGCAGATCTGAATATTTGCTGCAACGGCGTGGTCGCTCTCTGTTGCATGGATGGCCGGGGAACGTATCCTTGGGGGAATATCATGGAAAGCCCGGCGCTGGAAATCTTCAATCAGCCCAAATACCGGCGGCTGCGCACGGAGCTCCCGAATAAATCGGAGATTACGCCTTGCAAATATTGCTCGCAGTGAAGGTTTCTTACCCAAAACATTAGGCCGGCTCGAATGTTTTTGCGCGATTTAGCAGTTCGTACTTGTCACTTTTGCGCGTTCAGTCTATAATGCATAGTATAATCAATGCTTACCCGACTAAAGGAGCTGCCGACATCATGAAAGATTTTCTGTCTGTGAACGAGTTTTCAAAGTTTTCGGGAATCGAAAAAACGACCTTGCGCTACTGGGATGAAATTGGCTTATTTTCCCCCGCGAAGCGCGATCCAAACAACAACTACCGCTACTATTCGCCGGATCAGCTCATCGCGGTGCATTTCGTAACGGTTTTAAGCGAGCTAAATATTCCGCTAAAATCTATAGACTCCATGAAAAACGAGCGGAACCCCAAAAGCGTAATACAACTAATCGAACACCAAGAAAAGCTCCTCGACCAGGAAATGCGCAAACTGCAAGAGCGCTATTCCGTCATACACGAGCGCCGCGCGTCGATTCTCGAAGGCATAAAGGCGCTAAAGAGCGAATCCAGCATCGAAGTAACGTATCTGGAAGAAATGGCGGGCGTCCTCGGGCCGCCAAACGCATTCGGTGACGGCGAGGATTTTCACGATCCATTTTCGCGCTTTTGCCATCTCGCCGACGAGCTGCGCATAAATGTGAATTATCAAATCGGCGGGTTCCACGAAACGCCGGATAGCTTTTTGGAGCATCCCGGCCAGCCCGACCGTTTCATATCGTATGATCCTTCCGGCAATTACAAACGGCCCGCAGGCAATTATTTAGTCGCGTACTCCCGCGGATACTACGGCCAGTTTGGCGATTTGCCCGAAAAAATAAAGGCCTATACCGCCGAAAACGCGCTGGCGCTGTCCGGCCCGGCGTTTACAACATACGTTTTCGACGAAATATGCCTCGACGATCCTTCGCAGTATTTGGTGCAGGTTTGCGTAGCCGCATCCAAACGCCGCGCCGTGTAACGTTTTCGGAGGCGGGGCCAGCGCCCCAATCCCATTTTTTTGCGTTTATTCTTTTTCTTCCACGTACATTACGCCGCGATGCGAGCCGTCGAGATAGCCGGGAAGCAGCTCCTCGTCGGCTCGCATATCCATATTCTCTATATCGATCAGCGCGTTTTGCAGCGCCTCAATCGCCTTTGACGTAGCCAAATGGAGCAGATCATACTTTTTTTTATAATCTTCCACCGTAATTCGCCTCCTTTTACATATTGTTTTATGATATTTTAGATCTTCACTTGCCAGCACATTCTTTTATCACTTACAATATGAGGCATGCAGTTGCTGGAAGGTCAACCGGGCCGGATGCGTTTATTATTCATACGCAGCCGTACTTGCCTGCTCTGCGGTTCAGGGCCTATAATGGAACTAGCGAAAAATGGTTCGAGGTGTAATGTATGCGTAAAATCGGCAAATTTACGGTGTTGAAGCTCGACGCGCCGATAGTTATCGACGAAATCGTGACTATGCATTACTTCAAATACTCGAAGGACTTCCACTTTGCCGGCGAAAAGCACAATTTTTGGGAAATCGCCTACGTCGACCAGGGCGAGGTTGGCGTGCTCGCGGAAAAGCAAGGGCTGATCCTCCGGCAAGGCGAGGCCATTTTCCATAAGCCGAACGAATACCACAATATTTGGGCAAACAACCGCTTCGCAAATGTAATTATTTTGTCCTTCGTATGTACAAGCCCTGCCATGTCGTTTTTCGAAAATAAGATCATGCCGTTCAACGACGAACAAAAGCGCATCCTCGCCAAGCTCGTCTCGACGGGTGAAATCTACTTCAAAGAGCCGATGGACGACGTCAACATGACAAAGCTGACCCCGCAAAACAACTGCCCGTTCGGTTGCGCTCAAATGATCAAAAACTATATGGAGCTGTTGTTCATATCTCTTATTCAGGAAAAATCGGTGCGGCACCGCGCGACAAGGGCGACGGGTACCGCAAAGCGCCAGGGAGAAAATAAAGTCGTAGGCGTCGTACAGAAATATTTAGCAAATAATCTTTACAACCGCATAACCCTCGACGACGTTTTGAGGGAAACGTGTTTCAGCAAAAGTTATATCACAAAGCTTTTCAGAGACTATAATGGCGTTTCAATAATGGATCACTATATGGATATGAAAATAGAAGAGGCCAAGAAACTGCTCAGCGAATACGAGCTTTCGTTTACGGAGGTCTCCGAAAAGCTCGGCTTCAGCTCTATCCACCATTTCTCATCCACTTTCAAAAAGAAAGCACATATGACGCCATCGGAATACAGAAAGACGGTCGAAGCGCGATCCATTCGCTAGGACGCCCTCCGCTTTATTTGTGGCCGATATTATAAAATTTCAGGATTATTGTGTAAAGACATTGTTGCACAAATATATGATAATATATAGTGATTCTTATATCTGCACAAAACGTTAATACAATCAAAAAACTAAATTTTGGAGGATTCTAATGAAAAAGCTCTTGAAGTTGTCGTCCCTATTATTAGTAGCGATGTTCTTAATCGCGGC